>Ga0115567_10006239_pt1 | contig 11421 bp, 9 predicted proteins | sample COGITO_mtgs_1204_2_FD_88679 | JGI IMG/M metagenome (GOLD analysis project Ga0115567, IMG submission 88679) | Pelagic marine microbial communities from North Sea - COGITO_mtgs_120412 | ecosystem: Environmental > Aquatic > Marine > Epipelagic | place: Germany:Helgoland, sampling site Kabeltonne...
CGAGTTCAATGCTATTCACAACGCCAAAACACCAAATTTTGATCACCTATGGCAGAACTGTGGACAAGCTATTCAAGCCTCTGGCGAAGATGTGGGCTTACCGTCAGGTCAAATGGGGAACTCTGAAGTTGGCCACATGAATATAGGCGCTGGTCGCATTGTCTACCAAGATTTCACGAGAATTTCAAAGGCTATTGCTGATGGTGAGTTTACTTGTAATCCTGTGATAAATCACGGACTCAAACAAGCTGTAAGCCAAGGTAAAGCTGTGCATATATTAGGCTTGCTTTCACCTGGTGGCGTGCATAGCCACGAGGATCATATTCGCGCCCTAGTCGATTTAAGCGCAAAAATTGGCGTTAAACAAATCCACGTGCACGCTTTTCTCGATGGTCGAGACACACCACCAAAAAGTGCGCAACCCTCAATCACCGCGCTTGAAAAGCAATGCAAAGCGCTCAGCAATGAATCCCAAAGCGTTAGTATTGCCAGTATTTGTGGACGTTTTTATGCCATGGATCGTGATCAACGCTGGGATCGAGTTGCCAGCGCCTTTAACGGTATTATGCATGGCCAATTTTCCGCCCAGGCTGCATCGGCCCATGACGGTTTACACATTGCATATCAACAAGATCTAACTGATGAATTTGTGCCTATGACGCAAACAGACGAAAATTACCAGGGCATACAAGAAGATGATGTGGTCATTTTTGCTAACTTTCGCTCTGACCGTGCTCAAGAGTTGAGCGCAGCCTTGTCCAATCCAACATTTAATGACTTTGATCGTGGGCAACCGGCAAAATTAGGCAATTTCATTACAATGACGCAATATTCCAGCACGCTTAAAGCGCAAGTGGCATTTCCAAGCAGTAATCCAGACAATACTTTAGGCGAAGTTTTAGCTCAGCAGCAAATCCCTCAACTTCGTCTTGCAGAAACAGAAAAATATGCACATGTTACATTTTTTATGAACGCTGGACGAGATGAACCATTTCCATTGGAATCACGAGTTTTAATACCTTCGCCAAAAGTTCGGACCTATGACCTCGCGCCAGCAATGAGCTTAACAGAACTCACTTTACAATTATGCAATGCCATTGAGACTGGTGAGTATGGGCTTATTATTTGTAATTTTGCCAACGCCGATATGGTTGGTCACACAGGTGATTACGACGCTGCAATACTGGCTATTGAGGCTATAGATAAGAGTTTAGAGCAGGTCGTGCAAAGTCTAAAACGTGTTAATGGCCAAGCTCTCATTACAGCAGATCACGGCAATGCAGAGCTTATGCAAGACAGCCACACCGGCCAACCACATACAGCCCACACTAATCAACCTGTACCACTTATATACGTAGGCCCGCGACCTGTACAATGGCAAACTGTCGCCAATCCAAGGTTATCTGACCTGGCACCCACACTACTCTATCTTATGAACATTGAGCAGCCGCCACAAATGACCGGGCGGTGTCTCCTTAAAGTGCTTTAGCTTTTGAGGTGCTATACTCTTTCACAGCTTTGCATTTGCACGACTCAATATAGGATTTTCAATGAACGCTGTCACTTCCGTTGCTAAAAAGCATGTTATTTTTATAAGCCTGCTATGGGGCTTTGGGATTAGCCAAACCGGTGGTGCAGTACAAGACTACAGGCCGGGTACAGTTGAGATTGAGTCAGCGCCAAGCAAAGCGCAAACTCAACAAAATATTGATCAAATGCGAGCAAAAATCAAAGCAGCCAACAAACAATTGCAAAAACTAAATGCTGTGGCGAGCAGTACTGAGCGTCAACTAGGCCAAGCTCAAAAAGCGCTCAGCATTAATCAAAAACAGCAGCGCCAAACTCAAGCAAAATCTCAAGCGTTAAAAGATGATGTACGTAAAACTAACAGTGATATAGAAGAAGCCCAGGCACAAATGGTTCAACATCAGCTATGGATTAAAACACAATTGCAAAATACCTATAAACATGGTCAAGACTCCTCGCTAAAACTTGTGCTAAGTGGTGACTCGCCAAGTGACACCGCCAGATTGCTAAAATATCATCAGCAAATTCACTTCGCTCGTCAGACTCGAATGCAAATGATCCAAGATGATCAAAACGAGCTTAACACTTTGCAAAAGTTGCAAACGCTACATCAGCAAGAGCTTAAAGCCCAAGAGCAAAAGCTTGCGGCCCTTAATCGCCAACAGACCTCACTGCAAACTCGCCTTACGCAATCAAAAAACCAGGCGCATTCATCTATCTCTAAAACTAAACTCAGCCTTCAACAAATGCAAAAAAGAGCATCAGTGCTTGAAACGTTGCTGCAAGATCTCATTATTCAAGAGGAAATTGACGACGCCAGTCAACAAGGCTTCGCCAACCTCAAAGGCAAATTACCACTACCATTTGAGGGTAAACTTAAGTCTTCGTTTAATACACCAAAACTTGATGGTATTGGCACTTGGCAAGGTATTTGGATCTTACCGGGCCAAACGAAATCTCAAGATGTAAAATCAATTGCTGAGGGGCATATTGTGTTCGCTGACTGGCTACTAGGCTATGGGCTATTAACCATAGTTGATCATGGCCAAGGATTTTTTTCACTGTATGGCCACTCAACTGCGCTTTTAAAACAGCCAGGGGACTGGGTTTCTACACGAACTACAATTGCCACCTTTAATCCAGATGAAATCAGTACAATGCCCATAAAAGGGTTATACTTCGAAATACGAGAAAATAGCCAAGCACTTAACCCCTTAAGCTGGCTAAAACCAATTCGCCATTAGATATCATACCCCCTCAAGGAGTAAGTTCATGCCCAACCCTAGATTAAGTCTTCAAAGTGCTATTTGCGGTGTTATCGGTCTAGGCTGTTTGAGTCTTGGCTTTTACAGTAGTTCTGTTTTTGCCGACAGCTCAACTAAAGCAGAAGCAGAACTTCAAGAGTCATTAAAGGCCACATTACCCATCGAAGATGTACGTACTTTTGTCGATATCTGGGATCGAATTAAAAAAGATTATGTAGAAGAAGTAGATGACGAAACATTATTTGAAAATGCCATTCGAGGTATGTTAAGTGAATTAGATCCTCACTCGGCCTATCTTGGTCCAAAAGACTTTGCAGATTTACAGGTAAACACTACTGGTGAGTTTGGCGGTTTAGGCATTGAAGTCGGCATGGAAGATGGTTTTGTTAAGGTCATTAGCCCTATTGACGACACCCCTGCCATGAAAGCTGGCGTACTCGCTGGTGATGTTATTGTGAAGCTTGATAAAACTGCAGTAAAAGGTTTAGGTCTAGCGGAAGCCGTAGCCATGATGCGAGGCAAGCCAGGTACACCCATCATTTTAACAATTATCCGTGAAGGTGAAAGTAAACCTTTAGAAATCACAGTGACTCGAGATGTTATTCAAGTTAAAAGTGTACGCTCAAATCGACTTGACGACGATTTCGGTTATATTCGAATTTCTCAGTTCCAAGTTCATACTGGCGAAGATCTTGCTAAACATATCGAAAAACTTAAAAAGACTAAAGATAAGCCCCCCATGAAAGGCTTATTACTTGATCTACGCAACAACCCAGGTGGAGTTTTGCAAGCTGCGGTTGCAGTCACCGATCTTTTCGTGGAATCTGGTCTGATTGTGTATACCAAAGGCCGAATAGAAAATGCTGAAATTGAATTTGCCGCTACACCTGGCGACGCACTCAAAGGCATACCAATTGTAGTCTTGGTGAACTCTGGTTCAGCATCTGCGTCTGAAATCGTCGCAGGTGCCTTAAAAGATCACGAGCGAGCAATTATTGTGGGTAAAACCACCTTCGGTAAAGGCAGCGTGCAAACTGTTTTACCTCTTGCAGAAGACAAAGCCCTTAAATTAACCACGGCAAGATATTACACACCAAACGGTACTTCTATACAAGCCAAAGGTATAGTGCCAGATATCGAAATCGAATACGCCAAAGTAACTCGTGTGGACAATGATAATGAATATCGCGAAGCTGATTTAACTGGCCATCTCTCAAATGAAAATGACAAAGAAGCCACGACTAAAAAGGGTAAAGACAAAGCAACCCTTGCGGAAAGTGACTATCAAATGTACGAGGCTCTTAATATTTTAAAAGCACTTAGTTTCGCGAACAGTGCCAAGAAATAATGTTGTATACGATGATCGGTTCAGTCAGTGACAACCTATCAAAGTATAAAGTATGCGGAGCTAGGGCGTGTTAACATATAAGAATCCGTGGACGCTTGATAGCAATAAGGCGCTATCGGATTGCTCCGTTTGAATAAAAATTTCATCGTACTCAGTCGAATAGCAGGTCAGCAGTATTGGCGCGCCTGTTAAAGTGTTTTGTCGTTGTCCAAACTCATCACACGCCGCTTGTGGTTCCAACTGACTTAATTGAACGCTTGCTAAAGCCTCCATTAAAAGCTGTCGATGCTGCATTGACGCTGCACGGTCTTGTATAATTCGAAGTTGGGGCACTGCAAATGTTGCTAGTAAACCGATGATCACCACTACAACCAAAAGCTCTATCAAAGTCCAACCTGTTAATTGATGTTTAAAGCTGAGGTACAAGTTGACTCCTAAAAATCGACGCTGACTCGGGTAGATTTGAAAGATAGGCGTAGCGAGTAAGCGGTAATGGCTGCGAAGCGGTTATCACAAGCACCCCTACTCCATATATCAGATTTTCACACACTGCACTGGGTAGCTCAGCGCAGATTTGAACTTCAATTTGAATGTCCTGAGCCTCCTGATTAATACTTAATCGCGTAGCACATGTGTCAAGAGTTTGTGACTGGCATGATTGCAGCACTCCTTCATTCAGGGTGCGCATAAAAATATCCGCCTCAACCATCATCGCCAATTCAGTTTCCACTTTTGTTGTCACGACTTTTTGCAGTGTTGCTTGAGCTTGTAAGCCATGTAAGTCAAACGCCAAAACGCTAGAAATAGCAAGCGCCATAACCATCACAATTGGCAACACATAGCCTTGCTGATCTTTTTTCATAGGCTTACTTCTAAAGTGTTAGTACTTTGTGGTGAGCCTATAAAAAAACGTTGGGCATTAAGTTTCGGGAATGACTGCCCTTTTAAAGTCTGTTCAAAGTGAATATCAATAGCGTCAATTCGATCACCATTTGAGCGAATTAATGACACCTGAAATGCAGTTATTTGGTTCGCTAATGGCTGGCGATCTCGTCTTGGCCTAGATTGCAAATCTTGATATTGGCTTGCACAGTACAGTCTATTGTTGTCCAGCCATACTTGTTCTTGCACCATCGATCCAGGCAAGGCTTGAGTGCCTAAGCAATTGTCCGTCATTGCGCCTGCAGTATATTCAAGATCAAAACCTGTAGGACTTGTAACGATAGATGAGTCTCCAACTGGTAACTGCAGTCGCTGCAAACTCTTGCCAATGATGCCCATAATAATTTTAGCTTGAACTTCAGCACGGCTGTGCGCTCGTATTTTGGTGCCAGTCGCTAGTTGTATCTGCACTATAGAAACAGCAGCTAAAATCAATACACTGCCTAAAAAGGAAGCAATTACTAATTCTATAAGCGTGAAGCCTTGTGGACCTTGAGCTATGGAACTCATGATAAGGGCCCCACACTAAACTGCCAGGCCACTTTAGGCACGGCTGACGACGCTGATGTTGCGCCTGTTACAAGATTAGGCACACTGACCTCTAAACATAAGCGCTCTCTCTGACTGCATGGTTGTATCTGAGTTTGCGCCTGAGACGTGAGGGTCGTTAAAGCTGTCCTGGCCCACGCGATGTCAAAATCTCGCAATTGTTGACTTGTGCAAGACTGTTGAACCGCGCAATCATATGGAGATCGAGACGAGATCTCAGACCAATACGTCTGCACAAAATACGCTTGTGTTGTATTACGCTGTTGACGATGCACAAGTTCCTTAATAATCATCAGCACTTGATTTTTAAGAGTAAGTTGTTGAGTTTCATACATCACCCAAAGATAAGCTTTGGCAACGCCAAGCATAAGCGTACTCAAAACAAGTAACGCTCCTAATACCTCTATAAGGGTAAACCCTTGCACCCGCTTCATCGCTTTTACCTCATTTTTATTAAGTATCCACACTATACTGAACCTCAAACGAAAAACATGGCCTCTGTCACAACTTTATACAATCTATACCCATAGCGTTATGAATTTAGGTGTAAAAAGTGTTTTGAATTTTGCTTTAATCAAGGCGCGCCAGCGACTATATATCGAGCAGCAGCTTTATAAAAAAATAAGGCCGTAAAAACTGATACCATAGCTAAATCTGTGTGGCTTTAAGCGTGAGAAAGCGCAGATCAAAACAGACAATGAAAAGTGAGGTTATGTGAAAAAACCAATTCAGTATTCGAATTTTGGTCGACGTTTTAGTCAAGGTGCAGGTATCGTGGGCCTAATGGATGATCTCGGAATCGCTTTAAACGAAAACCCAGAGTTAATTTTTATGGGTGGTGGTAATCCAGGTCAAATCCTTGAAGTTGAGCATTTTTTTCAACAAAAACTCATTGCACAAGCACAAGATCCAGATTGGCTACATGCCTGCTTAGGTGTTTACCAGTCACCACAAGGTGATCGAGATTTTCGAATATCCATGGCACAAATGCTGAGTCAACTGTTGGGCAAATCATTAACAGCAGAGAATATTGCAATTGCCAACGGCAGCCAGTCGATATTTTTTATGCTGTTCAATATGCTAGCCGGCGAGACTCAAGAGAATAATCAAAGCGTCACTCGTCATATCCATTTACCACTTGTGCCTGAGTACATTGGCTATACTGATGCCGGGTTGCAAGGTTCAATCTTCAAAGCAAATTTACCAAAAATTGAGGTTATAGGTCAGAATCGTTTTAAATACCAAGTGGACTTTGAAAACCTGCACATAGATCAAAACTTGACTGCGGCACTGTGCGTGTCCAGGCCAACCAACCCTACAGGCAATATGATTACCGACCAAGAGCTGATAAAGCTTAATGAGCTTGCCAGCACTCACTCAGTGCCGTTAATAATTGATGGCGCTTACGGCCTACCCTTTCCAGACTTAGTTTTTAGTCCAGCATCGCCATTTTTTAGCAATAATACTATTTTAGTGTTGAGTTTATCCAAGCTTGGTTTACCTGGCGTTAGAACGGGTATTTTAGTGGCAGAACCAGAGATCATCGCTGCATTCACTCATGCCAATACTGTTACGAGCCTTGCCTGCGGTAATATAGGGCCTTACCTGGTTCGAGATAGCTTGAAAGATTCCAGTCTTTTAGAGCTTTGCCGCACTCAAATTAAACCGTTTTATCTGAAAAAAATGCAACAAGCACTAGACGCTATTGATCATTACTTAGAGGGCATTGATTACCGTGTCCACCAACCGGAAGGGGCTATTTTCTTGTGGCTGTGGTTTCCAAAGCTCAGTATTAGTTGCCAAAAACTGTATGAGCGCTTAAAAAATCGAGGCATGCTGATCGTTGCTGGCCATCATTTTTTTCCAGGCTTAGACATTCATTGGCCGCATAAACACGAGTGTATTCGAATCTCGTACGCTCAACCATTTAATAAGGTTGAGCAAGGTATAAAGCTGTTAGCAACTGAGCTTAAAAATCTAAGCTAGGTGCAAAAGTTAAGCTAGCTCTTTTTGTACCAATATTCCAATTTAGGTATGAGCACTTTTTTCGCAACGTAACGAGATCCGGCCGCTGTAAAATGACCATAGTCAAAACTCATGAGCTCATCTCCAACCTTAACTTTACATTTAGGAAATAGGTCTGAGTCCAAAGACGCTGAATCTAAAGCTTCTGGATTGAACTTTTCCATTTTACATAGCCTTGCCATCAGATCAACAAATTCTACATTTGAATTTGTTGCTAGCTGTTGTTCTAACTGCGTATTGCTCTTTGACATTTCAAGATCAAAACTAAAGTCTTGAATATACCGCTCGCCAAAATGACGCTTCGTATAAATGCTTGGTAAAGACGGACTCCATTGTGGCACCGGCCCTAATACCAACACTTCCGGTACGCCTTGCTTTGCAAGCTCAGCACCAATTTCAGCCCAATTAGTTGCTTCGTGGTTTTTTGATTGGCCTAATATAACCACGTCGGGTTTAATCGCTTTAATACTCTTCAAGGCCAGCCGATTCGAATATACGCAGTGTTCATCAAGGTCTTTAAGCGCAGGTGATGAGTTCTCAATTTTTGGCGCGCAACCAGATGAGGTCATTTGATAGACTGGCACATCTTTAGGCACTGCCGCTCTTACACCAGGGGCCACTGCGCCAACAAAAGAATCACCCCAAAAAAACAAACCGCCCTTTTGACCATGGCTAGCCTTGTTGCATTTAGGGCTAATTGCAAATGACCCGGTTAGACGCTGTTGATTTTTTGAATTACACAAATCAAACCAACCACCCTTGTCCATTGTATAATCAGAATAATGCTCGATGATTTGATTCTTCTCACTTGTGGACTGAGCTCGCACAGCAAAATTACCATCGTTCAAATACACAATGCTCGACACCAGAACTGCAGCGCCAAAAATAAGCCCCGTCCCACGGTATGATCGACATTTCTGCTCAACAAAGGTGTAGGATAACCAACCCAAAAATACAGAAAGTCCCATAGCACCAAGACTCAATGCCAAAGTTGGCGATGCATATTGATAAATAGCGACCACAATTGGCCAGTGCCATAAATAAATAGAATATGACCAGGTGCCCAATGCTTGAAATACTCTATTACTGGTGACAATACTGTCTCGCTGAGCGAGCAGCACAAGTAAAGTCCCAGCCACAGGCAGTAGTGCTGCTATTCCCGGCCAAGGAATATGCTCTGTTATTAACATGACTGCAGCAACGATTGCCAGTAATCCAGCTCGCTCAAGCCATATTTTCCGATTAATACTGAGCTGCAACGGGAAAAAATAGGCTAAACCACCAAACATCATCTCCCAAGCTCTCGTTGGTAGAAGAAAATAAGCAGGTGTAGGATAGGCTGATGATGAGAAAGCTGACAACAGCATTCCCATGCCGAGCACCACAATAAAAATAGTTTTTAATTGCCTTAAAGTACACACTTTTCGCAAGAGCACGAGTGCAAGCGGATACGTCATATAAAATTGCCATTCAACAGACAACGACCAGCTGTGAAGTAGCCATTTTTCAAGCGAGCTAGCATCGAAATAACTTGACTCGCTCCAGTAGACAAAATTTGAAAAAAAAGTAGTGCTACTCAAACTATGAAATGCTAATTTTTTGTACTCTAGATTAAGTAAAAACCACCAACCACTGACTAAAAGCACCAGGCATAATACAGCAATAGCTGGCACAATCCGCGTGGCACGCGCTAAAAAAAACCGACCATACGAAAAGTTCTGGGCTTCGATTCCTCGCATAATGATTGATGTCATTAAAAAGCCAGAGATCACAAAAAATACATCAACACCAACAAATCCACCAGGCAACCAACTTGGTTGAATATGAAAAATGACCACAGCGATAACAGCAATTGCTCGCAATCCGTTAATGTCTTTTCTAAATTGCACTATCCCAGCTCCTTAAAAAGTTGGCATTGATCAGATCCGACTAATTGAACAAAGAGCTTAATCGAGGATCTTGCGCTAAAAAACGCCCCGTCTTCTGAGCACCAGCTGGTGTTAAATGAAAGCCGTCAAATGTCAAGATTTGATTGGTTTCTGAGAACAAATTACAAGTTTTAAAACCACAAAAAAATGAATATGGATTCATAAATCGGTCACCGACCAATCTCTCAAGCTCGGCGTTCATTTTGAGATCAAATTGTTGAGGCACCAATAGCGAATTATGACGTTCACTTGTAGACATCTGCACAAGCTGTTTGGCATTAAAATTAAAGTGCTTTGTACCAAACACAATAAATTGGTCACCCGCAATCTCAGTAAGAGCCGCAAAGCTTGCTTCTAACAAGGGCAGCTGCCAATCTTTCCAGGCTGCAGCGAGCACAATTAAATCAGCCTGTTGTAAAAGCGTCATTTTTTGCGGCGTCATTTGCCACTGTTCAGTACACTTCACATGGTCTTGAACATGGATGAACTCCCGCAGGCGTTCAGGTTTTAAGAATAAAGTACCACATTCTGACCTCATAGTGATTGATCGTATATCCACACCATCAGCTAAAGTCTGGGTATAAAGGCTATTGATAAAATCACCTGAATTGCTATCTCCAACCACCAATAATTTAAAACTTGCAGCTGCTGCAAATTCGCCCTTCTCTATAGCTTTTTTCTGTCGCCAAACATAACTGTCTCTTGGAGTCTTATACCCAACAACTTCCATTTGATCCACGGAAAAGCGCCAGACATTACCCTCTTTTACATGACCAACAACACCTATAGTTGCAAGTCCTGCCAGTACTGCAAAGCTTAAAATAAACACTTGTTTCTGGCTCAAAAAATGGCGATTTCGAAATGGCGCTTCAATGTATTTCCAAGTCAAATAGGCTAAAAAGAATGGCAAAATACATAAGACGAGCGCCAATGGTATCGAGAGATGAGTATCACCATTTGAGCGTACCAAGGCGAACAACGGCTGATGCCAAAGGTAAGCGCTATAACTTATTAAACCAACGCCAACCATCCAAGATTGGCTGAGCAACCACTGAACCATGGTGCCTTTATGTGCAAACAATAAAATTAAGCCTGTACCAATGGTCGGCATTAACATGTGCAAACTAGGAGAGGGAGTATTACTATCAAAAATCCAGTAACTGGCAAGTACCAGTAATAGCCCAATAAGACTCAAGGGCTGTTGTAACGCTTTTGAGTTGGCCGAGCTGTTTAGACTATAAAGTGCAATCAATGCACCGACAAGTAGCTCCCACGCTCTAGTATGTAATAAGAAAAATGTCGCTGAAGGCGCTCGATAGGCACCCCAATGGGCCATAAAAAGACTGACCGTAAATAAACTAACACACACCAACAAAACAACTTTTAACCCGAAACGCCAAACACCAGCAAGAATCAGCGGAAAAAAGACATAATATTGCTATTCTATAGCCAAACTCCAGGTGTGGAGCAACGGTTTGAGTTCAGCAGCAGTATCAAAATAGCCAACCTCTCGCCAAAACAATATATTTGAGGCAAAAGTGGCCACGCCGATTAAACTTTGAGAAAAATCTTTCATTGGACCGGGTAATAGCTGCCACCAGGCAAATGGCAAGGTCACCAAGATCACAAACACTAATGCTGGCAAAATTCGGCGAGCTCGTCGCTCATAAAAGCTAAGAAGGCTGTATTTATTACTGGTTAATTCTTTCGCTAGAATATGTGTAATCAAAAAACCGCTAATTACAAAGAAAATATCAACACCGATAAATCCAGCGTTGAAAACACTAAAACCTGCATGAAAAAAAACCACTGGTACAACAGCTATGGCCCTAAGACC
>Ga0115567_10006246_pt1 | contig 11417 bp, 12 predicted proteins | sample COGITO_mtgs_1204_2_FD_88679 | JGI IMG/M metagenome (GOLD analysis project Ga0115567, IMG submission 88679) | Pelagic marine microbial communities from North Sea - COGITO_mtgs_120412 | ecosystem: Environmental > Aquatic > Marine > Epipelagic | place: Germany:Helgoland, sampling site Kabeltonne...
GAGAATACTTCCCATATCGTCAGCGAGATATGATCCAAAACAAGAAATAGGTAAACCGCGTTCATGACCAAAGTTTGCCCATACAGGCGATGACAAAGAATAATATCCTTTTGACATATAATCATAGAATTTATCTGCAAACCCAGGTTTATTTAAGATTTTTTCTGCGTGCTCTGCTATTTCTCGGATTCGTTCTTCGGGAGTAACACCTGGCAATAGGTATCCTCCTTCCAAGAATTTTCGACTGTTTTCGTTTAACCAATTCATATAATGTGTTTTTTCAGTGTGATAAATAAACAGACCCGATATTCAGGTCTGGTATACGGTTGATAAGAGATGTGGACAAAATCTTTAGAAAAGATCGTCGCTGGTAATAGATTTAGATCGTTTATTATAATTAACCGATCGTTTAACAAAGAAGTCTCCATGTTTTGTTCCAACGATTTCGTCGTCAAACCAATCTGATTCTTGGACCAGTCGTTCATCAAGTTCAAAGACTGGTGTGATACCAATACTTTTAAGTGATCGGTTAAAGCGACTTTTAACAAACTCTTTGACAACATTTACTGGTAAGAAATCAAGTTCTCCTGCCTCGAATATCCAATCAATAATTTCTGCCTCTGACTCATAGGCCTCCAAGCAGACTTCCCTAACAAGATCGTCGTGTTCTTTGTTGAACCATGTTGGATTTTCTTTTTTGATAATATTAATAATATCAATACCAAAGTTTCCGTGAATCTGTTCTTCTTTTGACGTTGCCTCAACAACGTTTGAAATTCCCTTTAACATGTTCTTGTGTTTATTAAAGGCCATGATAATCAAAAATTGAGAGAATAATGATACATGTTCAATAAATAGCGAAAACAACATAACTGCCTCGGCATAGTCTTTGTTGTCCATGCTTTTGGCATTTTTTAGTGCTTCATCCAAATACCGAACCCGCCGCATAATAACAGGATTTTTCTTTAAATTTTTGAATTCATTGTTCAATCCCAATATTTCTAGTAAATGTGAATAGGCATCGTGGTGACGTACTTCAGATTCAGCAAAAGTTGCACCTACAGCTCCTATTTCTGCCTTTGGCATTTTTTTTGAAATATCTCCCCAAAAATTTTTCACCGCAACTTCAATCTGTGAAATCGCAAGCATTGCGTTCTTGATTGCGTTTTGTTCGCTGTCGTCTAGGTTAACCTTGAAATCCTGAATATCACTCGTAAAATTGAATTCAGTATGAATCCAATACGAATGACGAATAGCATCAACATACTGATTCAGTTGCGGATATTCATAGGGCTTTAGTGCAATTCGTTTTTCAAAAACATTAGTCTTTCGTTCCGCAGCACGAGCTTGGCGATACAGAATATATGATTTTGCAACATCACGAAACCCTCCAACCATCAAACCTTCTTCAACAACATCTTGGATTTCTTCAATATTGGGAATATAGCTTGGGTTCATTTCACCACGCTGCAAGAGTTCCTGAAAAACAAGTTCTGCAATGCGCTCAGCGTCTTCACGTGTACCCTTTCCGGCTTCACGCATGGCGTTGTTAATAGCCTTGATGATTTTTTGAATATTAAATTCTTTGATGTCTCCGTTTCTTTTTTGTACTTGGTTTATATCCATAATGATGATTGTTAACGAATAATCATGCCGCATAAGATACGCGAAAAATAACAACCATGTTGTTATATAACACTGGTGTATTCATGTAGCATTCATTTATACCTACAGTATACCAAGACCTATGAAAGCCTGGCAAATTTTTACCTTGAAATTACGTAATAAATAAGCTTTGTCATTATGTGTCAAAAATTTTACGCATGAAACGCCTGTAAAATAGTAATTTTTATTTTATATAAATAAAAAAACAACATTACTATGTTGTCTATATTTTAAACAATTATACTAAATCATTCATTTCTGGTTGATTACGATAACGTTCTGATACTACATCCCAGTTAACCAGTGACCACAGTGCGTTGATATACGCTACTCGTTCGTTTTGATATTTTAAATAATACGCATGCTCCCAAACATCAACACCAAGAATTGGATACCCCTTATTGATATCATTCATTAATGGATTGTCTTGATTTTTTGTTGTGACAATTTCTATGTCTTTGTTTTCATTCATAACTAACCATGCCCACCCTGAGCCGAAAATACCAAGGGCCGATTTAGTAAATTCTGCCTTAAAATCGTCCAATCCGCCATATTTTTCTGTAATTTTTGTATGTAATTCTGGCGACAAGGTAGTCATATTGTCGTCAAGCAAACTCCAAAAAATAGTATGGTTGTAATGTCCACCTGCATTCTGACGAACGGCTTCAGGTAATTCTGAAATACGATCGAACAATGATTCAATACGGTCACAGTCAACATCATTATCGACACATGCCTGATTAAGTTTTTTTACGTATCCAGCATGATGTTTTGTATGGTGGATTTCCATCGTCTGTGCGTCAACGTATGGCTCGTAGGCAGTATAGGGATTTTTTAATTCTGGAAGTACAAACATAATAATTTTAAATTAGAAATAATAATAAATTTCTCTACCTATAAGTATACAAAAAAATCAAATATAAAAAAAGCATCAACAATCGCTGATGCTTTTAAGATTTAATTTTAAACCTTATTGACTTAATCCGTCGGGCCCTCCTCCGGGTTCTCCAGCAGGACATTCACTTGCTGGGTGTTCCCCGTCACACAGTCCTTTTAGTTCATTAGGACATATAAAATCTCTATTCATTGGTTTGAATAACTCACTAAAGAAAGACTTGAAGTTATCTAAAAAATTACTTTTTCCTTGCAGGGTATTTCCAGGGCATTTACTTGCTGGATGTTCTCCATCACACACCCCTGTTAATTCACCAGGGCATATAAAGTTCTTTTGTAGTCCAAAAAAACTAATTTGTTCTACCTGAGTATCATTTGATACATCAGCATAAATAATTGTGTCACAATCGCTATGACCATGATTTTCTGTGGCGCTAACGCCAATACCAGTGAAGATACATACTATTATCATCAAGGTTTTAAATAAATGTTTCATAATGTTGAAAATTTAATTTGATTTAATTATTTTATTGCTCAGTTTATATTAAGGCTAGAGCGTCTACCTATTTTAAGATTATTATATATATTAAATTTAATAAAACAAGACCTCATTAGAAAAAATAAATAATTGTTATCTTTCTCTTTAGCCTATCGCTTAGTAAAATAACTTATTTATAGTATTAGTGATAAAAATTAAAAATATTTTAAAATTAATATAAAAAGAAAATACCTTTATTCTATAGTGGAACAAAGGTATTTAAAATATAATAATGTATTGAATTATCATTTGTTAATCAAACAAGCCAGATATTATTGGATCATGGGCATGCTTGCAAGCATCAGATACATTTATATTTTTACTTATAATCCCATTTGGTGGGACTTCGTAGCAACACTTACAAAGCATTTCTAATTCTTCAGTTGAGAATTCTTTTACATTTTTCCCAATTAAAATCTTATCTAAACTGCTTTTTGTTAGGTCTGCAGAAACATGAGAGATTCTCTCGTATTTCTGTAGTGGCTCAGTTATATTGAGCTTTGTGTCAGAAAAAGTTGTGTCATTATGAGTTGGTACATTAAATGCAATTAATGAAGAAACACAAATAACACATAACAGTGCAATGAAATTAAATTTTTTCATAATATAAATATTTGGTTATTATCCCTTTGGATTTTAAAAGGCTTCAGGAAATTCCTTTTTCTATCTTTATCATAGGTATAAAAGCAAAATAGGTCAACCACTTTGTGTGGAAAAACATTATTAACATTGTATTAATACCTTTGCTAGGTATACTCTATTTTATGAAAGTACACGTGGAAAAATATGATGTTATTGTTATTGGCGGCGGAGCTGCTGGAATGATGGCGGCGGGAACTGCTGCAAAAAACGGAAAATCTGTTTTAATTTTGGAAAAAAATGCAGATTTCGGTGAGAAACTAAAAATCACTGGTGGAGGCCGCTGTAATATAACTAATTACGAATTAAATGACAAAAAACTTTTGGGATTTTATGGAGACGCAGCGCCTTTTTTATATTCACCTTTTTCACAATTTTCGGTAAAAGATACTTTTACCTTTTTTGAACGTCGAAAATTACCACTAGTAACACAAGCCCGAAACCGAGTATTTCCAAAAACCGAAAAGGCCTTTGATGTATACCGCGTCATGAAAGAATTTGCCAAGCATGAAAACGTCACAGTAAAATTTCAAACACCTGTTAAGGATTTACATATGAAATCAGGTAAAATTCATGCTGTTGATACGCAAAAATATCGCTACCACGCAGAATCAGTTATTCTCTCTACCGGTGGAGTATCATATCCTGAAACAGGATCAACGGGCGAAGGATTTAAATGGATAGAACGATTAGGGCACAGTGTACATACACCTAGTCCAAATATTGTTCCCTTAAGGGCTAGCGATCCTTGGATCAAAGAAATCTCTGGAACGAGTTTGTCATTTATGAAAATAACTTTTTTCTGTAACGGAGAAAAATCATTTTCAAAGACGGGAAAAATTTTGTTTACTCATTTCGGATTATCGTCACCATTAATATTAAACAGCTCAAAACAAGTTTCTGATTTAATAGAGAAAGGTCCGGTAACAGCAGAAATTGATTTATTTCCTGATACCGACAAGGGATCAGTCGACAAAAGAATATTAAAAATATTTGAACAGAATAAAAACAAGAAAATGAAAAATGTGCTGACTGAAATGTTGCCTAAAAAGATTGCAGAGGTTATCGTTGATCTAGCACGTTTCCAAGATCCAGAGAAAAAAGTAAACACCGTTACGGCAGATGAACGAAAAAATCTGCGTGAATTAATGAAGCATTTACCAATTCGTATTGATGGATTGATGGGGTTGGACCGAGCGGTTATTGCCGACGGCGGTGTACCCTTATCTGAAATTGATACCAAAACAATGGAATCAAAAGTTGTGAAAAATTTGTATTTAGTTGGAGACATTTTACATGTGAATAGACCTAGTGGAGGGTATTCATTACAGCTGTGTTGGACGACTGGTTATGTAGCAGGGATTTCAGCTTAATTCCTAAAATAAGTTTATTTCTACATTATTTTCAAGATTATCTTCATTACGGTAATGAACTAAATCTCAAAAATAATTTCTTGCTGAATTGAATTAAATCTTATTCAAGAAATCAATACTATTATTCAAACAAAAAAACAAGGCAAGCCTTGTTTTTTTGTTGTAAGGATTATACAGAGTATATTCTTTACATAGACAATGTGATGCAAGCACCTCATTATCCCCATATCTATAACATATAAATATATTATAGATTAGTAATCAAAGAAGTTTCCCTCTTTGATACCTTAACTATATCCCTGTTTAGATTATCCAGCAAACAGAAAATGTGGAGAAACTGTGGGTTTCCCAAATCAGTCCTATAAAATAAAGCCTTCTTCTTGTAATATCTTTTCTTTTGATGGGCCACGTAAACCATTATACGGACCGATGGTTCCATCAGATCGAATCACGCGATGACACGGAACCGATAGATCAGCGTTTTTTGCCATGATGCTACCAACAGCTCGGCTGGCTCCTGGCGAGCCTACCTTTTGGGCTATTTCCTTATAGCTCATTGTTTTTCCCTTGGGGATTTTTTTCACGATTGAGATTACTTTTTCACTAAAAGTCTTCATATATCAAGTATAACAATAAAAATTTTAAACTAAATGAAATTCTAGGAAAAAAGCACGCGAGTGTATTCGCGGTAGTCTCCTACCGTAAATACGCGAGCGTGCTTTTTAACAACGAAATTTGTTAGTTTTAAATTTTAATACAATTTTCGGGCAACAATTCGTGACCCTCCAACAGTCTCAATAGTCGGTTCTGGTACCTCTCCGCGACCTGTTCCGCGACGGATTTTGTTATCATCGTAACGACGCCGACCTCCACTACGGCTTCCTTGTGAACGCGAAGATGATGATCTGCGTAAATTTTTTGAATTTCGTGATCGTCCTGAGTTACTGGATGATGATTTCGTTTCGGGTACTTTCATTAATTGCTGAACTTCAGCGACTGATTTTCCAAGACTTGATTCTTCTTGCAAGGTTTTTTCAAGTAATAAAACAAGTTTATTTGCAATGTTTTCAAGACTACTGTCTTTGACGAGTGCCTCGAGCATAACTTCACCTGATTTATTGGTGCGTTGACTCTTGATCAACGAAAAAAGTGTTTTCATGCGTTCTTCTACGGTGCTGTTTTTTTGTGGCATTGGCTGCAGGGTCAGTTCAGAGCCAACATCTTTTTGAATACGTTCTAATTCACGCAGTTCGTGTGGCGTAACCAACATCATAGCAATACCATCACGTTTTGCTCGTCCTGTTCGTCCAATACGGTGAACGTAGGATTCAGATTCAAACGGAATATGATAATTAAATACATGAGTTACATCACGTACATCTAATCCACGTGCAGCAACATCAGTTGCAACTAGCAGACGATATTCATTCCGTCTGAATGATTTCATTGTTTTCTGTCGATCCCACTGTTCCATATCACCATGAAGTGCCGTTGTGGTGTAACCTTGTCCTGCGAGATACTCTGAAAGCCTAGCTGTTTCTCGTTTTGTTCGGCAAAAAATTATGGCTTTTTTAGGATCATTTGATTCAATTAATCGTAATATAGCCTGGTCACGTTCATGTTCATCAACAACATAATAATATTGAGTAATATTATTATTGGTTATTTCTTCTTTTTCCGTTCTGATGAATTGAGGTTTATTTAAAATTGTTTCAGCAAGGTCCTTGATTTCCTGGGGCATGGTCGCTGAAAACATTAATGTTTGTTTTCGATCCTGGAAATAGGTAAAAATACGACGAATGTCTTCTAAAAATCCCATATTTAACATTTCGTCAGCCTCATCTAAAACAACGAATTGTGGATGAATGTCTATTTTCTTTTTAGAAAGTAAATCAAGTAATCGACCTGGTGTCGCAACAACAACACTAGCAGTACTAATGTGTTCTATTTGCCGCTTATATGATGTTCCACCATAGACCGTTGCCGTTCGCATATTCATACTGCGTGAGAATTTGTAAAATTCATCAGCAACCTGTGTTGCTAGTTCTCGGGTTGGAACAATAACCAAGGCTCCGACACCGTCGCTTTTGGTAATGGTTTGTAAAATAGGTAATGCAAAAGCAGCCGTTTTACCGGTCCCTGTGTGTGCTTGTCCCACAACGTCTTTACCGTCTAGAATTAACGGCATAGCCTGTTGTTGAATTGGCGATGGTTCCTCAAAACCAGCACGCGAAATAGCATAGGCCAATCGCGATTTAAAATTAAAGTCTTTAAATGTTGTCATTAAATAAATAGATACAGACTACTACAAAAGATGTCTGTGTTAGTAGTAATACACGTTTTTCAAAAAGAGCGTTTTTTCAAACGAGATATCTGAGCGTTAATTTAGGAGAAAGGGCATCATATGTGATGCTAGAAAACTCAAATACCTTATTACACTAGCATAAAAGTCAATAATATCAACATGATTGCAAAGATTCCTACAAAATAACTAAATCGAATCTGGCGAACAATACGTAATAGTACATCAATTGTTACCAGTCCAAATATGAATGCAGACCCCAAGGCTACGATAGTATTTAATGAAAATGCAGAAAATTCAGCATAATTTAATATAATATTTGCTAATAACACCAACGGAATAGAAAGAATAAATGACAGTTCCAAGGAGCGTTCTTTATCAATACCAATCAAACCCATTCCTGCAACCGTAGAACCTGAACGTGAGATTCCAGGGATTGCGGCAAAACCTTGAAAAATTCCAGTAAAAATAGCACGTCGTTTATTCAAGATAACTTTTTTGTCATTTTTTTGCTGTTCAGAACCATACAACAGTAATGCCGTAATTATTAAAAACACGGCCACGACACTATTTATTATGATTTCATTTTCGAAAAATGATTCATATTTCTCCACAATTTGTAATAATATTATTCCCAATATCCCTGAAACAATCGTCGCAATCGCAATAAAATTTATATAATTTTTTTCTGTGGTTTCAAGGTTTCGATAATTAAATAATTGTTGCAATGACAATACTATTTTTTTCCAATAATAAACGACAACCGCAAGTAAGGTTCCTAGATGTAAAAATATTGCATAGGAAATTAATTCTGAAAACGGTAATCCTGATGGGAAGAAATTTGTTTTAACGAGTACTACCATTGCCTCTGATGAAATAGGTAGCCATTCTGCAACTCCCTGCACCGCTCCTAAAATGAAAGATTCTAACATAGCTTTTAGTATATCAATAATTTCAAATTAAAATCCAGAATAAAAATTTTAATATCTCTACTTTTTCAGACAAAAAACTGGGAAAAAGTCTTTGAGCTCACAATTGTTAGTTTTCTTTTTATTTAAAAAGAAAACTAACAATTGAAACAATATCCTGGAACCGCCCCCGCAGTATCAGTCTCCCACGGTCTACATGCACCTGAAATACAATAATAGGCCGCATTTTGATTATTAGTAAAATTCGCTGCCCAGTCTTCATCAGGAAAATTGCAATCAGCAGTATTTCCATTAGTCCCACAAAATCGAACGCTCAACTGTACGGCTTCATTTAGTGTTCCCTCGTCCCAATAATCCCAATCATAGACGGAACCAGGATAAGGACCTTCTGGCCATCCAGCGGTTAGGTATATTTCCATTCCTGAAGGTAAAACATCTGGTGAAACATCGGCTGGATAATTATTATTATTATCCAGATTATAAATTTCAAAATTTTGATGGAGGCTGCGTAACTCTGATATTGCCTTTGCGGTCAGCGCTTTGGTTCGTGCTTGACCCAGTGAAGCTAAAACAATAGTTGCCAAAACACCAATAATTGCAATAACTACTAACAATTCTATTAAGGTAAACCCTCTTTGGTTTTTCATGATTCTATTGTATCAAAAAATACCCAATATGGGATATTATTCGAACTCAGGAGAAATAGCACAATTAACACAATACCCTGGGTGGTCGTCAGGTCTATTTGGGTGCGATCTACAATTTCCTTCAAAACACCAATACATTGAACTTTGTGCATCAAAATCAGTCGCCCAGTCTTCAGTTGGAAATCGGCAATTATTACCACTAATATCACAAAATCTAAGACTAATCTGAATATATCCATCAGTATCAAATTTATTATCCCAATCATAGACTGAATCCGGATATGGACCATTAGGCCAACTCCCTCCAGAAAGATACTCCTCCATTCCTGAGGGAATATTACGGCTGACATCATCAGGGTAACCGTCATTATCAATCAAATATAATGTCATTGCTTCTTCAAAAACTCTGAATTCTTTGATAGCACGTGCGGTATACGCCTTGTTTCGAACAGTATTAACAGCGCTCGTTATGGTAACAGCAATGGCACCAATAATTGCGACAACGACCAGTAACTCTATTAAAGTAAAACCAGAGAGCGAATGGCTTTTTTTCTTAAATATTTTTTTTTGAATAAATTTCATAAGATAACTGAATTATACCAGAAAAAAACAAACCAGTTCTTGTAAATCTTTTATGCACAGACACCTTCTTGGTCACCGTGTTTTTTATGTGCTTTGACAGCTTTTTTTGAAATACAGAGTGTTTTATCAAAATGACATACTTGTGATTTTTTTGGATTATTACAAACGGGACCTCCATTTTCTAAAGGAGGTTCTGGGTCAGATTCTGGGTCTGGGTCTGGAGTTGGCTCTGGAGTTGGCTCTGGGTCTTCAGGAACTGGACTATAAGTACTATCATCGCATGATGGGTAACTTAAATTATCACCCGACCAATGGGTAAAGTTTTTTTTAAAGTCAGAATTTAAACAGTAATAATTACCAAAAATATGAACAGTAGAGTATTCTTCTTGAGCAAAAGCTGGTTGGCCGAATAAATCATTATTGCGAGTAATCACAACTTCTTGATTTAACTTAACGTAAATTCTATAGTCAGAAAAAGTTGAATCACAGTGCCAAATACCTCCGTTTTTCTCAACGCCTGTTCTGATACCTTCGAATTCACCTCCTGGTTCAAAATCATCACAAATAGCGGCGAGACTTCCAGGATATTTACTGGCATCAACAACAGCATCCAAACTAGAAAGTGTTGTTACAATAGCAGCATTTTTTGCTCGTAAACGTGATTCTTTTAGTGAAGCTAATACAACGGTTGCAAGCACTCCAATGATAACGATAACAATAAGTAATTCGATAAGGGTAAAACCTTTTTTTCTCTTTTGAAAATTCATATTAAATAGTATATCAGAATATAAAAAAACACCTTTCGGTGTTTTTTTAAAATATTTAAAATTACTTTTGTCGTTTTCCCTTTCGTCGAGATACGATAGCGTTGTTTGAATATTTCTTTGAACGACGGGTTTTAACTCCGTAGGCTAATTTACCTTGACGGGTTTTTGGTCCACGCCGCAGTCCAATACCTTGTTTCCCTTCTCCTCCTCCGTGTGGGTGATCCACAGGGTTCATAGCTGAACCACGAACGGTAGGACGAATTCCTAGCCATCGTGATCGTCCAGCTTTTCCGCCTTTGATCAATTTTGCATCAGAGTTTGAAACCTCTCCTATACAAGCATATGCTTGGTCTGGAATTTTTCGAATTTCTCCTGATGGAAGTTTAATATTGGTGTATCCATTATCATGAGCCGTAATTTGCGCGTAGGCTCCTGCTGAACGAACCAATTTCGCTCCTCCTTTCAGTTTTAATTCAATATTATAAATAAAGGTTCCAACTGGAATTTTACGTAGTGGCATTCGATTACCTGGTTTTACTGGTGCTTTTTCAGATACCATAAAGGTATCTCCAACAGCTATACCTTTTGGCATAACAACATATCGTCGTTCTCCATCTGCATAACATACCAATGAAATAAATGCTGATCTATTTGGATCATATTCAACGGTTTCAATTTTAGCTGGAATATCGTGTTTATTGTACAAAAAGTCAATCTGTCGATATTTTCGCTTGTTTCCACCTCCCTTGTGTCGTGTGGTTATTTTTCCTTGATTATTTCGCCCCATTGATCGCTTTCCCCCTTTGGTCAATGACTTGTGAGGCTTTGATGCGGTCAGGGTGTTTCGGTAATCAAGCGTTACCATGTTTCGCCGTGATGGCGAGGTTGGTTTATATGTTTTCATATATCAAATGAGCAATTATCAGCTGCCCTAACTATAGTTATGATTAAATAGACTAAGCAAGTTCAATGGTGTCTCCTTTTTTCAAGGTTACCATAGCTTTTTTACGTCCCTTTTGGTGAACCTTTCGTCCACGCTTGATTGCCTTACGAGGTTTTTGATTAATAACATTTACTGAAA
>Ga0115567_10006247_pt1 | contig 11417 bp, 12 predicted proteins | sample COGITO_mtgs_1204_2_FD_88679 | JGI IMG/M metagenome (GOLD analysis project Ga0115567, IMG submission 88679) | Pelagic marine microbial communities from North Sea - COGITO_mtgs_120412 | ecosystem: Environmental > Aquatic > Marine > Epipelagic | place: Germany:Helgoland, sampling site Kabeltonne...
AATATTACGGTAAATGCAACAACTACAGCACCTGAACTTAATACTATTTATGGAAACTCAGAACCCATTGCATATGCTAGTGTTTCGGCTGGAGGTATTATTTCTACGGGGTATGGCGTTACGTCTGTTACAAATCCTGCAGTAGGGGTATACGATGTAGTTTTAGATCTCCCTACAAATCCGGATAATACCGTAGTGTCAATCACTCCTTTTACTGCCAGTATTGGAGTACCTGAAATTTGTGGTTATAACCCTACGGGGGCTAACACCTTTACTGTATTCGTTCAAACTGTTGCAGGTGCAGGTAGGTCAACCGCATTTTCATTTGTGGTTTACGGAAATTAATAAGATATCAAGCTAGGCCTTCTTCATAAGGTTAGCAGCTTTTAAGAAGGTAATAAAAATGTAATTTTTTTCGAAGTACATGTAAAAGTGTGCTAAAAAGGTCCAGAAATTAAAACTTCTGAACCTTTTTGTATTTTCTAATATCGACTTACAGCTTAGGAACGATAAACGCTACCCAACATTTTTCTACAGAGAAAATAAAATATAAAAGCAAATAAAGTTCCTACCAAGGCACCTACAAAAAGATCACTTGGATAATGAACACCCACGTAAATTCGACTTAATACAAAGATAAATGGCCACAGATACGCCAGATAAATCCACTTATTAAATTTTCGGATCACTAAAACCATGAATGTGGTCACAGCAAAACTAGTAGAAGCGTGTCCCGAAAAGAAACTATAAGTAGTCGGTTTTTGAAGAATTCTAATTAATTCGCCTAATCCTTCAACATTATTAGGCCGTAAACGTGCAATAAATTCTTTTGTCAGATCGGTTACAAATAGTGTGGTTGCAAAGCAGGCCAATAAAAAAGCAAGTACAATAAGGCCTTTTTTAAGTCTATAAAAATAAAATAGTAAGAAGAAGAAGAAAAGAAAAAGCGGAAACCAGCTTTCAATCTGAGTTACGAAGACCCAAAAGGCATCAAAGCGTTCAATTCCTAAATTATTTAAAAAGACAAAGAGCTCACGGTCCCATTCTTTTAACGTTTCAAACATTAAAATTTCCGTTTAATTGGGCCTGTTATTTCATCAACATCCTCTTTCACTTTATCAATTTCCTTACGCACATCTTTGGTAATGTCAATATCCAACCCTTGTTTTTCGGCGCTTTTTGTGATTTCAGATTTAATATCATTTGTAGCATCCTTAATCTGTCGCATCCCTTTGCCTAAGCCACGGGCGATTTCTGGGACTTTATCTGCACCAAACACCAAAAGTACGATGAATAGGATAAACCCTATTTCTGCGCCACTTATAAAAAGAAAAAATGGGTGTGATATCATACCACAAATATACAAAATAGGATTACTGAACGATGAATTCCTGCTTTAAAATCTTTACTGAATAAAAAAAGCCTGTTTCAGTTTTAAGTTGAAACAGGCCTTAGATTATTTGTAATAAAAATAGTTAGTTCTTATTCTCGTTTTTAAATTTCTCAAAATCACCTTCCATCTTAACGGCAGGCCAGCTATTATTAGAAACATCGATATCGGCAGTTTCTTCATCTGGATCTACCATAATCTTCGTGATCTCTTTTTCTGAAGCCAACACCTTCCCTACCGATTTATCATTCTTTCTCCAAATCTGAGCAGGATAGGTAACACGCTCGGTTGAACCGTCTGCATACGTAATTTCTGCAATGATAGGCATCGGGATACCTCCTGGCTTATTAAAGGTTACTTCGTAAAAGTATTTCGGTTTCTTAAGGTTTGCACGTTGATCTGCTGGAATATTATCCATGATATACTCCTGCAGTGTGGTTACATCATCCAATGTAGCTGTTTTCATGGTTTCATCAAAATCTTCGCTACCTTCTTCCACTAGATAAACTAATGGTGGAAGATCACTTTCTTTCATTCCACGAGTTTCCATCATTTCACGAACTTGTTTGTTCATTTTTGATGTTACATAAAATTTCTTTACGCTTTCAACACCTATGTCTGTGTATTCTGTGCTATAAAACCAAGCTCTCCAGAACCAATCAAGATCTACTGCCGAAGCATCTTCCATCGTACGGAAAAAATCTTCTGGTGTTGGGTGCTTAAACATCCAACGCTGAGAGTAGGTTCTAAAAGCATAATCAAACAATTCACGACCCATGATCGTTTCTCTTAAAATGTTTAATCCTGTTGCGGGTTTTGCATAAGCATTTGCACCAAAATTGTAGGTGTTTAAACCTTTAGTCATAATTGGCGCAATGTAATCCTGGTTCCCAGCCATATAATCCACTATATTTTTAGCAGGACCACGACGCGATGGGTAGGCTTTATTTGGAGCTATCGCATCTGGATACATCTCACCAAAATCCTGTTCCGCTACATATTGAACAAAAGTATTTAACCCTTCATCCATCCAAGTCCATTGACGCTCATCACTATTAACGATCATTGGGAAATAATTATGTCCCACTTCATGAATAATCACACTCATCATACCGTATTTGGTACGCTCACTATAATTACCATCTTTATCTGGACGACCATAGTTCCAGCAGATCATTGGATATTCCATCCCTTGATTTTTAGCGTGAACCGAAATCGCTTTATGGTATGGATAGTCAAAAGACATACGAGAGTATGATTTTAACGTGCTTGCTACTACTTTAGTTGAATAATCTTCCCATAACGGGTTTCCTTCTGGTGGGTACATAGATACGGCCATGACATCTTTACCGCCAATTTTTACCGCCATCATATCCCATATATAACGTCTTGAGGTTGCAAAACCAAAGTCACGTACCATTTTAGCATCTAACTTCCATGTTTTTGTCTTCGTAGAAAATCCTTTTGAAGCAGCTTCCGCTTCCGCTTGATTTACAATGATAACAGGAGTTTCATAGGCTTTTTTAGCCTGCTCATATCGGTTCATCATATCTTTAGTGAACACATCCTTTCTATTGGTAAGTACACCCGTACCATCTAAAATATGATCCGCCGGCACTGTTATATTCACTTTAAAATCTCCAAAAGGGAGTGCAAACTCATCACGACCCCAGAACTGACTGTTCTGCCATCCCTCGACATCATTATATACTGCCATACGAGGATAGAATTGAGCAATTACATACCCTTTGTTTCCATCATCAAAAACTTCATACCCACTTCTCGCTCTGTCGATGGTATGGTCTGGAATGTTATACCACCACTTGATAGAAAAAGTAAATTTATCGCCTGGCGCTAAATTTTCTGGCATTTCAACCCGCATCATCGTTCTATTGATGGTGTGAGGCAAATTATCGCCACCTTTACCCTTAACTTCCTGTATTTTAAAACCACCGTCAAAAGCAGCTCCCATATATTGGTTTACAAAACTACTAGCTTGGTCTGCTGGTGCAGCTCCGCTAGGTTCTATTAAAGCTGTTTTGCTATCGCTAGCACGTACATTTTGATCCAATTGTACCCAAAGATATTCTAATGCATCTGGTGAATTATTTGTATAGGTAATAGTTTCATTCCCGTAAATTTTTGATTCCTTATCATCCAACTGAATATCCATTTCATAATCTGCCTGTTGCTGGTAGTACATAGGTCCTGGCGCACCACTTGCAGAACGATATTGGTTAGGAGTCGAGAACTCTTCGTACAGTTGTTTAAATCTGTTCTCATTTGTGTGACCTGGCTTACGCTCAACAACGTCAGATTCTACCTCTTGGGCATACATGGTTCCTGCGGCAATAAATAATGCTAATACAGAAACATATTTGATTAATTTCATATTAATTGGATTATATTTAAAATATTTATAAGTCGCTAAAAATAGGACTTCTCAAAAGAATTTTTCTTTTGTTTATTTAAAGTTTAACATTCCTTTAGGATTATCGGCTTCAAGTACCAAACTTCTTCTTTTTGAAGGTGTTTTTATATGAACTATATTTTGCTGTTCGGTAAAAAGCTCCATTAAAGCTTTGTTTTCTATTTCAAGATTTTGGAGGCTTGAAACACCAGTAATTTCGAAATACATTTTTACAACATCCGTTTCATATTCTCTTCCTATATATTGGAGATTGGCTTCCTTTCCGTTTACCTTAATCTTCAATTTACCTAAGAGGTATTTTTCAAGAAGCTCTTCGTCTTTTTTTGTTTCCTTTTTGGTAGCAAGACTTACTTGGTTTCCATACCTTTTTTGAAGCACATCTTCTACATCGTCAATAAATATTTTTGAGATGATCTGGATGGTTTGTTTTTCTTTTACATACTCAACATTTGTGGTGCTCACATAAAATTTATGAACAATAAAAGCTGTCATTGATGAAAAAAGCGACAACAGTATTATTATTTTTAAATACTTCATTTTTTAATAAGATGTTTAAGGTAAGACTATTTCTAGTCCGCATAGTTACAATAATTATTCCTTTCTTATTCTTTTTCTGAAGTTTCAGCCAAACGGTCTCGATAAACCTTACTTTTTTCTTCAAAAACAGCTAGCACACTCACATAATTTTCATCTTTAAAATCTTTTTACAAAGAAGATGTTTCAATACAAAATAACATAAAGTCGTACATTATATTCTCTGGTATACTATACGCTTCTTTAAAAAAAGCAAGAGTATAAAAATTTATAATTTTTGCAGCATCTACATTTTGTTCATCCCATTTCCTCTTTATTTTTAAAGTTTTATAATACCCTGACAGATGGTTGTAAAGTGCTTCTATATTTATACTCGTAGGTGTTATGACCCCTCCCAATACTGGAACAATTTTTTCTTCAGGCGTACCTTTAAAGCCTGGAATTCCCACATCATCAAAATTGAATGCCTTTTCCGTTTTAATTTTTTTTAAATCTTGTGCTAAATTTCCACTTAATCTGGGTCCCAAATAAACTTGGTCCAGCTCATTTACAAACTCTTCTAATGTAATTTCTAGTGCTCCCTTTCTGAATTCAGTTTCCGAAATAACCACTTTTTGAGGTGCATATTTAACCGAAGAAATAAATAAGGTATCATTTACCGAAGCTTTTATAGCAAATTTTCCCGCTGAGTCTGTTATGGTATTTAGTCTGGATGTAGTGTTTAGAATATGGATGTTTTCTATTTCAAACTCGTTAATTATTTTACCCTTCAACTCCTTCTTCTGTGAAAAAACAGCGCTACTAAAAATTATTAATATCCATAAAAAATAAACTTTCATTTTAATCCATTTGTCTTTTAAAGATGTTTGCGCGCTCAAACATAAAATTGAGTAATTCTAGTTCGTTATCAGGTTTTAGTAATTCCGTATCCATTCCATTTTTCTCAAGAAAATTGAAAAAGCCAAGCACTTTGCTTTCTGGAATTTTAAAAATATTTTCAATATACTCTGGTCTAAACCGTTCTGATAAATTAGTTTTAAAATCAGTTTTTTCTGTCTGTATATTCGTTGTTCCTTTTTGGGAATCTCCAAAAACAGCTTTGTTTGCAAGCTGAAATAGTGATTTAAAATTAATTCCGTTTTTTAAACTTGTACTATTGAGTGCTTCTTCGGAAACTTTTCCTTGAAATACCGTCTGACCATCTGGCGTATATTGGTGTTCATATTCCATGTTTTTAATAAACATTGCGAACTTATTAGAAGCCGTTACGGTCTTTATTTTTTTTGCATCTATTAGAATGTTTCCAGTAAGTCTGGTACCCAAATAAATTTCGTCCAACTCATTCACAAATTCCTTTAATGTAATTTCTAAAGCGCCCTTTTTAAATTCTATTTCTGAAATAACCACTTTTTGAGGTGCATATTTAACCGAAGAAATAAATAAGGTATCATTTACCGAAGCTTTTATAGCAAATTCTCCTGCTGCGTCTGTTATGGTATTAAGTCTAGATGTAGTGTTTAGAATATGGATGTTTTCTACTTCAAATTCATTTAGGATCGCGCCCTCGATTTCCTTCGTTTGACTACAGAGCATATGAACACCGATAAAACAAAAGCACGCTAGTAGAAAAAAGGCCTTATTCACTAATTTCCTTGAATTCTGCCGCTCTCTTATACAAAAGTTCAAGTAAAGCGATCTCATTTTCCTCTTTTAGTAATTCCTGTGCTACTCCCTCATCTTCGATATAATAGATGAACTCGCCAGCTTTTTTTTCTGGAATTTGGAAGGTGCGATTAATATACTCGTTACTAAACCGCTGTCTCAAGTTAGTCGCAACCGCAAGTTTCTCTTCAGGTGCTCGGATATTTTTGTTTTTGTTCGGTTTCCCAAAAATAAGTTCGGCCAAGAGCCCTATACCACCAACTATATCAGCGCCATTCTGTGTTTGGCCATTATAGTAAGCCTCTCGCGCTTTATTACCCCGGATGGACGATTGGCTATCATCTTTAAAACCATATTCAAACTCAACGGTTTTGTAATCTGTTGTAAATTTTGAGCCAAAATCGACTGTTTTAATCTTTCCTACATCCACGATAATGTTTCCCGTAAGATCATAAGGACGCACAATGACTTCTTCTAATTGGTTTACGGCCGGATTTAAGTAAATACGCATCCGCTGTGAATCGACCACCCCTTTATCGACGATAACGGTGAAAGGTTGGTATTGTATCGCAGTTACTTGTACACGATCATTTTCGGCCACTGCTATTTCAAAAACACCTTCTTTGTCTGTTACGACACCCTTTTGAGAAGACACATTGTAGATGCTCACTCCTTCCACATCCTCGCCTTCTGGAGCAGTGATTTTACCATTTATGGTAGTTCTATCAATTTTTTGTGCTAACAAAATGATAGGGAGCATTAAGAATACGATAAGTAGTTTTTTAGCCATGTTAGTTGAAATTTACACCATAAAGACGAAAAAAAAGTATGATTGTTTGTTAAATTTATATTTTAAATCAAATTTACATGAAAAATATTATTGTCGCGAGTACCTCAACAGTTCATGGAAGTCCCTTTTTAGATTACTTACTGCCGCAACTTTCAAAACTATTTTCAGAAACTGAAACGATCCTTTTTATCCCATACGCGAGGCCTGGAGGCATTTCCTATGACAGCTACACCCGGAAAGCAGCCGAAGCCTTTAAAAAGATCAATAAAAAAATATTAGGGATCCATGAATGTGACGATCCCGTTATCGCATTACGCGAAGCTCAGGGCATCTTTACCGGTGGTGGTAACACGTTTGTACTAGTTAATACACTATATCAACATAAAATAATGCAGGTGCTACGAGAAGTTATCCTAAATGGAACACCCTATCTAGGTACAAGCGCAGGCAGTAATATTTGTGGTGTAACGATGCAAACCACAAACGATATGCCCATAGTATATCCACCTTCATTTAAAACAACCGGTGTGATCCCATTCAACATTAATGCACATTATCTGGACCCAGACCCGAACAGTAAACACATGGGCGAAACCCGTGAAACAAGGATTAAAGAATACCATTCACAAAATACAGTGCCTGTAGTTGGATTACGGGAAGGTAGCTGGCTAGAAGTACATGACGCTGCTATTGTATTGAAAGGAAAACTATCTGCGAGAGTATTTAAGCAAAATCAAGATCCTTTTGAGGTGGAAACCAACTCAAAATTACAAGACCTTATTTTATAATATCTTTTATAAAATGATACCCTTTTGCCACAAAGCCATGATTATAATAAAACTTATGTGAAGGGAAATTATGCACATAGGTATTTAGCTCTACCCAATTACACTTTTTATCATGGGCGTAGGCATACACAAAATCCATTAGTAATTTTCCTATACCCCTATTTCGGTAAGCATCCATAATAATAACATGATCCATCTCTATACTTCTTCCGGAGTAATGACGTGTCTGGAACCAAAGTCCACAACAGCCAATTAATGTATCACCATCATAAATACCGGCGCATTCATAATTTTGATGTGCCATTTCTAGAATACGTTTTCTTAAGATTGCTTCGGAAACAGAATCACCATTGAGCAACAATACTAAAGGAAGGATCGTTTCAATTTCTGAAGGAGCAATCATACGGAAAGTTATAGCCGTTTTATTCAAAATAGTGTATTTTTAAACCACACGCAAGATATAAAATGAACCGAAATAAATTTATAAAAATCAGTAGTATTGCAGGGCTTGGTATTGTCGCACTTCCGCAGGTATCGTTTACTGGTACGTTACAGGATTTTACACGAGACCAATTAATAGGAAAAGGGAATCCGGATATTGAAGGCGCCAGTTATACACAGACCATGCACAAAGAGACCAAAGCAGCTTTAGAAAAAATGAAAGCAGCCGCGGCTAAGGACGCTATTTACATCGAAGTAGTTTCTGCCTATCGTAGCTTTCAGCGCCAAAAAGAGATTTTTGAAGGCAAATACACCCGTTTTACCAACCAAGGTCTGGCACCAGAAGATGCCATTAATAAAATTATTGAATACTCCACCATCCCAGGCACATCTAGACATCATTGGGGGACCGATATTGATATAATTCAAGCCAAAGTACCCAAACCGGAAAGTGTCTTGCAACCGAAACATTTTCACGGCAACGGGCCTTTCTGTAAACTGAAAGACTGGCTTACAGAACATGCAGCTGATTTCGGATTTTATGAAGTATATACTGACAATGCCAACCGAAAAGGCTTTAAATACGAGCCCTGGCATTTTAGCTATGCACCTGTTTCAAAGCCAATGTTGCAAGCCTATAAAAAGTTAAACCTAAACCAGGTTTTTACTGAAGAAAAAATAAAGGGAAGCGAACATTTTACCGAAGCGTTTATTAGCAAGTACCGTTCTGAGAATATTTTAGATATTAATCCCAAATTACTTTCGTAACTTTAAGGGTGCTAAGATGAGTTCTCGGGTTTTAGCAAAAATAATTACTAATAAAATGTATGCGGCAGCATCCAAAATAATAATAAAACCATGAGAGGAAATTGGAAAGTAAGGATCTTTATAGGGATCGCCATAGTTGCATTTGGTTTGGTTAGATACTGCAGTAGTATGGAAGAAAATCCGATCACAGGAACAAAGCAAGCTATTGCCATGGATACTGACGAGGAGATAGCCATTGGCCTCGCCAACGCACCAAAAATGATCGAAGAATATGGCGGATTACATCCAGATGTAAGTTTGCAGAATACGGTAGACAGAGTAGGACAACGACTTGTAGAAAGTACCGTAGCTAGAAACACGAATTACAAATATGACTTTCATTTATTAGCAGATCCGGAAACGGTGAATGCCTTCGCTCTTCCCGGAGGGCAAGTATTTATTACCTATGCGCTTTATACTCAATTACAAAATGAAGATCAATTGGCAGGCGTGCTCGGTCATGAAATTGGACACGTACTTGGCAGGCACAGCTCTGAGCGGATAGCAAATACAGAACTTTGGCAAACAGTTGCCCAAGGAGCAGACGTAGGTGCTGGTGCAGGTAGCGCCGTGGCACAATATGGCATGAGCACTTTATTGACCAATGGACGTGATGATGAACTGGAAAGTGATGATCTTGGCGTCCGGTTTATGATCAAAGCAGGCTACAATCCGCGTGAGATGATTCAAGTGATGGAAATCTTAAAAGCTGCTGCGGGTCCCAATCGTGCGCCAGAATTTAAAAGTACGCACCCAGATCCAGACAATCGCATACAGAAGATTGAGGAGGCAATTGTAAAATATGGTGGGTAAAACTAATGAAAATGATAAATAATCATGAATATTGATAACCCCTTGTTTTTTATCTTAATGCTGTTAGCCGTAGCACTATGGTTTTATACGCTATATGTCATTGGAACTTCTCATCAAATGGAAATAAAAGATAAAGTGCTTTGGTTTATTATTGTGCTTCTTTTCACCCTAGTAGGATGCCTCATATTTTTGCTATTAAAACCACATCAAAAAAAATATATCTAAATTGACTTTTTGTTTTTTATAGAGACATAAACGGCTAGATGGAGCTACGCATCGTATCTTTACATTTCAACAAAAACACATGAACAAAAAAGTACTACTCATGATCCTCGACGGTTGGGGTGTCACACAAAATGATGAAGTATCTGCCGTAGCCCAAGCCAATACGCCCTTTATCGATTCATTATACAAAAAATATCCACATGCCGAATTGTTGACCCATGGCATGAACGTAGGATTGCCTGAGGGGCAAATGGGAAATAGCGAAGTAGGCCACATGAATTTGGGTGCTGGCCGCATCGTATATCAAGATCTTGCAAAAGTAAATTTAGCCATTGAAAACAATACCTTAAAAGACGAGCAAGTTTTAAATGATGCCCTCAATTACGCAAAATCTAATAATAAAAATGTCCATTTTTTAGGCTTGGTTTCAGATGGTGGTGTACACTCACACATTAATCATTTAAAAGGATTGCTATCAATAGCCAGCGATAAAAATATTCCGAATGTATATGTACACGCCTTTACAGATGGCCGGGATGTAGACCCAAAATCGGGTGCTGGGTTTATTGAAGATTTAGAAAACCACATGCGCAAGACTACAGGCAAATTAGCTTCCATTATTGGGCGCTATTATGCCATGGATCGTGATAAGCGCTGGGAACGTGTTAAAAAAGCTTATGATCTTCTCGTTTCAGGGATAGGAATTCCTTCAGAAAATGCTGTAGAAACTATCCAACATAGTTATCGCGAGGGTACAACCGATGAATTTATTGAGCCTACCGTATTTCAGGAAAATGGAAAGCCAGTTGCCACAATTCAAAAAGATGACGTCGTTCTCTTTTTTAATTTCAGAACCGATCGTGGTCGCCAACTAACGGAAGTCTTGACCCAAAACAATTATCCAGGCTTCGATATGCATACGCTGCCACTCTACTATGTAACCATGACAAACTATGACGATTCGTTTAAGGGATTGCATATCATTTATAACAAAGAAAATTTACACGGAACCTTAGGAGAGGTGTTAGAAAAAAACCGTAGGACTCAAATACGGATCGCTGAAACTGAAAAATATCCGCATGTTACTTTTTTCTTTAACGGCGGAAGAGAGACCCCTTTTGAAGGTGAAAAACGATTGTTATGTCCGTCACCCAAAGTAGCGACCTATGATCTCATGCCCGAAATGAGTGCTTATGAGATTAGAGATAAAATTATCCCTGAAATCAATGAGAAATCAGCCGATTTTATTTGTCTTAATTTTGCTAACCCTGATATGGTAGGCCACACCGGAGTTTTTGAAGCGGCTATAAAAGCATGTGAAACGGTAGACAAATGTGCAAAGAGCATCGTTGAAGCTGCTTTGGCAAATGATTACGCGACCCTAATCATAGCCGATCATGGCAACAGCGAAACCATGCGTAATCCAGATGGCTCTCCCAATACGGCGCATACTACAAATCCAGTGCCCATCATTCTAGTGGATAAACAATTAACTGAAATTAATAATGGAATTTTAGGGGATATTGCGCCTACGGT
>Ga0115567_10006249_pt1 | contig 11414 bp, 14 predicted proteins | sample COGITO_mtgs_1204_2_FD_88679 | JGI IMG/M metagenome (GOLD analysis project Ga0115567, IMG submission 88679) | Pelagic marine microbial communities from North Sea - COGITO_mtgs_120412 | ecosystem: Environmental > Aquatic > Marine > Epipelagic | place: Germany:Helgoland, sampling site Kabeltonne...
GCCCCCCGCGCGCCGCGCGCGCCGCGCCTGCAGCAGCGTGCGGGGTTGGCTGAGGCGGGGCGGGGCGGGCGTGCAGCGGCTGCACGGTGACTGGGAGTGGGCGCTGGAGAAGTTTTGGATCGAGCAGGACGAGGCGGAAGCCGCGCGCCTCCGCGAAGCCGCGCGCCCGGGCGCCGCCCCCGCGGGGGCCGCCCCAGTCGTGGGCCTGAGCCGCACCGAGTCGCTCGGTGCTTTAGCTTCCTTTAGCCCCCCCCCCCCCCGCCTCCTCTGCGCTAAATGGCTCAAAGCTCGAAACGATTCCCGGCCCGCGCCGCCTCAGCCCGCTAACGGCGGCGGGCCCGGGCGGGCGTGTAGCGCGCGGGAAGCGGGTGGCGGCGCGGCCGGAGCTTTTGGAGGACGCGGCGCTGCCAGCGCGGCTGATGGGGCAGAAGCGGGAGCTGAACGCGGCGGAGGCGCGGCACGAGGCGGCGGTGACGGCGGCGCTGGGGGCGTGGCAGGCGGACCGGGATGTGTTCCACACGGTGCGGCGCCTGAGCCAAGACGTGAATCTCGGGCGCGTCTACACGCGCGCCGCGCAGGTCATGGCTGTCTGGGGCCCGGCCGGCGCCGACCCCGGCGCGCAGCCGCCGGACCTCGAGCTGAAGCCCAAGAAGTTCAAGGCCGCGGTGTCGGCGCTCATCGCGTCCGTCGCTCTCGCGCGCGTCATCACCAACGAGCGCGCCGACCTCCTCGCGCGCCACCCGCCTGACTGGGGCGAGGACGGCGCCCCGCCGCCGGGCGAGAAGCTCTCGCGTGCGCCCTCCAACGAGCTCTCGCGTGCGCTCTCGCGTGCGCCCTCCAACGCGCCCGGAACCTCCCGGCGCCCCTCCGCGGCGGACCCGGTCTCGCGCACCGCCTCGCTCGTCCGCGTACCCTCTGCAGCACGCAGATAGCCGGGGCACGGCAGCCCCGCCCCCCGCGCGGGGGAGGGGCGCGGCTCTTGCAACACTTTGTTGTGGAGCCGGCCCAGGTCGACAGTGAGGGGCCGCGCGCTGCGCAAGTGAAAAATGCTCATGTATGCATCGACCGGGCCGCCGCGCGCGCGAGGCGCCGCGCGCGCGCGAGTGCGAGGCCTCATCAAGTCGGGGAGAGGAGAGGCCGAGCTGCCGGGCGCGCACCGGCGGGCGAGGGGCAGGCTAGGGGCGGAGGGTGAGGGCGCAGGCGGCGTGGTCGATGGCGACGAAGTCGGGGAGGATGGTGGTGCCCGTGACGGCGGGCGCGCCCTGCGCGGGGACGCCGTCGCGCGGGAAGAGCGAGGGGGAGCAGACGAAGTAGTCGAGGCGCAGGCCGCGGTTCACCGGCAGGTTCCCCGCCCGCACCGAGAAGTAAGAGAACCTGCCCCTCGCCCGCCGCGCCCGTCACACGGGGCGGGGCGAAGCGGGGGCGCGCGGGAGAGGGCGCACCAGCCGGTGGCGGAAGGGCCGTGCTGGCGGCGGAAAGCGTCGACGAAGCCGAGGTCGAGCGTGCGCCCGAAGGACGCGCGCTCCTCGGGCGTCGTCCCCGCGCTCGTCGCCAGGTGCTTGGCCCCCGCGTTCCAGATGTCCTCGTCCAGGTGCGCCACTGCCCCGCGAGCGTGCCCGCCTCAGATAGCGCGCCCGCTGCGCCGCGGGGCGCTAGCGGGGCCGCGTGCAAGAGAGACAGATGCGTGCAGGCGCGGCGGGCGGGGGCACCGTTGAGGTCGCCGCACAGGATGACAGGCTTGTTGTGGTTGGCTTCGAGGGCCTGGAGGTGCTGCTCGAGGCGGCGGTCCCAGACCTTGACGCGAAAGTCGAGCCGCTGGAGCTTGTCGCCGCTGTTGGGCACGTACACCCCCACCACGAAAAACGTCGGGTACTCAAGCGTGATCGTCCGCCCCTCCAGCGCGGCCTCTTTCTGCGCACCGCCCCGTGCAAAACAGCTCAGCCGAGCGCGCCCCTGATCACTGGGCGCGCCTCAGCGCGCGGGCGGCGCACCGCGTCGGGCCCGTCCGCGTCGGTCATGGTCGGCAGGCCGTACGTGACCCCGAGCGGTGCGGGGCCGCTCTCGCCGCCGCCGCCGCCCCCGGGCGCGCCGGCCTTGGCGGACTTGGCGAAGAAGTGGTCGATGGTGGCCTGCTCGATCGAAGCATCACCGCTCTCCGCACTGGGCGCGGGGAATGGGCTTTGCGTGGCGGGCCCGAGGAGCGGGACGCGGCACGCGACGCACAGATCGCAGCAGCAGATAGACTGATGACTCGGACTGCTTCATGGGGGGGGCACACGGGGGCGTCCCGGGCAGCGCCTGCTTCTTTCCCGCGCTGCTTGCGGCGTCTTTGACCACAGCGAGCGTGCCCGCGTAGGATTTGCGGCCCGTTGAGGTGCTGAAATAGAACGCTGCACCGAGGCTGGGCGTCACGGAGGCAGAGCGTGCGGCCAGCACGCAAGAGGCTGGAATCAAGGAGTGGAGAATCCACGTCACGCTGGGGCTGGTGCCCCGGATGTGCTGTGCGGAGCACGGGGCCGCACAGTGTCCTGGCAGGAGTTCCGCGAGCTTCTTCTCGTAGTCGGCCACGTCGCCCTCGTTCAGCTTCGTCTCCTGCACAAGAAGCAGGTCTGGTGCCTGTTCCTTGTAGAGCCGGAGGAGCAGATCGGGCTTCTTGTCAATGAGCGAGCGGAGGGTGGTGACGTTCCACGTTATGATTTTAAAGCACCCGGGCGGCTTTCCAAGCGGATGCTCCGCGATCGGAGAGCGTGGGAATGTCTCACGCACCGCTTGCGCCCTCTTCTTTGGCCCCTCTGCTGCGGGCGAACCCGAATCTTGTCCTCCAACGGCTGCCGCAGCTTTTGCCTGCCGCTCAACCAAAACCATTATGCCACAAAACGCCACAGCCTGCGCCCAATTTTGAAGCAAGTGCAACGGGCGCCAAAGCTGTACACACGGGAGTTCATCGGCGCAAAGGTGTACTGGTTGCGAAGTTACCTTTGCTGTGCCTTTCTTGACCGCGACCACTTTCCTAGCGTCTGTAGCGTCTGGGACCGTTGATTTCCGTGGCTTCTTCGGAGCGGGCTCGGAAGACTTTGTTGACGAAGGCTTCTTTCCTCGCTTCCCTGCTGGCTCTGTCGGTAGTTCCTGCACGGCCCGACCAACGCTTGCTGTTCATGTTGAGTGAGCGAAAGACGCGCATCTGGTGCTATTTGCATCGACGCGACGGCTCGCGCCCTTACAATCACTGCGGTACTTGGCCACGCGTCGACAAGGGGCAGGGCGATCGATACCTGCGCTGGGTCATCGTTGGCAACCTTGTCCGCCTTCTTCGCCATCGCCCTCGTCTGCTCTCTACGCCCCAGAGACCGAACACGTGCAAGAGTGGATGCACCCCCTGGTTGCGCGAAACTCGTGCTCCCACCGCTCAACCGTAGGGTTGACGCAGGCAGCGGGGCTCGTGTCGGGCGAGCGGAGAGCAGGCACGCCAAAGAGGACGCGGCTCCAAGGGCCCTGCAAGCGACGTGCACGCCGACAAAACTGAGCGGCGCCGCTAGGGGAAGAAGATGATCTGAATGAGTCAGCTTGGAGTGTCCCAAGTGCGCGCACAGGGCAAGCTGCCGCGCAACACCAGAGAGCGTTCGTAGAAACTTGCGCTTTTCGTCCCGCGAAAGCGCGGTCACGTTACCCCTCTGCCACGACGATGGTGAACTTCCGGTTCGCGGACGGGGTGGTCGACGTGTGGAAGAAGTTTCGGCGCGCGAGCAACGAGTACACTGCCATGATATGTATGAATCCGCTCCATTCGGGACGCCCTGTAGAATGCGGCGGCCGTCCGACATTTTCTGAGTGCCAGTTTTTTGACAAGTGACAGCTAGAGCACTCCACGCACTCCCCTGGCAGCACCGCAATTCAGTCACCTCGCAGTTGCTTCGACAGAGAGTGATCGAATCACAAAAGCGATGCATCCTGTTTACATTCAAAATCGATTTTCATGTATGAGCGAACCAGTGCACTGCGCTGACACGTTTGCAGGCTGACCTGTGAGGCTCGGCGCAGTGAAGATGGGAACGGATGACGAGACAGTCGAATTAGATGGGGATGTGATGCAAATGTCCCCTGAGGACCTCCAGGATGAGATGAGCGAATCTCAGCCCCGGTGGATTCTTTGGTCCTTCCAGGTCAATTCTCAACCGCACCTCTCGCTCTCCCAATGCAATTCGGATCGCAAACATTCGAGACTCATTCCAGCAGCTCGAAAGTTTCTCAAGTGTGCGGCGATGTGACAGGTAAAGCGGGACGATGGGCGCACTCAGTATCCACTCCTACTCGTCTTCTTTTCGCCGTCTTCCTGCAATGCGCGTTCTCGCATGCTGTATTCCTCGTTCGCACCCGTCCCAAGGGTTTCTTGTTGTCCTTCACTCTCCATGGTCGGATGCCCGCAAGCCACCTTATGCAGCCCAGCGCTGAGCTGATATTCATGCAGGGCAACATCATTTGTATCAGAAGCGCTGGACATCACCAAAGTTCATCCGCTGCAAGATCTAGATGACATGACGTCAGCACCCCCGTCCAGCGCTCAACCATTAGCGATCGCTCCCTGAAAGCTGCGCCGAGGAAGCTAGCCAATCACGCTCACGTGCAAGCACTTGCGTGCAGGGGGATGAAGCTTCAGCATTTTTTTGTGAGCAGTGTCACACGATAAGCTTCTGCGTGATTGCGCCGGTGGCAAGTGCTCTTCGGAATCACCTTTGTACTTTCACATGAAAATGCCAACACGGAAAGCTGAGCTGAAATCAAACAGCTATGCTTCAACGATTGCCAGCTTTCGTCAGCGGATGGCAACTGTAGCCTTCGCCGGCCTGTTTTGCTGCACGTGGCCAGCCATGCGACTCGTTGAGCGTCAATCTGTGACGGTTCCTTCGTAATCATCATGCCCGTAGTTGTAGATTGAGGTCATGTCAGCCGCCGGACCATCGATCTGGCGAAAACATTTAGCGTGAGTCTTGGCCATTCGGCCCGCAAAATCCAGCACACCCCATTGCACAGAGAAAAGTGGGTCTGTTACCGTCGCAGCTGGGTCAGTATTGAAGCCCTGCGGGGAAGGAGCGTAGTCTCCGGCTAGGAATTCCCATCCGCCTGAGCACGGCTCGCCTTGGCCTGAAGCGGTCGGTTTTCGGGTTACTCCATGCACAGATTATGCAGGGGAGCAAAAATAGCCAGAACGGACTGGACCGCTCTGGCCATCGTGGCAGGAATGACGATCGTGGATGAGGAAGTTGGTGTCTTGTTGATGTCCTGTTGTGTATGACACGCGCAGTAAAAGGAGAAGTCAGTGCTCAGTCCACAGGCAATTTACGCAGTTCTCGTGTGCTGGGTGCCAGTTTTCGGCGCGTACCCTCCGTGTACTCATCGGACGTGGGAACATATGGGTCGCCGGTCGTTGCCTCTGGCGAGTCCGAGCCGTCGCCTGAACCGCTCCCCGAGCCGGATCCGGAAGCACTCCCCGAGCCGGTCGTCTTGTCGCCAGCATTTTTGTTGCTATTGCTGGAAGGGTTGCCCGAGCCGGTCGTCTTGTCGCCAGCATTTTTGTTGCTATCGTTGAAAGGGTTGCCGTCATCCATCGTGTCCGCGACGATGTCTTTGCCTTTGTCCACCACGTTCTTGACGATGTCTTTGCCTTTGTCCACCACGTTCTTGACCAAGTCCTTGGCCTTGTCAAGGATACCCTTCTTTTGCAATCTTGCTTTCAAGCCCTGCTTTGTCGTGTTCATCTTCGAACCCATGCGCTGTGCTCTCATCAGCAACGCCTCATCCAGCTTCGACATCGCACGGGGCCTGGCTGCCGCAGTCTTCTGGGAGCGGACCAGAACCGGCGCCCGGAGCAGCGCCTTCGCCCGAGCTCCGACGGCGTCTCCAGGCCCTCTCATGTGAAGCGAAGCCCTCCGCATGGCGAGCGCACGGTCAAGTTCAGACTCCAGCACAATGCGCTTGGAATAACTGTGCAGCCCTGTCCCCTGCGAGCCACACAGTGTCGCTTGAAATCATTGGGCTTCTTCGACAACCCAAGTAAACGAACGCAGCTTGGGGAAGGCATCCGGGCAGCAGATATCTTGGGGCACCCAAGCTCTCTGCTGTGTGTCTAGGGCGGCAGAGAGCATCGGCAGCAGAGAGATTGGGTCACATACCACAAGGAGAAGACCGCACGTGGCAAGCACCACGGCGATCGCAGCGAGCCGCCCCGCTGCTCGCTGCATTTCCAATTAATTGCCTCACGAAAGGTCAAGGGAAGATTACTACACACACACACACACACACACACATCTTTTACTGTATTGTCCAACGATCGAAGCTTCGTGCCCTCGGGTCTCGCTTTGGCAGCTCCTGCCCCTGTGGTGGTGACTGCACTACCTTGTGCCGCACCGCAAGCTACGAGAGGTTGGAGCGGAGAGACGATCTTGCTATTACTCATTCAGCACCAATCTGGTCCCTTCTCCATCTCCCCGAGCCGATGCCCATGCTTGGGTTCAACGTCTTGGCTAGATCCATCCGAGCTTAACCTGCTACCGTTGCAACCCGGCGTGCTCGCAGACACTGAGACGGAGGAAAGGCCACAATCGACTTGGGAGACATGATCTGGCGTCGCCGTCGTCAGCGGCGAACGCGTTGGGCAACACTCTCGTGGACTGATGAGCACTCCGCGCGGGGATTCCCGCCCCGCTGCGCTCACGCTGCCAATGAATCCGCGCAAAGATAAGGCACGTAAGCCGATACATTTCACAGGGTCTAATTCACCGGGACACGGGCCGGTGCAGAAAGGAATACACGTTGGACGCACCCGAAAAGTGCGCCCCGAAGTCCCTTCGCAGCCTCAAGTCGCTTAAATGCTTCTTCCAGGTCGCATCCTGGGCACATGGTATGTGCAGCTGTAAGATTATAGCACTGCAGTGTGTGGCAGGTGCAGGAACCACAGCCTGCGATGGAATCCACTTAGTCACTTGTCTGTGCCACATTTGAGCACAAATGGCCCGCATTCCTTGCTTTGCATCATGGGCAACGAGCGTGACAGCGTAACCAACTGACCATTTGCTTGTGCCGGTACTTGTAGAGTCGCTTCCTTTTCTCCTGCTCCGCTCGAGCTTTGCATGTGCATATCACCGGCATGAACTCCACGGTTCATGCGCCACGCATTGCTGGCAAACGTGGTGCTAGACGCCCCTCCGTTCGTCTCGGCTCTTCCCGCACACGGATCTGACGGGAAACGGAATATTAAAATGACATTCTGATCCGATTCGCACGCTGCAACTGAGGGTAGCTCCGGGAGAAATGCGGAAGCAGCAGCACCGCCTGACGGTCCATGCACATCGTGCTCGTACTCGTGCGTGTGCTGCTTGTACTGCGCCTGAAGAAGGTCAACGCCATCTCGGATGATGACACCGGCTTCTGTGCGCGGGTTGGGGATACGGGGCGACGGCTTGTCGCGTCGCTCGGGGCGCGGAGGGCTCCATGGGCTCCGTGCAGAAGAGCTGAGGAGAATTGTAACGGGCGGGTCGTCGGTTGGAACGCCACTTTGCATCGCTGACCCTGGTTTGCCGGACGGAGGCAGTACAGAGTGAAGCACCGCCGGCGTTGGTGCGGGCATCTACCGCAGATGCAGTCGGGTGTAAGTGCCCGGCACAGATCGGGCGAGGCACGCTGGTTGCATGGACGGTGCAAAAAGCAGCGTGACAAGGGATTCCATGCCTGGGCAAGGGAATAGAGCAGTGAAGAGTGCAGGTCCGCGGCTGCGCGACCGGCCAAGTTGGGCGGGCGCAGGTGCCCTTCTCTCCGAGCGCCGAATTCAGAGAGATGCAGCGTTACAGTGAGGTCGTCCGTCGCGACGCTGCTCTGCGCGTGTTGGACGCGGCGGCACTTGTTAGACAGGCAAATGGTCACCTCGCGCTGTAGGCAGCAACCAATTCCTGCGGCCTGGTAAAGATCTCACCTCGGAGCATGGAGGGGTTGGCATGCGGCTCTGATCATCGGTGCTTATGTCTGGTGCCTGCCTCCTCCAGACGTTTGCATCGTCCGCACCAATGGCGACCGATGCACACCTGGAGTCCCGAGGGCTTTGTGCGCTCCGCACACCGGCCTCCTCGTCCGCCATTCTGTAGCTGACAGCCCTGCGGAAACGCGCCGCTTAACCCTTGCCCCCCGACACCTGGACAAGCCTAGGTCGCCCACTTCTTTGCCCTAGTCAGGTGCCCTCAAACCCCTTCAAGGCACCGACAGTCAGTACACTCTAAACCCCGCAAGGCACCGACAGCCGTAGGCCTCCCCCTCAAGGCATTTCAGACTCTGTGGGCAAGACCTGAGTATGTGGTACACTCCAAATAGTCCGTCGGCACCTACCTCGCTATCCGCCGCGATACGGCGCGCATGGAGCATCCAAAATACGGCGAGCAGCGCGAAGCTCGCGGAACCGACTGCGCACGATGCTTGGGCGCGGTCCGCCGCATCGGCCCCGCCAGCGCAAAGTGTGAGCCCAGCCGCGAACCGCAAGATTAGGGCGATTGCCCCCACGCTAGCACTCTCTACAGGATATTTCGGTTGTACGGCGAGACCCGACGCTAGTGCAGCTAGCCCCACAGCGGGAAGCACAACGCTGTCAAAGACGCCACCTGGGTCGGGGAATCTGCGCCGGTGTCTCTGGTCATTAGTAGGGAGGCAGACCGCACGCGTTACACCAGAAATCAGTTGTAGAGGCAAGATGGCGCACCCCGACGACAAGTCAGCAGCGCACACGGCGTGATGAAAAGAGACCATGATCGCACGGTGGTGGTCGAGCTCTCGCAGGCGGTGGGCGAGGAAAAGTGAGGACACTGCTGATAGCGCCAACGACATGCATCCCAGCAGTCGCAGTCCTCGCCGCAGTGTCAGGAGGAGGGACCGATGCACACAACTGTTCAGCGAGGTATTGCTTCGCGTAGAGATCCGCGCCGACATGGCGAGGATGGCGCCACCTGAAGCCGGGGGAAGCAGGAGAGGACAGAGCAATGCTCCGTCCGCGAACAAGAGGAGAAGGAAGTTTTCAACCATCCGAAGCCCCCAGAGCATAGATGCCTCCCCTGAGAAGCCGCTGTTCGCTCCAACAGTGATGGCCCAGCACAGGAAGAGCAGCGCGTAAAACAGCGCGAGGGCATGGCACCTGAATGCCAACGGAGTGGTAAAGGTCACGTCTTGCGATTTCAGTGGACCCGCGATGCAGTTAGACAGCGCAGTATTCATGTGATTCGCATAATTCATGCTGATCGCACCCAGCAACGTTTTCCAACGTCTTGAGCCGAGCAGAAGAGTCATGGCATTGCATCTCCACGTTGCTCCCGACCCGGTTCTTGTCCCGCGTGTCCCAGGCATGCCATGAGGAAGTTGTGCGGTGTCTTACGATGCGCTCGTCGAATATGGCGCTAGCGAGTTGGCTGTTCTGCATCAGGAGGTCTAGACTCCTTTCCTGGTCAAACCAGCGCGAATCCGTCTGCCTCGCAGAGTGGTGAAATCGGCAACTTGGTAGTTTCAAAACGACTCAACCATGTGCTGGCCCCGGCATTCAGCCTGATCCTCCTCTTTCGCGTTGAACGCGGCGTTCGCGTATTTCGTGGCACGCCCGAGCGCCGCGAAGAGAGACGACGGTCACGCTCACGACAAGGCTCTGTAAAGCGAACATGATCTGTAGTAAAAACGAAGTCCGCGGAGTTTGTCGTACGATAGCGGATACCCTGCCGAGCGGCGCCCCCGCCTGGCCGAGCTGCGTGCCACCAATCCTTACACACTTCGTTTCCCCCTTTTCTGGGTCCCCAGCACATCTCCTAGCTCTGAACCTTAGAGCAAAGCAGCACTGTGTCGTAGCGTAGGGGGGTGCGACGCCCTGCACTCGATCGGCTCCAATGGCAGCTGTTCGTGCGGCGCTCCTGCGCGGGGGGACCAGCAAGGGCATTTTTCTTCGTGCAAAAGATATACCCACCAGCATTCTTCCTGCCACACTGCGCAATCAGCTCGTTGGAGAGACCTGGAAAGGCGGTGGTGAGGCTCTCGATAGGTTTCTCGCGAGCGCACTGGGGTCTCCCGACGGCAGCGGCATGCAGCTGGACGGAGTCGGAGCCGGGATTTCGAGCACGAGCAAAGTCGCGATCGTCGAGCAAAGCTCTCGCCCCCAGTGCGACGTAGATTATTTCTTCGCACAGGTAGACATGCGAACAGGCTTGGTTGACTGGAGCGGAAGCTGCGGAAACCTTGCAGCAGCGGTCGGTCTATTTTCACGCTCTGAAGGTCTTCTATGCACCCCAGTTGGCAAAGGTTCACACACTGTGCGTGTGTGGCAAGCAAACCTTGGGCATCAGATCGATGTGACAGTGTCTGGGGAGGACGCGCCGTGCAATGTTTGCGTGCCCGGTGTTCCTGGCCTGGGGCGGGCCATCTCAGTCAAGATGCTGAATCCCGGAGGCGAAGAGCTGCTCCCGACTGGTAACGTTCGTGACTCGGTGCATCTGCCTGGTGGGCGCGCAATCGATGCGACTCTGCTGGCTGGAGCCAATCCCACAGTGCTCGTGCGCTCGAAGGATGTCGAACCAAGCTATTTTCTGCCTCCCGGGATCCTGACTCCGGCAGGAGGCCCGAGTCCTTGGAGGGTCGACGCGGGGCTGCTCGCGACAGTTGACTCCCTTCGCGAGCAGGGCGCGCGCTTGATGCGCCGCCCGCTCTCGGACGCGCTCCGCGTCGCGTTCCTCGCCGCGCCCGCGCCGTACATGGCCTCCGACGGGGGATGCATCGCAGGCTCTGACGCGGAGCTGCTGGCGACGATTTCGACTCCGGGGCGGATTCACCACGCCTTCACCGGCACCGGCGCCGTGAACGTCGCCGCTGCAGCCTGCATTCCGGGCACACTCGTGCACGAGTTGCTACCCCCGACGCGCGGAGGGGATGCAAGTGAGAAGCGGGGCGCTCGTGTGACGCTTGCACACCCAGGGGGACTCATGACCGTGGCTGCCGAGTGTGCGCGCAGCGCTGACGGCTGGGTGCTGCTTTCAGCGGAGTTTGTTCGCACAGCGCGGTTCCTCTTCCGCGGGGAGCTCCCAGTGGCGTAGCGCACATGGGCGGGGGTGCGGGGAAGCGTCACGAGTCCAGGGATTCTTGCCGAGGACCGACGGACTTCAATCGCTGCGATATGTCGCTTCACACGAGTGGGCGTGAAGGCGGCCGTGAATGAAAATCGCCGCATCGAAACCCCCCTAAACGCCAACGCCTCTCCTTGCCAGACCCGCTGCCCGCCGGCGCTCGGGCGCGACTTGCCGCGGGCCGTCGCCCCCTCCCCCGTGCCCTTTCTACCCTACCGTGGCACCGCCATCCTCGCCCCGGCCACCACCCGCGTTGGACGAGGGCCGCCGAACCGGGGGGCACCA
>Ga0115567_10006250_pt1 | contig 11414 bp, 11 predicted proteins | sample COGITO_mtgs_1204_2_FD_88679 | JGI IMG/M metagenome (GOLD analysis project Ga0115567, IMG submission 88679) | Pelagic marine microbial communities from North Sea - COGITO_mtgs_120412 | ecosystem: Environmental > Aquatic > Marine > Epipelagic | place: Germany:Helgoland, sampling site Kabeltonne...
CCAGGGCGCCGGGCCGCCCCGGGCGCCCCCCCCCCGGGGGGGCTCCTCCGTTTTGGGCCGGGCAACCGGCGCGGCCCCCCCCCCCCCCCTCGTACTAAATGGACACGCCGCGTCCCTCACCCCGTACTAATTGGACACGTCACCTCAGGTGGAGGACATGAAGGACTCGCTCAACACGCCCGAGGGCGCGCGCGTCGTCTCCGCAGTCGACGCGCCCGTCTACTGGTGGGAGATTGTCTTCTTCGCCCTCGTCGGCGTCGGCGGCGGCGTGCTCGGCGGGCTCTGGAACCGTGCGTGGAATTGGATGTTCCCACTGCGCCCAAAGAGCAACATCGGCAAGGTGCTCTTCGCCGTCCTGACGAGCATCGGGACCTCGGCGCTGGTCTTCTCGCAGGCGTACGCGCTGCCCATGTGCCGCACCAACGGCGGGTGGACGTGCGGCGACGCGGACAACGGCGGGGCGTGGTGCCGCGGGCCGCGCGACAATAGCACCTGCATCGGCATCCACGCGCAGTGCGTGAACGCGTCGGAGTGGATCTGCACGGGCGGCTCCTCGGCGGGCAAGGTGTGCCGCGGGCGCGGGGACGACTGCCACTTCCACGGCGGTAAGTGCGAGCCGCACACGAGCGCGGAGGAGCATGAGCACCCCCTTCCCTTTGGGCTGCAGCTCGGCTGCCAGGCGGGCGAGTACGACGAGCTCGCGACTATCTACTTCGGGGTGCGCGAGCGCTCGCTGGTGCGCCTCTTCACGCAGGCCGAGCCGCACCAGCCGTTCTCCAACACCGCGCTGCTCCTCGCGGGGTTCTCCTACTGCGTCCTCCTCCTCTTCGCGTACGGCATGGCGATCCCCGCGGGGCTCTTCATGCCCTCGGTGATGATTGGCGGGTGCCTCGGCCGCTTCGTCGGCCAGGTCGTCAAGGCGTACATCGACCCGACGGTCTTCGCCGGCGCGTACGCGCTCGCCGGCGCAGCCGCGATGCTCGCGGGCGTGCAGCGCGCCACCATCTCGCTCGTGGTGATCATCATCGAGGGCACCGCGAACGTGCACTTCCTGCTGCCCATCGTCGTGACGACGTGCACGGCCAAGTTCGTCGGGAACTTTTTCGGGCACGAGGGGGTGTACGAGATCGGGATGCGCAAGAAGAAGCTGCGCTTCCTCGAGCACGAGCCCGAGTGGGAGATGGACCTCTGCGTCGCGGGGGACGTGATGGCCACGCCGGTCGCCACGCTCCCGATCGTTGCGCGCGTCGGCGACATCGCGGCGTCGCTCAAGCGCTGCCGGCACAACGGCTTCCCGGTGCTCTCGCTCCACGATGAGGACGCGCCTGCGCCCAAAGACGCGCTGGCGGAGGCCGAAGAGCGGCGCAGCGGCGGCGCGGCGGCGGGCGCAATCGAGGCCAAGGACGTGCCGTACGGCAAGTTCGAGGGCATCGTCCTGCGCGCGCAGCTGCGGCACATCCTCTCGGCGCGCTACCAGGCGGACGGCGACGACCCAAACGGGCTGTGGCACCGCGTTACGGCAGAGAGCCCCGACGATATCAAGCTGGACGGCGACGTGGAGCTGTACGAGCTGATGGCCTCGACGAATCGCATCGGACGCGAGGGCGTCTCGGACTGGGAGAGCACGGACTTTGCGGCGGCGGACCTCGCGCGCTTGGTGAACCTCGGGCCGTACATGAACGCCGCGTGCTACACCGTCGCGGAGAGCTGCCCGCTCACGCGCGCCTTCAAGCTCTTCCGCAACCTCGGGCTGCGGCACCTCCCCGTGACGGACTGCCAGAACCACGTGGTCGGCATGCTCTCGCGCGCCTCGTTTGCCGAGGGCCGCCTGCACGAGGCGATGGAGCACTACTACCGCGAGGAAGAGCGCCATCAGCGCCACGACGAGTCCACCACCCCGCGCCTCGACGGCCGCACTCAGGTCCAGCGCTTCCGCGCGCGTCGCCCGATCCCCGGCCCGCACGGCGGCGCGGTCGGCGGGCCCGTCGTGACGTGGCAGACGCGCCTGCTCGCCTACCTCGAGCCGCCGCCCCGCCCCGGCCAGTGAGGCCGGGAGCCCAGCGGCGGGCGCTGCACACGCGTCCACTTGCCCGCGGAGTCATTTGCACAAAACGGGCAGGCACAGCCATGCCTCGCGCTCCGTGTGTGCGTGAGTAAAGACAGTCTTGTTTCGTCCACAGAGAATTTCGTCCTCATCTTCTATTTTGAAGCGTCGGCCGGTGCCCCTGCCGGCCTTCCCCCCCCCAGCTTCGCTCCCCTCGCTTACTCTCCCATTTCCGCTGGATCCTCTCTCCCACTCGCACATCCCTTGCGATTCTCCCGCTTCCCCTCGTCCGCGACTTGAGCTGTCCTTTCATGCAGCTGGGGCGCCCGCAGTAAGGATGCCCGCTTCGAGCTCCCGGATCGCTGCATGCATCTGTAAGCCCGGCTGGGCGCGTCAGGAGCCGCGCCAAAGCAGGGAAGCGGCGGGGCAAGCCTGAGGAGCTCCCAGGTGTGGGCTGCACGGACCGAGAGGACGCGCTGTGCGTTTTCCACGTGAAGGTTCTCCACAAGCTTGCCGCGCACCACCACCACGTTGGCGCCCTCAGCGACGGCTCTGCTGTGCGCGTCGATCACCTCCCTGCTCTCCTCGACCAGGTCCGGCGAGGGCGCGAAGACCGCGTTGGCGACGGCGACCTGGCTCGGATGGATCAGCGTCTTGCCGTCGAACCCCATCTCGCGCGCGTGCCTGCACTGCCGCTCGAATTCGCCGGAGTCCTTGAAGTTGAGGTGCACGCTGCCCGCCCACACGCAAACGCGCCGTCAGCGCAAGGCACAGCCGTGCCTCAACACTGTGTAAAGTGGCGCCTCGGGATGCTCCCCGGGGGGCGCTGCACCCGTCGAGCGCGAGGACGCCGTGGGCGCGCGCGGCGAGAAGAACGTGCTGGAGCGACGCCGTGAGAGCATGCCTGGAGAGGGTGCGCGTCGGAAACTCGCGCGAGCGTGATGTGGGACCGCAAAAAGTAAAACCTGCACGGCGTGTGTTCGGCGCGGAGATCCTTGACCAGATCGGACGTGCCCATGATCAGCGCAGTCAGACGCCCGTTGCGAGCGTCTCGCCCCGCCCGGCAGATCTCCTCTGCGCGAAGTACACCCTGCCCGGGACCGGGAATGGCGAAATCAAGCGGGGTGTTGGCGGCGCGCGCATTTCTCTGGATAGAAATAGCGTGGTTGCTGGTAACGCACCATGGGCGTCTCGATCATGCACCAAAGCGACATGGTTGGCGGCGCCCCTGCCTCCTTCAGCACTTTGTGTGCTGCCACAACCGTCTCGATTGAGTCTACCTTTGGCAGGCACAGCGCGTGGGCCCCACTCTGTGCAATCATTGCAATGTCGTCCTCGCCCCATGGGGTGTCTAGCCCGTTTGCCCGCACGGCGACCTCCCGAGCGCCAAAGCCACCTTCCTGGATCGCCGCAAGGACTTGCATGCGCGCATCCTCCTTCACGGAGGGAGCCACGGCGTCCTCGAGGTCGATGCAGATGGAATCTGCAGGAAGCGTTCGTGCCTTGGCGATTGCTTTGGCGTTTGATCCGGGCATGTAGAGGACCTGCCATTTGCCCGCGATCAGCGTGCTGCCCTCCAGGGGCATAATTCTGCTTGCAAGAGCGTAGGGCAGGTACCGAGCGGCGCGGGCGTCCCTGGAAGTCACTTGGCGAGGTGCCTGTAGTATGAGCACGCGCATGAGGAGACATTTTGCCCAAAGCTGCACCGCGAGCCGCGAAGAAGAGGAAGCGGGGCGTCAGGGAGCGCATTTTTTGGGGCGCAAATTAACATCGACCGACTTTCTGATCTAGATCCATTTGCCATCGTAGAGATCAGGTCCGGGTGAGGGGTGGGTAGGTTGGTGGGAATACGGTTCTTCACGAGGGTTGGAGGCGTGTTCCAGCCCGGCGAACAGCCGCGAAGGCGGCGGCATTCGTCTCCTCTTTCGATGGCACCGGTCCCGATGCGCATTGGCGACGTGCTGCTCCTCGTAGCTGCCCCGAGCCATCGCGCGATCCTGAGCCCCACCCGTCAATCTCAAGCCTTACTGCGTTTGGTCGGGCCTTTTGCTTTCCATTTGGTTGCAGCATATGTCGTTTCGGCGAAGTGGTCACTATGCGACACGGCTAGCTGCGTGGGAGGATGGTCCGATCCAGCGAGAGGGGCGCCACCTTGTGCCGCTCGCAGTGTCTTGGCTCTTCGGGGCGGCAGCCTGGAGCTTCAGCTGCCAGAAAGGGACGTCGAAGTGCTTCCTCCAGTAGATGTAGATGGCGAGGACGCAAATGGGGGGCTTTGGCGGTGGGAGATGCCTGACGAGAACACGGCTCTGCGCGCTTGGGGCGATGCGCTGGAAGACTACACGGCGGACTCGCCACGCAAGTGCATGTACTGCCAGGAAACCATGGTTGTGCAGGGCGTTTCCGCGGCAGCGCTGAACGGGAGCTGGGTGGCGTTTTTCTGTCGCGAGTGTGCACCGCACCTCTCGGTCCGCAAGAACGCGCAAGTACCCGTTACGTGGGGTGCGGAGGCGAACGAGACGCTTGGGCTCTTGACGATGCTACCACTCTACAAGCGCTGCCGGCGCTGCCGGCGCTGGGCAACGTGGGGGCCCAAGACGCACCCGCGCCGCGCGCTGCACTGCAAGGCGCACAAGCTGCCGTTGGAGGAGGACGTCGTCCACCGCCGGCACCTCTGCCAGGCCGAAAACTGCACGCGCCGCCCCTCCTTCGCTGAGCCGAGCCACAAGGCGCGTCCAGCTCCTTGCCCCGTCACCGGGTTTGATGGTGCACTCGTGGTGCCCCTGGGCCCTGGGTCTTGCCTATCCCATCCCTCAGCCTGCTCTGCATCCCCCAACAAGGCTGATCCAGGCGTGAGCGCGCCTCGGCAGCGCTGGCTTTCCACGAAGAAACGCCCCAAGTTTTGTGCCAAGCACTCCAATTCGTCTATCCACGTCGGACCCTCACTCTGAATGCACACGCACTCCTGCGCGTGGCGTGCCCAGCGTTTGCGAGCGCCGCCTGTTGTGCTCTCTTAAGAGAGCACAACTTAAGAGAGCACAACTTAAGAGGCGCACTGAGCGGTGCGCATGGCCGTCAGGTCGACATCGAGCACGAGCGCTGCCGGGGCGGGGGCACACGGCTCAAGGGTCCACACGGGCCCAGCACTGAGGTGCCTTTCCGGGATGCGCCCATGCCGTTTCTCTCAGAGCGCCAGCAGCCGGCGACGAGCCGCCAAGTCTGCCGGCAGACGCACCGCGCGAGCTCGCACATAATACGCAGCGCGGCGCAGGACCGTTGCCACAATCAGCCAATCTATCGGGCGCCTGGCGCGGCGTACCCAACCATGTGCGTGGCCGTCCCCAAGTATCCTGTGCTGCTTGCAGCTCGGCGAGCGTGCCCAGCCTTTTGCCGCTGCTGCCTGTGGAGTGTGTAGGCCCGCCTCAACTTTTTTCTCCTCTGAAGGTGTGAGGAGCACCGCACGGACCCTTCTTACGAGCGTGTAATAATGGTGCGTTGCCCTTTATGAGCTCCCAAGCACACCCAGGGTGCGCAATGTTGCTCTGCCAAACGCGCACTTTGGGCAGCTGAATGCCCCCGCGGCGCACCACTGCGTTCACCTGCGACTCCTCGGCAGCCGAAATGCCGACATCGCCGGTGTGGCAACCCGCCAGTGTTCTGCAGCCCGGGAACCACTGTGCCGAGATACTGCGCCGAGCACAAGCAGGACGGCTTCCTCCGACCATCTGCAGCAAGGCCGTTCACGCCTCCAGAGGGCTCGACGACAGCTCACGCGCGCCGGCGGGTCGCGGAACTCAAGAATGCTGCACTTAAAAGCGACGACAGGAGCGACAACATCACTTGAGTGGAACCCGATGGTCGATAGGGGATCTTGCGGACCACAAGTAGGGAGGGAGGGAGGAAGAAAGTGCTGCGATTGCCTCGCAGTCGCGACAGCAGATCTGCTGTCGCGACAGTGACAGAAGATCGCAGGTATTCGCTATGTATATACACTGCACTGAGGGCTCCTAGGTGCGAACGAAACGAAACGCGCTCAATCAAGGGTTGGTGGTCGGTCACAAAGGTGAAATGGGAAAATTGATTCCGATTTCGTGTGAGACGAGTCACACAAGTATTCGACAAAAGTTGCCCGTCGGAGGGCGTTTTCTCCTGGTTCAATCAACCAATCGACTTCCCAACTTTCCCTGACGTCTTTCTCCCTTAATCCCATCCGCTATGCTGCGCTCGCTTGCCATCTTCGCGGCCGTTGTTGCCCAGGCGTCTGCCTTCGCCCCCGGCGCGGTCCTTCCGTCGGCTGCCCGTCGTGGTAAACTCCCCTATGGCCACATCGAACCCCCGGCAGGCGGCGCGGGCGGCCAGAGCTGGAGGGACTGCGGCTATGATGTGGGCCGACACCAGCAGCTTTTCTGCCAGCCATTTTCGTCGGGGGACGGAAGGTTTCGCGGTGGTGGAGCTGTGCCTTGCACAAAATTAGACGTAAGGCGTGGGTTCCTGCGAGTCGTGCCCCTCCCGTGGCAGCGTCCGAGCCAGGGCAGGCATCGTGCATCCGTCAGATTTTTCTGAGGGCACGTGGTTTGTGGATCCGCTGCTGCTGCTCGACGACGCAGAATTTTGGCGTGTCACGGGCAGTGTCATGGTCGTGTGTGGTTCCTAGGATGGTACTCCATGCATGTGGAGTCGTGCGAGCTGAGGGTGGGTCTGTGTCAGCTGGTGTCACCACTTGTCCTCTCGGGAATTCCAGCGGGCGCGGTGTGGTTGTGAGGAGCTGCTGGAGCTATCTTTCGCGTTTCTGGCGTGCATGATCTTTGCTCATGTTTCTTTTTGTCCTGTGCATCTGGTTTGAGGGTTGATGGCCGGTAGTCCTGCAGGGAGTTCACTCTGCCTCGCCACCAAGATGTGACGGGGCAATCCAGTTGGCACACCGACTGAAAATGCGTGCGGGGTGTTTGGCGATTTCCCTCTGTATCCAAGAACTGACTGTTTCTACTGCCGCAGCGCCGACCGCTTCGGCTCCCCAGATGGCGGTGTTCCCGGGCTCCTTCTCCGACTCGGTGCCCTTCCTCAAGCAGCCGGCCATGCTTGATGGCACCCTCGCTGGTGACGTCGGCTTCGACCCGCTTGGCTTCTCGGACATCTTCGATGTGAAGGTGCTTCGCGAGGCCGAGCTCAAGCACGGCCGCATTGCCATGCTTGCCGTCCTTGGCTGGCTCGTGCAGGAGCAGACGGTCCTCCCGTTCTTCGACAAGGTGCTCCTGCCAACCCATACTGTTCCCGCCTTCTGCATCGCGTCTCTTGGGCGGCCTGTTTTCCTCTGCTACAGTCACATGCATCTGCATTGTAATGGGGCTTAACGAACGTTTTCTGGCTGGCAGGTTGACCAGATCACCGCGCACGACAACCTCGTCAAGTCCGGTGGCATGTCGCAGATCCTCCTCTGGACCTCGTTCCTTGAGATCTTCGGCGGCATCGCGTGCTTCGCCACCATCCAGGGCCGCCGTGAGCCGGGCGACTTCCAGTTCGACCCGCTTGGCCTCTCGCAGGTGCTTGACGCCAAACCTTGTTTTTTTTTTTCGGTGTGGGTGTACTGGAAGAGGAGATGACGGCGGTACAGTGGCGGGGTCCCAACACGAGCTGCCCGGCGAAAGAATAATGTGTGCTCCTCCTCAGGGCAAGAACGCCGCCAAGTTCGAGCAGTACCAGCTCGCTGAGGTCAAGCACGGCCGCCTTGCTATGATCGGTTTCTCGGGCATGGTCCACCAGTACTTCGCGACTGGTCAGCAGACCTTCGAGCAGCTAGGGAACTTCAAGTCGATCATGTAAGCAAGCCCTTACCTTGATGTGAACTATCCGCTTAACGTTCCCTGGAGGATTGCTATGTCGATTTCCTCATGTGTGACAAGATTCTAATGTTGCGTCGATTGGCAGGGCCCCCGGGACGACCTTCTCGGGCTAAAAGTAAGGACTGAGATTTGAAGGTGGACATAGCGTGTATGGGACGGAGGCGACAGACTCAGTTTGCTTACTCATGTTGAATTGAGGAAAACTCCCGTGATCTGTCAATCCAAAATTGTCTTCGTGGCTTGCACACGTGCTTCTGCCCGCGCTGGAATCGCTTCTTAGAAATCGCTCCTAAATCTAGCCGCACGATGGGGTGAACAAAGCTTTGTTGTGTTTGTCAGATCAAGAACTTTAGACGCCAAGTTACCCTGTCTCATCTGCAACGTGTGCAAGGCCATGAAAACCGCGCGATTTCAGATCATTCGAACACACTTGACATATGGATTTGTAAATTTGTCAAGGCTCTCATCAGCTCAGCACCCGCAAAACGCTTGCGGACAACGCGTGAGCACAACTCTCACGCTGGCGAGGACAACAGAACACTTTCAGTGTTCACCGTCGTCCAAGAAACCCGGCAAGAAACTTATCGCCACCAGTAGCAGACTTCAGAGGGTTGGAATTCTTGGCAAGAACGTCATCCGAGTCGTCGCTAGAGCTGTGGCGGGCCTTGTGTGCCCCGCCCCCGTCCTTGGGCGACTCGAGATCCGCCAGGAACTTGTCCGACTTCTCGTCCTTCTGGAACAGGTCGACGTGCTTGTTGGAGCTGAGAGAGGTCGTCGAATCAGAGACCGACTTCTTGCCCCCACCGTCCACAGGATTGTTCGTATCCTTCATGAAGGAAAAGGCCTTGGCCCACGCTGCAGACCCCGAGCCACTTTTCGCCCCGTGCCCGGCGCTCCCCCCGTTACTCCCCGAATCCCCAGAGTCCGGCATCGGAGGGTCCTTGGCCACCGGTGCCGGATCACCTCCCGCTTGCGCAGTGAGCTGAGCCACCGAGGGGACTGCAGCTGCCGCCGGTGCTGGCGCTGGCGCAGGTGCAGCTGCCACGGCCGGGGCTGGAGCCGCCGCCGGGGCGGAAGCCGTCGCTGGAGCAGAAGCCGCCGCCCGAGCAGGTGTCGCCGCCCGAGCAGGTGCCACCGCCGGAGCCGCCGCATGAACTTTGGACGGAACAGCAAGCTTGCCAGTCAAAACCTTGTCCGAAAATGGCGGAGGAGCCACCGCATTCGGTCCATAATCATCGTGCTTGCCACCCCCGAGAAGCGTTCCGTCCATGACTTGCTTTCTGATCGACTGCGGAGGCGGAAGATATCCCGCCTTGTGTCCAAAAGCTGCGGTGGACGGGAGTGTGACTTGACAGCTCCCAGGTACGTGGAGCACTTCCATGGGCACACCGCACGCTACAACTAAAATTTCTCCTGAACCAGTAATCTCTGGGAGAGGATGGGTACTTATCATCGACGAGAAGTCGTTGTTGATCTGTGCCCTCAGCGCGTCCATCTTTGCCTGAATCGCCTTTCGCCTCGCAACACACTGCGCATCACCAAAAATGAGTCAGCAAGCGCACGCAAGCGATGGCACTTACCCAACAACAAATGCCGATGGACAGACAAGCTCTTTCCACAGATTTTTTAGGTGTTTCTCGCTGTTACAGACCTGGGGTGTCATGCACTTGGGTTTGCTCGCAGCCGCAACTGCGCTGTCTTCTTTTAGCTGCGCAGAGCTACCCGAGCTGCTCCTCGCGAGCAGCTCCTCTTCCCGCGGCTGTGCCCCCATACGGACTGCTAGTGGTAGCAACTGGGCGCCTCGCGCACTGCTCGGCGCCTGGAGAAGCTGCTCCAAGCTGGCCCGTCCGACCTCTCCCCGAACACGGCTCATCGGGTCGCTGAGGCCCACAATCAGCACCACGCCACAGCACACGACGGCCAGTGCCGCCACCCCCGCCCTGCGTCTTGCCACATCATGATACTGATGTGCCTCGACAGACACTTCGTTCCTGTCTTCCATCACGTCCCACTCAGCGACCAGCTGCGCCAGCCCAGCCGCGCGCGAAGCTTGTGATGGTGGTGATTCTATTTCGGAACTGCCCAAAATTGTTTTTTTTGGGTTCAGAATGGGGGTGATACCTCTACTTTTGAGTTCAATCTCAACACATGCCATCGCTTTGCCTTTTCACTCAACCATTTTTGCAGGACTCCAACAAAGCAATCCTGGAAGCGCCTGGAAGTTCAGGCAGCTTTGAGATGTCGGCGCAGGGTCTTCTTCTCAACGCTGTGCCTGCATTTCCGGCTGCTGCGACGCTGGCAACGCCTTCAACGCTTACCCTCGCCCGGCACGTTGCAGCGCTACGACTTACCCAGCAGGCTGTCAGCAGGCGGGCGCTCCCGCTGGCTCCGTCGGCATTTCCGACATGTGCAGCTCTGGCCGCGCAACGCCCACTGTGGGGAATTGCATTCGGGCGCCCGTTGGTCTCCGCCGCTGCCTCTCAGCAGCCATCTCCCGTGGCGCCTGCTGCGCCGCCGATCATAGACCGAGCGACGCCGCCTCTCAGTGCGGCAGGGGGAAAGGATGCGGACGCAGCTGCGGATGACGGCACGGCGAAAAAGCCTCGCGCGCGCCGGCCAAAGAAGGCGCTCATGACGGTTTCCGAGAATGCTGTGCAACGACTGAAAGAGCTGTTTTCGCAGAAGAATGCACCGCCCGCGGGCATTCGACTCGGTGTTAGGACGCGCGGGTGCTGCCCACTGCTCGCACTGCCGCTTGGTGCAGGGCGCCATCTTGCTGAGGCGCGTCCTGCCCACAGGTGCAACGGGCTGTCATACACCATGAACTATGTAGACGAGGCACCGAAGCTGGACGAGGTCGTTGAGGCCACCGATGGTGACCGCCCGTCACGTTGACATTGCCGGCCCTGCACCATGGCCCGGCCTTGTAACCTGCCAAATGCACGCGGGGCTTCTGCGACGCGCGCGCGGCTGTGGGCGCGTCTGTTGCTACTCATGTTTTCATTGATTCGATCGTGCCTGCCAATTCAGGTGTGAAGGTTTTTGTTGACCCCAAAGCTGTGATGTTCCTGATCGGCGCGCACATGGACTTCGTTGAGGACGCGGTGAAGGCGGAATTCACGTTTGTGAACCCCAACGCCAAGGGGTCCTGCGGCTGCGGTGAAAGTTTCAATGTGTGAGGGTGTGGGCGCAATCCAGCGTTTCGCTTGCACTGGTACCGGCCTTGTGGGGCACCAGCGGCATCGTGTCAGTCAGTAAATCGAAGCAAGTCGAGCACTTTCTTATCCCGCCGCCCGTCAAGTTCAGTAAGAAGCCAATCTAGGTATTATCTACACGAATCCTTCATGCCTCGCTCTAGAATCCAGTCGAGCCAGGGCGCCAAGCGCCCTCCTCTCGCCTGGCCGCTCACTCGAGAAACGCGCTCACCGCGTCTGCCAGGGCGCGGGAGTATCAGTCGCCGGCAGCCCCAGCGCGAGAAGCGCGCGAGGATGGCGCAGGTGCGCAACGCAGCAGACTGCGGCACGGAGGGGCAC
>Ga0115567_10006255_pt1 | contig 11408 bp, 10 predicted proteins | sample COGITO_mtgs_1204_2_FD_88679 | JGI IMG/M metagenome (GOLD analysis project Ga0115567, IMG submission 88679) | Pelagic marine microbial communities from North Sea - COGITO_mtgs_120412 | ecosystem: Environmental > Aquatic > Marine > Epipelagic | place: Germany:Helgoland, sampling site Kabeltonne...
GGCCCTCAAAAGTAGTCATAATATTATTTCTTTCTCGAACAATTCGCTCGAACAAAAATTAAGCTCCGCCCCAATAGAGAACGAAGTGCGCAAGCACAGTGCCAGCATTTCGATGAAGCTTGCCCAATACAAATGTTGAACAGCGGCTCACCTAACGAAATGCCCTGGTATTGTCGGAAAAAATTCGGCGGCCCTTGTTCTTCTTTTTAGATGGGCGCCGCGTGATCGAAATTCGACCGGATCGGGTATGTCGCTGGCGCCTCTAGTGCGCTTCTTGTGGATAAATGTCAAGCGCAGCGGTTTTCCGGGGTTCCTGACAAAAAGAACAAAGTAAGAGCATTTGTGGCCAAACCTCAACGATAGCGCCACACTCACCCTTGAGATCACCCATGCCATTAGAGGGTTTCAAGTCATGGTCGCGCGGATCAACACCGTCGCTTTTCAAGGCTTCGAGGTTTTAGACGTCGATGTACAGGTCCAAATGAGCCCGGGCCTGCCCGCGTTTACCGTAGTCGGCTTGCCCGACAAAGCGGTTGCCGAGTCGCGCGAACGGGTGCGGGCAGCCTTAACGGCCATCGGGCTATCGCTGCCGAGTGAGCGCATCACGGTGAATTTGTCGCCCGCCGATGTGCTGAAAGAAGGTTCCCACTTCGATGTGCCGATTGCGATCGGTTTGCTCGCCGCGATGGGCGTTCTGCCGGCCGATGAAATTGCGACCTACGCCGCACTCGGTGAACTGGCCCTCGATGGCGGACTGACATCGGTCGCCGGTGTCTTGCCCGCCGCCATTTATGCGAGCGCTTCATCGCGCGGTCTTATTTGCCCGGCAGCGCAAGGCAGTGAAGCGGCGTTCGCCGGCGACATAGAAATTCTTGCGCCACAAAATTTATTGTCTTTGATCAATCATTTTAAAGGCAGCCAAATTCTGCCACCGCCCGAACTGTTAATCGCTGACGCTTTACCAAACGTTCCGGACATGGCCGACATCAAAGGCCAAGAAACAGCACGGCGCGCCCTGGAAGTCGCGGCGGCGGGCGGCCATAACACGTTGATGATCGGCCCACCCGGTGCCGGCAAATCAATGTTGGCCGCAAGACTGCCGGGATTACTGCCGCCGCTTGATCCATCCGAAGCGCTCAGTGTGAGTATGATCCAAAGTCTTGCCGGACAACTCGAAGGTGGCCGCCTCACCCGGGCCCGGCCATTTCGCGATCCGCATCATGGCGCTTCGCTCGCGGCGCTGACCGACGGCGGCATGAAAGCCAAACCCGGCGAAGTCTCGCTCGCGCATCTCGGCGTGTTGTTTCTTGATGAGTTGCCGGAGTTTCAACGGGGCGTGCTTGAAGCACTACGCCAACCTTTGGAGAGCGGCCACATTACCGTCGCCCGTGCCAATGCCCACGTCACGTATCCCGCGCAGGTACAACTCATCGCCGCGATGAACCCGTGCCGTTGCGGCTACGTGGATGATCCTTCGCAGGCCTGCTCGCGGTTGCCAAAATGCGCGCAAGATTATCAGTCCAAGATCTCCGGGCCATTGTTTGATCGCATCGATCTGCATGTCGATGTGCCCGCGGTCAACCCGGCGGACCTCGGGGCGCCAGCAAATTCAGAAAAGTCGGCGGATATTTTAAAACGGGTGACAGCCGCGCGGGACATACAACGACAGCGTTACGAAGCGCAATCAATCGATTCACCCATCCGCACAAATGCCGAAGCCGATGGCAGATTGTTAGAAGAGATCGCCACGCCTGATGAAGATGGCAAAAAACTTTTGCTGGATGCCGCCGAGCGCATGAAGCTCACCGCACGCGGCTATCACCGTGTGCTGAAAGTTGCGCGGACGTTGGCGGATTTGGAAACCGCCGCGCAAATCTCGCGCCGGCACATTGCCGAAGCGTTATCCTACCGGCGCATCGTGCCGGGGCGCGATCCAGTAATTCAAAAATAATAAATTTCAATTTTATTGGGGAATATCAAACTCTATGAGCTTCTCTTTTTTGGCCCTTAATTCATAACCAAACATGTAAAATATAGATGCTGGGAAAAAACAATAAAGGCAATAACATTAAAAACTGGTGTGAATATTCCTGTTCTTTTTCGCTTAAAAACAATGTGTTGATCAGTTTCGCTTTTTACTAGGATATTCTCTTCTTTAAATATATTAACAATTTCTGTCATTTTTTCTTCGGTGTTCAAGACTTGATCATTAAGGATTCTTATAGCAACCCGTATTGCCCGTTCTTCGCGAACAATCCATTTATCATTTTCTTCTTTGCCAGACAGCAAGCCTAAAAAGAAAAAGATGATGCCCAATATTGATTGATATATAAAATAAGTCGTCATACAAATTCGCCAAGAGAAATAAACGTGAGACAAATTAGTTGGGTACGAACGCTTCTTGTTGATTAAGCCCGTTTTAAAAACAGATAGGTTTTTTTCATGAGCTGAAACGCCGGGGTGTTGTTGCCGGTGAATTTTCGAACGCGGCGCTCGCTTTCACGCTCAAACACGTGCAGCAAATGCGATAGGGGTGCGCGCTTACGATATGCAGCGAAGTATGCGTCCACGTCATCACGGGTTTTGGCCCGGCCGTTATCGGCATATTTAGCAACGTACGGTGTGAAGTATGGTTGCAATGACAGCGCATCCCAGTCGCCGTGCAGTTGGGTTTTCATAAAATTCGCAATCAATTGATCATCAAAAATTTCATACGCGATCGAGTCCATTAACGAGTGGCGCGGTGCGCTAAAAGTGACGCCCCGACCCGTTTTGTGTTTGGTTTTCCGGCCGGGCAGGTCGATCATAATTTCTGTGCCGCCGGAAACGAGGCGGACAAAATCGATTTCATCGGCCAGAGGCTCAATACTTTTAAAGTAGGCGGATGCTTTTTCGCTATCGCCGGCCTCGAACGGCTCGTACCAATCATCGCCGAATTCTTTTGGATCGAGTGCGCGCGAGACTATGGCCTTCGGGTTGATCGGCGTCGTTGCGCCGCTTTCAACATCGAACCGAATAAAGGCGTCGTGTATGCGTGCGTCGCATCCGCTAAAGCCATCATGAAAAGATCCCGATGGGACTGTGTACTCATTGGCCCAAACGCTATCGCTGCGTTGAAAATCATGGAAGCAACTGAAGGGGACAATATCCGTCACGCCGAACAAGTTGGCATAAAACGCGACTTGTTCTCCGATCGGCCGATCGGGGCGGTATATGGCCCGATGCGATTACCATCGTCATCGAAGAAATTCATCATGTCGGTGACGCTGTAACCGAACAGCTTGAGGAGGAAGCTGCGGTCAGCTCCACGAATTAGACGTTTGAGCTTACGCCCCCAACCCCTGTCGCTCGCATCATTCAGGTTCACCAACAATGTGCCGCCGACATCGATCAGCAAAACAGCATCCTGGAAATAATCGGAGATACAGAGCGCGCGGATGTTATCGCTCAGCTGCATCCATTCGCCGTCAGGCATGACCGTGACGGCATAGCCCGCATCTCGCAATGTATCGCGGATGCGATTGCCGACATGGTCCGGCAACAAAATATTCTTGCCATGGAGTTTTTCAATCGATACCGGATTGAGATGATCCGGATGGCCGTGTGAACACCATATAAACTGAGCGTCAAAAATAGCCTTGCGCTGCGCTTCAGGTATTTCAAAGGGCAGCGCCCAACTGCCAAAATACGCCGGATCACCCAGCCACGGGTCGGTCGCTATAATAGGCGCCCCGTCATAGGCGATAACTTTAGCGTTTCCAATGGTTTCGAAGCCGAGCATGGATTTAAATTCAAGCGTTAAAACGAGATTCGCTGTTTAATTTACATGACTAAGGCGCTGCCGTCATTAGAAGCAAGAAAGCCTGCTGCAAACAGCTTTTGTTTTTTGTGCCAGAATGTGAAAATAAGGACGTGAATACAGAAATAAGAAACCACCCAATAATCAATTAAGCTAATTAAATAAGGGAGATGATTTCATGAAAGCGATGGTTTTGACGGCGCCGGATACACCATTTCAGTTGATGGATATGCCCGATCCCGTAGCCGGGCCGGGCGAAGCGGTGGTGAAAGTCATCACCTGTGGCTCGGGGCTGACCATTCAGCATTCACGCGCCGGTCGCTTTAACCTCGATTACCCCCGCATCATCGGCCATGAGATCACGGCAGAAGTTGTTGAGCTCGGCAAAGGCGTTTCCAACCTAAAAATCGGTGATGGCGTCACGGCGTATTATTATTTCTCCTGTGGCAAATGCCGCTGGTGCAAAGCTGACCGGGAAACCTTGTGCGATAACCTCAAGGGCAATGTCGGGCGCGACTCCGACGGCGGTTATGCCGAGTACATGAAGTTGCCGGCAGACATGTTTATGAAATTTCCCAAAGGCTTGGACTGGAAAAAACATCCCGCCGAATGTGGCGTCATGACAGACGCGATTGCAACGCCGGTCAAAGTGATCAAGCGAGCGCGCATCCAGCCCGGCGAAACTGTCGCCGTGATCGGTGCCGGGGGTGGGCTTGGTATCCAGATGATCATTGTTGCAAAATGGGCGCGCGCGCGAGTTATCGCCGTCGATATCCGTCCGGATAAATTTGAGACCTGCAAGAAAGTCGGGGCCGATGAAACCGTCGATGCCTCCAGCGTCGATGTCACCAAGGCGCTCATTGAGCTCACGGATGGCTATGGCGTCGATGCCGTGATCGATTTTGCCGGCACTAAATCGAGCATGGAGGGCGGGTTTGCCGCGCTCAATAAGGCTGGCCGCATGGTCATTCTCGGCGGCGCCGCATCCGGCATTGAAATTCCGGGCCGGTTGATCAAAACCGAACGCGAAATCATGGGCAGCAAGTACGCCACCAAAAGCCAAGTGCGCGAAGCCTTAGAATTATGTGCTAAAGGCGAGGTCTGGCCATTGGTCACCGAAGTTCACCCGCTTGAAGACTGCGAAGCACTCCACCAACGGCTCGAACAAGGGCTGGTCACGGGACGCGCCGCTGTTAAAATCAACGCTTAATTAATCGCCGCACAAGACATCAAAGGACAGCCTATGTCTGGACAGCGCAGTATTGATATTCACGCCCATTTTTTCCCGATGAGCTACCTGAAACTCGTCGCCGAAGAAGGCGGTGCTTACGGATTGAGTTGCGATCTTCATCATCCGGGCGGCCCCCTCATTGATCTCGCCGGTAAGGCGACATCTGTGATCGAAGAGCGCTATCACGATATCGACGCCCGGGTTGCCGCCATGGATAAACAAAACCTCGATGTCCATGCACTGTCTCTAACGGCACCCATGGTTTATTGGGCACCGCCGGAATTGGGTTTGCGGTTATCGCAGGCTTACAACGATGGCTGCGTCGAAGCGCATGAGAAATATCCGGACCGGTTTGTCGGCCTCGCCATGCTACCGATGCAATCGCCCGGGCTTGCACTGCAAGAATTAGAACGCGCGAAAGACCTGCCCGGTATGTGCGGTGTTTACATGTCGACACATTTTGCCGGCAAGGAACTATCGGACGAAAGTTTCTTCCCCGTGTACGAACGCATCGAAGACATGGGTTGGACAATCTTTCTCCACCCGACAACAGTGGTTGAGCCGGATCGGCTGGCAAAATTTTATCTCACCAATTTTGTCGGCAATCCGACGGAGTCGGCAATTGCGGCGTCTCATCTCATCTTCGGTGAAGTGCTCGATAAGTTTCCAAAACTTACCGTCTGCCTGCCCCACGCCGGCGGCACCTTTCCGTATCTCATTGGCCGCATCACCCATGGCTGGGGCGTGCGTCCTGAATGCAAACATCTTAAAAAAGCGCCGTGGGAATACATCCGCCGGTTTTACTACGACACCATCACGCACGCGCATCCACAGCTCGATTTCTTAATCGATTTGGTCGGCGCGGATCGGGTCGTTTTGGGCAGCGATTTTTGTTTCGACATGGCCTATGAGCAACCGGTACAGTTCGTGAAAGATCACAAGAGCCTCAGCGATTCCGATAAAGACATGATCTTAGGTGGGAATTCCGCCAAATTACTGGGTTTATTGTGATTATAATGATATCGAAACAATAGAGTTTTAGGGAGACGGGCCATGAGCCACGCCACAATCGTTAAAGTTGATGAGATCGAAACCGTTGAGCGGGGTAACGGCGTGAAATCAACGCCGTTGATCACCAAAAGCGTTTATGAAGACACCCTCATCACCACCGGGATCACGACGTTTCCCCCAGGCAATGAAGTGCCGTTCCATTCGCACAATTGTGACGAGCAGGTCACGATTTTAGAAGGCTCGGGTACATGTGAAATCGAAGGAGAAACACCGGTTGCCGTTAAACAATACGACACCACGTATATTCCGAAAGGCAAGACACACCGCTTCGTTGCACCGGCCGACAAGCCGCTCAAAATTCTTTGGATATACACAACCGATATTGTGACGCGCACATTTAGCGAGTCCGGCAAAACCGTTGAGCATCTTTCTGGAAACGATTTGATCACCAAAGATTAAGTTTTAAAGGTGCATTGATGGCCGCATCACCCGTTGTATCGACAGCTTGGCTCGAAGAGCATTTAGATGATCCGAATGTTCGTGTAATTGAAGTCTCCGATGTAAACGACATGGCGCTCTACCACTCTGGACATATTCCGGGTGCAACGTGGTTCTATTGGAAAGATATCAGCTGGCACGAAACCGATCGCCAATTCATTACCCCTGAAGCCATGGCAAAACGCCTTGGCGACATCGGCATCGGTCCCAATACCACCGTCGTGCTGTACGGCAATCCAGTTCAATACGGAACGTACGTATTTTGGATGCTCACGATGGCAGGGCACGCGGACTTGCGTGTACTGGACGGAACTCGAACGAAATGGGTTGCCGAGAACCGACCTCTTTCGACTGAAACACCACACGTTGAACCGGTTGCCTACCTGGCACCCGCGCCGGGTAATGCGTCTATGCGGCTTGGCCGTGAAGCCGTGCGCGAGCGCCTCGGTGTGCCCGGCTGTTTAATTCTGGATGGCCGCACGCCGGAGGAATATGCCGGCTTAACGGTCGGCGGCATGGGCAATGACACGGGCCCCGGTCACGGTGCGCAACGCTTCGGTCGTATCCCCGGCGCCGTTCATCTGTTTTTTAAAAAGTTCTTGAATAAAGATGACACATTCAAAACCGTGGATGAGCTCAGGGATATTCTTAATTCAGTCGGCGCAACCCAAAACGATGTGAACGAAATCGTCTGTTATTGCCGTCTCAGTCATCGGGCCACATTATTGTGGACGGTGATGACATTCATTTGCGGGCTCAAAAACGTGAAGATTTACGATGGCTCTTGGACTGAATGGGGTAGTATTGTCGGGTTTCCCATCGAGAATTAATTCACAATTTCCTACAACGTTTTCATGAGTAAAGTTGAACGATGAGCACAGATATAAAGACGAAAAAAATTGCCATGCTTGGTGCCGGTGCCATCGGCAGTTGTGTTGGCGCCGACTTCACCAAGGCGGGGCTCGACGTTACCATCATCGATCAATGGCCCGAGCACGTTGAGTTCATGAAAAAGAACGGTCTCGACATCACGTTTCCCGATGAGCATTTGCAAATACCCGTAACCGCCTGGCATTTGTGCGAGCTCGCTGAACACATGCCGGCGTTTGATTGCGTCTTTATGGCGGTGAAATCTTATGACACCCGTTGGTTGGCATCCCTTATCGAACCATACCTCAAAGAAGACGGTTACTTCATCGGCCTGCAAAACGGCATGAACAACCCGACCATTGTCGATGTCATCGGAAAAGAGCGGGTCATCGGTGCCTGCGTCGAACTGTCGGCCGATATGTTTAAGGGGCCCGGTTATGTGAAACGCGACACCACGCGGCCCGGCACCTGGTTCGGCCTTGGTGAGCTGGACGGCTCCACCACGGACCGCCTCCTTGAAGCAAAAGAGATTATGGAGAGTGTCGCCCACATCACGCTGACCGACAACATTGAAGGCGCGAAGTGGACCAAGCTTATTGCCAACACCATGACCATGGGTCCAATCGGCATCACAGGTCTTAAAAATTACGACGCCCGCGAGCTCCCCGGCATGACCGATATCGCCGTCGGCCTGGGCCGCGAGTCTCTTGAGGTCGGCATCGCGCTCGGCTATCAAATCGAACCTATCTTCGGCATGACAGCGGAAGAGTTCGCCGGCGCGTCGGATGAAACACTGGTTAAAACCATGCGCAAACTCCAAGAGCATACCGGCCAACACTCGATCACCACGTCGATCATGGATTATGCCAAGGGCCGCAAAAGCGAGATGTCGCTGATCAACGGCTTGGTTGCGAAGGAAGGCAAGCGCCTCGGCATTCCCGTCAAACACAACGCCGCCGTTACCGAAGTCGACCGGCAACTCAACGATAAAGAGATCGATTTGGATGCCTCTAACTTCGGCTTGCTGAAATCCATCCTCGAGTCGATTCCAAACCGGTAGGCTCAACCTAAACAGTAAGTAACCTCAAAACATGGCATCGTCTGACCCAAAAGCCTTCTGGGAGGCCCGCATTGAAAGCTGGGATGCAAGTCGGCATGAGGGTAAGAAAAACGCGCTGTCTTTCTTGCATTGGGCAACAAAGAACCCAGACGAATCCGTTCACTTTCGTAATCAGGTTGTGCTGGAACATATAACTCCACACATACAGGGAAAACGCGTCGTCGAGCTCGGATGCGGCACAGGCCGTATGGCACTTGAGCTTATGGAACGAGGCGCGGGCTCCTATTGTGGCTACGACTTTACCCCCAGCGGAATCCGTATCGCGCAAAAGCGCATCGAAAAAATCGAAAGAAACGATTTAAGAAACTCTATCCATTTCGAGTTAGCGGATATCGCCACGTTACAAAAAATAGAAGCCGATTTCGTTTTTTCGATGGGGCTGTTTTATTGGATTCCCCCGCCCCTCATCGATCATGTTTTCTCAATTTCCCAAGGGATTGATTTTCTGCATAACTTTTCGGAAAAAATATTTAACCCAAGACAAGTTTTAAAATTCTTATTCGCACGTTCTTTCTATCGCAATCTTAAAGATCACAAGTCCAGTTCTCGGAAGATAGAAATAATTGCCAATATCCCAAAGCAATACGGTTTTCAGAATGTTCATTGTTTAAGGCATCAAAAATTATACGACGCCGTGTGCATCAGCTCTAAAGTTTTTCCGGAAACATTAGGCCCCTCTATAACTTTTTGATAAAATAAAACCATGACCATTCAAAATAAAAAAATAGCCGTCCTTGGCACCGGCTCGATCGGCAGCTGCGTCGGGGCTGACCTCACCAAGGCCGGCCTTGATGTTGTTCTGATTGATCAGTGGCCCGAACATGTTGAGGCGATGAAAGCCGATGGCTTGCTCATTCAATTTCCGGATGAAGATCTTAAGACACCTGTGACCGCGTGGCACCCGTGCGAGCTCGCCGCGCACATGCCGGCGTTCGATCTCGTTTTTCTCTGTGTTAAATCTTACGACACCCGGTGGTGCGCGGCACTGATTATGCCATACCTTAAAGAAGACGGCATTTTCGTCGGCTTGCAAAACGGTATGAACAATCAAACCATCGCCGACGTCGTCGGGCGCGAACGGACCATTGGTGCTGTCGTGGAATTATCTGGGGAAATGTTTACCCCCGGCATCGTGCAGCGCGACACGACCCACACCACGACCTGGTTCGGGCTTGGCGAGCTTGATGGCTCCATCACGCCGCGCCTCAAAGAGGTTCAAGCGGTCATGGAGCACGTTGCCAAAGTTGATCTCACGGAAAACGTCGAAGGCGCGAAATGGACCAAGTTGATTGCCAACACCATGTTGATGGGGCTGACCGGTTTGCTTGGTCTTAAAACATGGGAGGCCGCTCAACTGCCCGGCATGAAAGATCTCGCCATTCAGGCGGGGCGCGAATCGGCCACGGTCGGCAAGGCACTCGGCTATCAGATGGAGCCTGTTTTCGGCATGAGCGCTGAGGATTTTGCCGGCGCGACCGATGATGTGCTGCTGGCTGCCATGGAAACCCTGCTCGGACATATTGGTGAAAACGCCACGACCGCCGCCATTCACGACCATATCAAGGGTCGCCAAAGCGAAATGTCGCACATTACCGGGGTTGTCGCCGCGAAGGGCAAAGAGCTTGGCATCGCGACGCCGGTCAATACCGCCTCCACCGAAATCGATCGGCGCATCAATGAGGGCGACCTCGAAATGGACCCATCGAACTTTGGCCTATTAAAATCGATGGTCGAATCGATCCCGAACCGTTAAACAACGGCCACCATGCTTCATATCAATGACCTCAGTTACCGGATCGGCGGCCGCGTTCTTTTTGAAGACGCGTCTTTACATGTCCCTCAAGGCCATAAAGTCGGCCTGGTCGGGCGCAATGGCACCGGCAAGACGACACTGTTTCGTCTGATCGATGGCGAGATCGCGCCGGACGGCGGAAAAATTACTTTAGCCGGACGGGCCCGCATCGGGCGTATCGCGCAGGAAGCGCCCAGCGGTAAGCAAAGCCTTCTTGAGACCGTGCTCGCCGCTGATACCGAACTTGCCTCCCTCACGGCCGAGGCCGAAACCGTTAACGACCCCAACCGTATTGCCGAAGTGCATACACGCCTCGCCGATATTGAAGCGCACACGGCAACAGCCCGTGCGGCATCAATCTTATCGGGGCTTGGTTTTGATGAAGCGGCGCAAGCGCGGTCGTGCTCGGAATTCTCCGGTGGTTGGCGCATGCGTGTTGCTTTAGCGGGCACGTTGTTTGCGCGGCCTGATTTGATGCTGCTCGATGAGCCGACCAACCATCTCGATCTTGAAGCCACCATCTGGCTCGAGAGTTATCTCTCAACCTGGCAAGGCACATTGCTTGTCATTAGTCATGATCGGGATTTACTCAATCGCGCCGTTGAAGGCATCGCGCATCTTCATAGTGAGAAGTTGACGCGTTACGCCGGCGGTTATGATCGGTTTGAACGGACCCGGCGTGAAAACCTTTCGCGCCAAGCCGCCATGCAAAGCAAGCAGCTTGCTGCGCAACGCCACATTCAATCGTTCGTCGATCGCTTCCGTGCTCAGGCAACCAAAGCCCGCCAAGCACAAAGCCGCTTAAAAATGCTGGCGCGCATGGAGCCCATTGCCAGCGTCATTGAAGAGCGCACGACCTCGTTTACGTTTCCCAACCCGGACTCCTTATCGCCGCCTCTCATCGCGATGGATCGTGTCACCATTGGCTATGACGACAATCCGGTGCTGAGTAATCTCGATTTGCGCATTGATGGCGATGACCGCATCGCTCTATTGGGCGCGAACGGCAACGGCAAATCAACGTTGATCAAACTGCTGGCGTCGCGGCTTCAACCGATGGACGGCAAGGTCACAAAATCGAAGAAAC
>Ga0115567_10006258_pt1 | contig 11406 bp, 9 predicted proteins | sample COGITO_mtgs_1204_2_FD_88679 | JGI IMG/M metagenome (GOLD analysis project Ga0115567, IMG submission 88679) | Pelagic marine microbial communities from North Sea - COGITO_mtgs_120412 | ecosystem: Environmental > Aquatic > Marine > Epipelagic | place: Germany:Helgoland, sampling site Kabeltonne...
GCGCTGCATTTGAAGAGACAGGGGCCGTCCGTCGCATGTCTTTCGCGTTGCTACCTTTGCGCCGGGAGGCCGGGGGGGGGGGGGGGGCGGGGGGGGGGGGGGGGGGGGGGGGGGGGACCGTTTCTGATGGCGCGCGCAGGGCGGCGAGTGGCCACGCGGCGGAAGGAGAGGTGGCCCACGGCGACCAGCGTCTCGACGGCCTTGCGGTCTGCGAACGCGGGCACCGGCGGGCGCGGGAGGCAGCGCGTGTTGCCCGGCGTGTCGTCGCAGTTGGGGCAGACCCACTCGTCGTCGCGCGGGATCCGCGCGAGGGGTGGCGCGAGGCAGTAGAGGTGGAAGCCGTCGTCGCAAACGTCACACAGCAGCAGCCGGCGGTCGTCCTCCCCGCTCCCGCACACCGCGCACTTGGCACCCTCGCCCTCGTCGCTCGACAGCCCCTCCGACTCCGGCTCCTGCAGCTCGCCCCCCGCCCCCTCCTCGTCCTCCGTCTCCTCTCGCTCCTCACTATCATCGCTCGGGTACGGCGACCCCTCCGCCCCCTTGCGTCGCCGCGACCGAAAAATGCACAACGCCTGCGCCTCGCGCCCCGGGACTCCCAGGTACCAGTATCGCGCTCCAGCTGCGTCGGTCGCGATGGGGCGCGCGCGTGCGCGCCACTGCTGCCACGCTTGGCGAATGACCCCTTCGCCCCGTCCGTCCGCCTTGTTGCTGCCTTCGACATGGTCAGCGTCCTCGGCTTTCTGAGCCGCCGAGCCATTCTCGATTCCGGGCTCGTCCTCGCTCTCCTTGTCGTCTCCGTCCGTCTCGTCCCGGTCCATCTCAACCAGGCCATGCTTCCGCGCCCAGTCCAGCTTCTCGCACAGCAGCACCTGTAGCAGTCGCAGCCGATGCAGCGGCGTGAGCCTATCGTACGCTGTCTCTCGCTCAATCGCTGGCGCGCCATTCACGTCTCCGTCGATGCCTGGCGCCGCCGTTTCCTCAGATGCATTTCCCTCAGGCCCTGGCCCGCCCACCGGCCACTCCTCTTCGAAACAGAACTCATCAAGAGCGTGCGATTCCTTCCCGTCCGCATCACTGCACGCCTTGATGCGACGTTTGATCCATTTTGCGAGCCAGGCGGGCCAGGTCTCGGCGCCGAGCGGCATGGAGCGCGACAGGCCTTGGCCCGCGAGCAGAACGAGATGCAGGTGCGTGAGCAGGCGGCCGCGCGAAGCAGGTGCCGCGGCGCCGGCCAGCTCCTGGGCCAACTCGCGCTCGCTGAAGGGCTCGAGCCCGACGAGGGGCCCGAAGCGCGCCGCGAACTGCACGGCCGCTGAAAGCTCCCACGCGCGATGGAGCTCCGCGACCGCGTCGCCCGAGGCCTGCGAGTGGTCGAGCCCCGGGGCCGAGACGCTGGTGCCCTCGGCATCGCTGCACTCGGGTGACTGCGGGTCTTCCTCTGCCCCCGTGTCTCCAGCCTCGCTCTTGTCCCCCGCTTTGACATAGGTTGCGCACCTGGGGCAGGACCAGTCGCCCTCTGGGATGGCTTGGAGCGGGGGCTTCAGGCAGAAGATGTGCCAGCCTCTGTGCACAGTCAGCGCGGTGAAGTCAGCGAGAGCGACCGTACCTCCAGGCTCTGCGCAAAAGGGCGCAAGATGCATACCCGTGTTTGGGAGAGGCGTGGTTGGAGGGCTGACCGGTCGCAGTCGTCGCAGAGGAGCATGCGGCCCGGGTCCGCCATACTCTTGCACACAAAGCAGTGTGAGTCGACCTCGTCGCTCTCCACTTCGCTCTCCATCCCACTTTCTGTGTCGTTGCTTGCAGGCTTGCCTTTGGCCCTGGACTTTTTGTTTTTCGAGCCTAGGGGGCGCCCTCGTTGCTTCTTCGTTGTCTGGGACCCTACATGCACTGTCCCCCCGATGGTCGTGTTCTTGGAGCCTGGCGGGCGTCCCCGCCCGCGCTTCGCAGACTGCTGCTCAGCTTCTTGCGCTTCTTTTGCCTTGCCGATCCACGCACTTTGCTCAGGCTTTTGTTTCGAGAGTCGACCGCGCTTTTTCGTCACAGGTTTGTCGGCTTTGGCCGGGGACGCTGGAGAAGAATGAGCCCCCCCCAATCTCATGATCCCCTCGCCACCATCGCAATATCCAGAACCTTCAGAGTCTCCCGACTCATTTTCCGACTGCGTACTCGAGGGCTCAGTTTTGTGCGCAAGGCATGCCGCATTTTTTGGGCAGGGCACTTACCGACTCGTTAAGAATACGTCCACCAGAAAATTGCGAACTTGCTCGCGCCCGAGACACCTCATGCTTTTGCCCGCGCTTGGGCGACGAGAGGATCTGTTGCGCTTGTTGTTGCGAATAAAAGTTGGTTGCGATCTGCCAATCCATGGCATATCAATACGCTTGACACTATTCTGTCGGATTTGTGCGCTTGGGCTTTTCAAGCGCGACACCTGCTCGTCCGCAAGCATGCGGTTGCTGCTGGCCAGACATCAAATTAGCATTCGGGCGATTACCCGGGAACGTTTTCCAGTCACAGCACCGGTGGGCAGATCTTTTACTGATCCGTCTGTACACAGTCGGGAGTAAGATTTTCGGAGGCGAGCCTGTCTATAAGTTCACAAGTTCATGGCAAGGACCGGCTTGCTCGGCATTTTGAGCAACTTGCGGGGAGTTGCCTCCAGCCTCTTGGATCCTCTTTCTGTTCTGCTGAGATGAGGACATCGCGCTCCTCAGCTTGACGCCCCGCAATGTACCGTGCCTCCCCGGCCCACGCAAGGCCAGCTGCTGCCTCGAGGCGACAGAACTGAGCGAGGAGCGCACGAAAAACTTTTCCCGCCCTGGGCGGCGGGCCCGAAAAACCATCATTTTTTTTAATCACGGCCCTGGGCCGTGATCCGGCTCACTGCCCTCTCAAATCCGAGAGGAAAGAGTAGCGCGCTCCGTCTCTCTAAGGTCCCGCGCGCGCAAGGCTGCTCGTTGCGCACGAGCGTGTCGAGTGGAGATATTGCACAGAGCAAACTTTTGGACCCCGAGGCCGGTGAGCTGCCTGAGTCGAGCGCTGTGATCGAAGAAGAGGACAACATGAGCAACTCCGTCGGAGCCCACTTCGCGATGACGCTTTCTGCGGTCCCCATGGGCGTCGCATTCGGAACGGCGATGCAGAACGGGAAAGCTTCCGCCCGAACCTTCCTAACCGACGGGCAGCATCTGCGCTGCTTGCAGCGTGCCATGCAGTCCCATCTTCGCACAGCTTCATTTGCGGTCTCAAAGGTGGGCCGCATCTGCGGCTTCAGAGGTGGGCCCATCTCTCTGCCGTCGAATTTTGACCGACCCTGTGCTCTGTGCAGGCTCGTTACTCTTCCAATCGTCATCCGGGAGCAGTTCTTATTCAAACGGTAAGAGCGTATTCTGTTCTGGAATTGGTGGAATCTTGTCCTGCGGCCCCGAATTGTTGCGCTAGAACAGCCAAACACGCGCAGCTGGACTGAACCAGCCGGGTCCGCGCAGCTTGATCATGCTCAAAATGTTCCTTTCGGCGTCGGCTACCGGCGCCGCGGCCCTCGCGATCGCCGCGCTGTTCTTTCCCAAGAAGTTCGAGGCGGCGCGGAAGGCCTTCCTCGGCTGCGGGGGCGGGAAAACCGCCGCGTCGATGTCCGCGGGCGCCGCATGCCTTGGCGCCGGGATGTCGATCGCGGGCGCCTGCCCGGGCATGGTGATCATCCAGCTCGCGTCGGGCGTGCCCAACTCGTACACCACGTTCCTCGGCGGCATGGCGGGCGCGCTCACCTACGCTGCCGTGCAGCCGAGCCTCCACCCGCGCCTCTGCGGCCCCAAGGGCCCCGGTGTCTCGAGCGGGCCGCAGGTAGCGGAGGATCTGGCGGCGTTCCGGGGCGTCAAGTACTGGCAGTTGGCGCTCGGGCTCGCCGCCTTCATGGCGCTCCCGATCGCGGTGGCAGAGCACCTCAAGCCGTGGGCGACCGAGCTCCCCGCGGGCCTCTCGCCGTGGACCAACGCGTGGCCGCCGATCCTCTCCGGCATGGTCATCGGGTCGCTCCAGCTCCCCGCCGTGCTCTTCCTCGGCGACACCCTCGGCTCCTCCTCTGCCTACATGTCCGTGCTCGCCAACGTGCCGGGCGTTAGCTCCGTCGCCGCGCACCTCTCGGGCTACCGCAGCGGCACCGACAACCTCTGGCAGGTCGTCTACCTTCTCTCTGCCTTCGGCGGCGCCTACGTGGCTGCCAACAGCATGGGCACCTACGGTGTCGCGCACGGCGTGCCGCCCGCCGCGGCGTTTGTCGGCGGCTTTCTCATGCTCTTCGGCTCCCGCTTCGCGTCGGGCTGCACCAGCGGCCACGGCCTCTCGGGCATGGCGCTCCTTGCAATAGGGTCTATCTGCGCGGTGCCCGCCATGTTCGCAGGCGGCATCGCCACGGGCGTCGCCTACTACAACATCGCGCCGGACGCATACCTCAAGTTCTGAGGCCGAGCGGGCGAGCAGCGTGCAGAGTAGCAGCGTGCAGTGTGAGAGGAGAATAAAACCCCAGCGGCTACATGGAAGCACATAACTCTGCCCGCGAAGTGGCCTTCTGTCTTTTCTGCAGCCCTTGCCCGCTGCGCCACAGCGAGCGCTCTAATCTGCCGCTCGACAGCCGAACCCCGTCCGGGCCTGAGGGAGCGGCCCTGCTACACCGCAACATTCTCGCGCGGCACGGCGGTGCGCGCGCCTCCAGTGCGCGCGAGCCGTGCGCGGGCCTCAGTGAGGCGGGCGCGGATGCGGGCGCGGGCCTCGGCGACCTCCTCGTCCGAGCCGACGACGGCGGCGGCGAGGGCCAGGGCGTAGGCGGCGGCGAGCCCGGCGGCGAAGCCGATGGCGGTGCCGAAGAAGACGGTGCACCCCGCGGTGAGGAGGCAGAGGCGCACGCCCTCGGGGTCGCCAGTGAGGGCGGAGCGCGCCGAGGCTGCGAGCTCGAGGGCCGAGACGGAGAGGAGCGCTGCGAGGACGCCGGCGGGGAAGTGCCCGAGCACCGCGAGCAGCGGCGCGGCGGCCGCCGCGCCGAGCGCGAGCTTCACGGTGCCCAAGACGAGGACAGAGAGGTTGGTGCGTGCGCCGAAGCGGTGCTGCCCCGCGAGGCCGCCGGCGCCGTGGCACACGGGCAGCGCGCCGAACCAGCAGAAGACGAGGTTGAGCGCGCCGACCGAGGAGGCGACGGCGCGCACCGACACGCCGGTCTTGCGGTCGGGGTACAGGTCCTCGGCCAGCCGACACACCGCAATGCATGAGTTGAGCAGCGTGGTCGGCACCTGCGGCACCGCGCCTTGCAGCAGCCCGACCAGCCAGTCGTTCGCGGAGATGCGCACGACTTGCATCGCTGGCACGCCGAGGGCAGGCAGCTGCGCGCCCGTCGCGGCGAAGCGCCCAGATGCGATCGCAAGGCCAGCCGCGAAGAGCAGTAGCGCGGTGGGCACGCGGCGCGAGCGCACAAAGACGAGGGCAAAGAGCAGCGCGAGCGCCGCGCCGAGGAAGCCGTCCCAGTGCAGCCACGCGTCCGCGGCCCACGTCGGCCGCCCGCGGTCTGGCAGCATCTCCACGGCCTTGCGGAACATGGTGAACCCGAGCCCGAGCTGCAGGCCGCGCACGACCGTGTTCGGGACCGCAGCGTTGACCGCGCCGATGAGGTTTGTCGCGCCGAGCGCGAGCACCACGCCGCCCGTGCAGATCCCGCTCGCCATGATCTGCGGGTTTGTAAGGTTGTTGGCCAGCGCGACGGCCGCGATGGACTTCATCGGCTGGACGCACATCGGGATCGAGAACGTGAGCCCTGTGAGGATGTTGGCGAGGCCCGAGAAGATGAGCGTGGAGCCGAGCCCCACCTGGCCGGAGAGCGCGAGCGCAATCACCAGCGGGATGTACAGCCCGAGGTCGCCCAGCATCCCGGAGAACTCCTGCGAGTAGCTCTCCACCTCATGCAGCGGCACTATCCGCCCGAGCGCCCCCCGCACCCGCGCAGTCCATTTCCTGCCACTGTGCCCCGCCCCGTCTGCTGGCTCAGACAGCACGATGTCGTCGTCCGTTCCTGTTGCCGTCCCGGCAGGTACGCGCACACCCGCCACCATCCGCGCATGTGACCCAGGCAGACTTTCTGCATCAGCGTGTCCCACAACGTCACCCGCGTCGCCCGGCGGGTCGGTCTCGCGGTGTCCGCCTGACGCAACGCTGCTCTTGTCCGACTCGTCTCCCTCACGCGTGCCGGCTCCCCCGGCAGCACTCAGATATGCAGGGATCGGCTCGTAGGGATTCGGCGGTTCAGGGACAGCTCCATAGTAGACTCCCGGTGCGAGCCCCTGCGACAAGTTGGGGCTGAGCACGGCGTTTCAAGGGGCGATTCCGGGGGCCAAGGCCGCTGTCCAGATGCCCGCAAGGATTGACGCCTTCGACGCGGACAAGGCGAGAGACTTGTGATCATGGGGGTCAAACTTCACCTTCTCGGGTGTCACGCTTTCGTCGGCGTCCCATCTCATCCACGCATCATCACTTTCGCCTCCTTCGCGGTCGCCTCGTCCATCTCTCGGGCGCATTCGCCTAGGCAACAGCACCTCAACGCTGCCGCATTGCTAGGTGAAAGCAGTCCAGATCGTGCAGCGGCGGCCTCCCCAGTGAATGTTGTCAGAGAAGGCCCTGAGCGCCGGGCCAGGCCCGAGATACCCGATGCGGAGGTGCCACTCTCAAAACTTTATCTGGATGAAGAGTGTGTCTGGTACACTCCACTCTAAATACCCGACTCTCTCATAGCGGGATTTGTGCACAGGGGCTGCAGGGATGCTTGCGGCGCTTGAGCGCCACCCGGGCTCGCCCGCACCGGTTCCACTGCCGAGAAACGCGAGCAGCTCGTTCGGCAGAAAACCGGGGACAGCAGGCGCAGCGGAGACGGATGAATGCGTGGAACGGTGAGCTCGCTAGCACGGCGTCCCCCCTTACGACTAGGAATCACCGAGTCGGTTGTTTTGGCTTTGCGAATGAAGGCCCAGTCGACCCGCGAGCAGGCGTGTTCATGAGAATGTACCGCAAAGGTTCCGCTTATCCCACTCATCATTCGCGCACCTTCTCGCTGTTGCAGGTTTACCGCGGGGCTGCCGGGTGAAACAAAACGGCTGGTGCGCACGAGTAGGTCCTGCCCAGCACTATCGCGGGCGGATAAACGTTCCTGCTGACTGCAACGGCAATTTGTAGCCCAGAGTTCGAAGAGCCCTGCGATGCGAAAGACCGCGTCAAGCGTCAGGCCCTGCATGCTGCGTCCATGGGCTGGTGTGTTAACTGGTGCTAGCCGTTGAGCGAGCGGCTAGCAAGCCCCGAAGAACGATGACTGAGCCATTGGGCGCTGGCAGCCCGCACGGAACCAACGGAACGTACTCGCCGATGCAGGTGATCGCGCGCGAATTTCGGGTAGACCGTGAGCGAGGTGACTCACCACATCCTGTGCATCACTCTGCTGCGTCGCTTTCAACTGCGGCGGAGCCTCCGTGCCGCGCAAGCTTACAGCTCTGGCCGTTTTCCCACCCAGGCGCACTCTCACCCGTGCCGCGCTCGAATCTCCATTCCCCACCGATTGGATCCAAGACGACCGCCTGGGTGCCATCCCGCCCCTCGCCCGCGTCTTGTCAACTGTGTCTGCTGTCCATCATGAAAGTTGAATCCCTGATGCCATCGAAGTGATCCTGAGGAAGTGTTTGAGGCGAGGCAATACTCATGCGATTAACTGATGTTACGCGCTGCTCGTATTGCAGGGACGGTACGCGACAGTTCCCGAGATTCTGGCACGGCCGCAGCCGGCGCCGCCAATCCACCTTGCGCAGCGCAGGACGCTGGCGCTGCAAGGAGGGCGCTGGTCGCGCTACGAGCCGGTCAACGAGCTCTACCTCATTTCCCGCGTCGCAGACAGCTCACCTGGCCCGGGAGCATACGGCCCGACTGGGAGTCCCGACCCCGTGCTCTCGACGCGAACGAACCCGTTTGGCAAGACCGCCGGCGGGCGGTTCAGCGTCAGCCGCCGCACCACGGCGTCGGACGAGATGGAGCATGTGGGGCGCACTGTCCCTGGCCCGGGTGCCTATGACATCGACCACATCCACGGCATCGCCAAGCGCATCTTGAACGCCTCCTCCCCGTCCCCGAACGGGCAGTGAGTGCCCGAGCACAAACCCTCGCCCACGCCTCGCGCAGCGACCATCCTGCCACTTCGCCGCCTCAGCCAGACCCGACTTACACTGATTCCGTGTACGGCAGGCATCGGCCGTTCCACACGCACCTCGCGCAGTGGGAAGAAGATGAATTCGATGGGCGCGCGCGCAAACCGTTCGCTCGGGTGAACAGCCCGGTGCGGCTGCTAGCACAGTCCCCGGGAGAGCGCTCCCACACGTCTTCCTGGGATGAGATGGCGTCGACTGGGGGCGGAGGCGGGGGGCAGATCTCGATGGAGCAGCAGATCTCGACCATCGAGCAGGGCCTCGTCATGTCGCGCCGGGTCCCGCTCGGCAAGGTGTGCCGGCTCGGCACCACCCGCTACTCCCGTCTTCGGAAGGATACGCTCGCCTCTCCAGTACGGCGCTTCCGCCGCGAGACGCCCATACCTTCGCTTGACCAGGAGGTGCAGTTTGCTGAGTGACCAGTCGATCCGGCAATCGATGAGCTGCTCGGAACGCGTGCAATGCTACGGTGGTGGGGTCGTGTGCGCGGCCGCGCCGCACCAGGGTGCTGCCATGCCACAAAGCAACGACATGTGGATGGGTTCGGAATGAAGGTCAACGGAGTGGGCTGCACCGTGCCCGGAAATGGGTGAGACTCGTTCGAACCATTTGGATGCCACGCCAACCCCCTCACCGCAGCCCGTTTCACTGTCGAAACCTTTCATCATGATACACACCTCGCCACGCCCACAACTGCAACTAGTTCTCGCCCCAACTCCCCTGCTCTCAGTGCGACTGATTGTGAAAGAGCACCGAGTTGCGGTACCAACCAGGGCATCCCGAGGCCTGTGCCGTCTGAGTGTTGAACGCAGCGATCCCGACAGGACACGATGTGTGGAACCCTGCCAACGAGCCGCTCGGTGAGTACACGGGTGAATTTCGCGCGGGGTCGACTTCACATGCATGGACCGTGCTAGTCATACGGGCGAACTCTGGTTCCCCCTGTCTCTTCCCACCAGTGGGGGCGCGCGCAGAGAGAGCGGTTTCAACAGCAACCAACCAATTATGGAGCAACTGCATTGCTGCTCGCAACGACAGCATAGCTCGCAAGGCCAGCTTCGGCCAACCGGCCCGGAACACCGGATTATTTGCATCCAGACCAGCGGTAATTGTGCACTTGCCACGCTGGAAGTGCAGCAAAGGTCCTACACTCTAGAGTCTGTGAACTGGGGTCTCGCCCACCTGACATGTCCAATGTGCCCGGCACACCCCAGCTTTCCACCTTCTTCGCCTGCATCAAATAGCTTTGTGTGGTTTGTTTGGGTGCAGCATGCTGCGCTTTTTGCGTAGCGACCAGGGCATCGAACATTGCTGCTTCCCCCTCGGCTCTTTCTGACCCACGCCGCCCCGACGACTATTTCCAGACCCACGCAAAAAGTGGTTCACTTTGAAGTCGTTTGTTCTGTCACAGGCGCCTCTGAGGGTACTGGCGGTAACCTGGTCAAGCCGCCGGTGCGGACCGAGGCGCGGCGGAGCAGGAGCTCCCGGGCCGCGCACAGGTGCCACTTGCCTGTGCGTGTACGGGAAGCCAGCCCTCCCGTTCTGGAGTCATGCCGTTAAGGCGTTTTAGGGATGGAATGAGCATGCTTGGCTGGAATCTACTGAGAAGGGAGGATAAGTCTCGCACCGTATTGCCCGTGCGTGCTCCACCACGGGCTCCGAGAAGGGACGTGTCGGGGAAAGAGGAGCGGCTATCGCGTGCAATGAGGCAAGGGTCCATCGCACTCTGCTGTCTCGCCTTCGTGGGGATCCTGTCCGTCGCTTTCCAGGTCCGGATCTGCCCAGGCGCATCCCTGCGCCCAGGCCACTCACGCATTGCCCATCCTAGTGGATTCCTTCTGGGCGCGTAGACGTTTCCGTTGGGCTGTTCCAATCGACTGCTGGTTCGGGGATACCTGAACTGGTCCTTGAGTCCTCCTCTGACGCGCATGGCGTTGCTTCGGCAGCACTGGGGTGTCCTAGCGCCGTTGGATAATAGCGCGCGGGAGCTCACGAAAAAGTACGCCACACCCCTGCGCGCCTTTCTAGCGCAGTGGCGGAAAGATCACGCGCTACATCACGAGCCGCCCTCGAAGATGGGCCCTCCAGTCATCTCGCTTGCTACAAACGCTTCGAAAAATGAGGACAAGTGTGGGGCCTTCGTCCTCCAGAAGGATACGGACTTTCCCGGAGGCGACATCGGGTGATCGTCCCTTTCATCCCTCCTGCCATACGAGTGCCGTGGGAACCGTTACGGGCGCTGGTCAACCCTGCGAGCACTGTGCCCGGTCACGCCAGCTGAGGGGACGGGTCGCATCCTGGTGCAGGTCGGACCGCGCCGCGACCCTGCAGGATTGCTGCCTGCAAGCCCACGCTAGGGCCCCCACAGGATGCCGAGCGTTTGCATGGGTCGCGCACTCGCAGACTTGCTGGTACAAGACAGTCTCGACGGTGACGAGGACGAACGCCGTCGCCAACGTGACTGCTGGGATTCTGCTTGCGCACACAGCACCGGCTGTGCGGGATATGGTCCATGACGCGGGGAACCGCACGGACTCCAGAGCCTTTGCGGATGCTCTCAGCTATTGGGCGAACGTCCCCGTCCCCCAGAAGCCCGCCGCCTCGTGCTGCCATGCCGAGCCCAACAGGTCACGCCCGGGTCAACGGAGCCCCGTCCCCCGACACGGTGCCCGCGCCCGCGTGGCGGCGTCAAGGACCGCGGCGGGTGGTGGGCTGAGGGCGGCGGGCGGCGGGCGGGGCAGGTACGGGGCGCCGGGGGAGGCGGAGCACGACCACGCGCTGTGGTTCGACTCTCCTGCCAAGGACTTCACCGAGGCGCTGCTTGTCGGCAACGGGCGGCTCGGTGCGGTCGTCTCCTTCCGCGAGTGGGACGACGTCATGGCCCTGAGCGAGGACACCGTTTGGGGCGGCCGCCCCAACCCCCCCGAGTCATGCGACAACAACATGCGGCCGGTGAGCCGCTGCGCCCCCCGCCCCGCCGGCGCCCCCCGCTTCTGGAGGCGCGCCCGGCCGCGCACTCACGGCGTGTGGGGCGCGCGCCGCGTTGGCAGGCGTCGACGCCGGCGCCCACGCACCGCAACAGCTCAGGGAAGGCGGCGCTGTGGTGGGACGGGCCACACGACGGCTTTTTCCTCTCGGGGCAGGCGCAGGAGGGACTCATAGCGGACCTCGAGGCCGCCAAGAA
>Ga0115567_10006259_pt1 | contig 11403 bp, 13 predicted proteins | sample COGITO_mtgs_1204_2_FD_88679 | JGI IMG/M metagenome (GOLD analysis project Ga0115567, IMG submission 88679) | Pelagic marine microbial communities from North Sea - COGITO_mtgs_120412 | ecosystem: Environmental > Aquatic > Marine > Epipelagic | place: Germany:Helgoland, sampling site Kabeltonne...
ACCCCGCGCCCCGCCCGCCTCAGCGCCGGCAGCCGCGCAGGGAGGCGGGCGGGCGGGGGAGGCGGCGGGGCGGGGCGGGGGGCGGGCCTGGAAGTCGCGGGCAAGCAGGGCGTAGTCGCGGTTGATGAGGTGCACGATGGCGGCGATGAGCTCGAAGCGCCGCGGCTGCGACAGCTCCGACATCATCCCGAAGTCGAGGTACGCCAGGTCGCCATCCGCCGTCTTGAGGAGGTTCCCCGAGTGCGGATCCGCGTGGAAGAACCCGTCGTCCAGCAGCTGCTTCAAGCTGCCACCGCCGCCGCCCGCGCGCCTCAGCCTCAGGCCGCGGGACGCTCGGGGGGGGAGGATGCAGGGCCGCGGGGGGGGCGAGGAGGGCGAGGGGTCGGCACTAATCTCCCGGCAGCCCGCCTTGGGGCTGGCTGCTCGTCTCCCGGGCCAGCCCGCGCCGGCCCGCGCGGGAGCGAGGGGGACGCACTTGCACTGCACGCCGACCTTGATGAGGTCCGCCCACGCGCGCCGCTCCTCCTCCGTCCCGCGCGGCCCGTCGCGTTGGCGCGCGCCGCTGCCGCCGCCCTCGGTCCAAGGTGCCTTGGAGCCGTTGATCCACTCCATCGTCAAGACCTGCAGGGACGGACCCGCCTCAGCACGAGAACGTGCAGGCAAGGGTCCGCTTCGCCGCCCGTCGACCTGCCGCGAGGAGAAGTCCGGATAGATCTCGGGCACCACGAGCCCGGGGATCGAGCCGTAGAGCGCGCGGAAGCGCGCCGCGTTTGCCGCCTCCTGCGCGCAGGAACGTGGTGCGCTTTAGGTCTCAGAACCGAGCAAGCTCAGAGGGCACGAGTCGGGGAGTCGCGGCGGGGGGGGCGGGGGCGCGCCTGGTTGTAGTCGATCTCTTCAAAGAGGCGCGCGGCGAACTCGTCGAGGATCGACGGCAGGTCCGAGCGCAGCTTGAGCGCCGCGCGGCCGAGGCGCGCCGCGCCGCGCAGGATGTACATGTCGAGCGCGATGAGCGACGCGAGGCCGGGCCGCTGGACCTGAGGCGGGCCCACGGCACATCACTCTCACGGGCCCGCCAGAGACCGGGCAGGCGTCTCGCCCGGCCGCCAGCGCCGCGCGCGCCACTGCGCCGAGCGGAGCGGGGCTGCACGGCTTGGGAGAGCGGGGTGAGGGGGCGCCGACCTTGACAGCCACCTCCTGCCCGCGCGCGGCCCCGCGAAGGCGCGCGCGATAGACCTGCCCGAGCGAGGCGGAGGCGACAGGCGAGGCGGGCATCCGCTCCAGGATCTGCGGCGTGCGGGGGCGCTGAGCAGCACGCGCGAGCGCACGCGGGCACGCGCCTGCCGCAAGCACCAAGAGCCTGCGCCAGATCTCTGATGTCGGGTGCTAAGGCGGTGATCGTAGCCCGACGGCCCGGGACCAGTGCGGGTCGGCCGGGCGCGCGCCTCCGCGGCGTCTGCTCCCAGGTTGGCTGCGATGATGCGTGCGGCCTCCTCCGTCGAAAACGACCCGACGTCGTCCTGCAGCAGGGGGGGCGTCCGCCAGCGGCAATCGCTCAACCGTCACACCAATGCACTCTTCTGGTGGGCAGCGCGGGGACCGTCGGGGTTTCGACGGCCCGGGCGGGCAGCGCGCCTGCAGCGCCCCAAGTTCGTCCATATACTCCTGGCCCACAAGATCCGGCCTGTTCGAAAGTGCCTGCAGCACCGGGTGCAGGTGCAGGTGACTATTCCGCGCTTGGGCGGCGCAGGTGGCAGCAGCGCGGTCAGTCAACTGTGCCCGCTGCACGCGCCTGTCCAATTTTGATTCCTGTCGGGCCCGCCTCAGTGAGAGCCTGCCGCAGCTGCCGCGCGCGGACCACCCGATTCTTGCGCTCGCGGCCCGTGCGCACGTCCAGAACCTACCACGGGGCCGCCCGCGTCTCAGCCACCCGGTCCCCTGCTCGCCCAGCGCCCCAGCGTGCCCGCTGCCGCAGAACCAGACGACGGCCCATCGGAAGCAGACTCAGGACAACCCGCTGCATTGGGGCGCGTGATGACACGCTGCGGCACCCGGCGCGCAGCAGGCACGGGGCAGCACCGCCTGTGTGGCCCAGACGAGCAGCGGCGTCCCGACGGAAATCACACGGGCGAGGACGGGTAGAGGGTTGCGATCGTAGTGGGCCTTGATCGCCTTTGCGTCGTACGAGAAAAACGGGCGCGTGCCCAACGGACCCGCCTCGCGGTCGATCAGTGGCGGGATGCGCCCCTTGCGCGCGAGCAGCCACGGTGCTGCGGCGCGCCCGTCCGCTGCGACGGCCGCGGGGAGCTGCGACGCACCGCGCCCACGCGGGAGCCGCGCCGCGCCCGCTGCGTCTGAATTGATCTCGTAGTTGTCCTCGGAGTTCTCGGTCAGGTCGCCCTCGACCACCCTGCCCGTGCACGCGGCGGCGCTCAACGCCCACTTGGCAGCGCGCACTCGGCAGCGCGAAGCCTGCACGCGGGTGGCGCGTGCGGGCCCTGGGTGCGCGGGAGGGCAGGCGCAGGGTCGCGGCGCGTGCGACTATTTGGATGCGTGGACGCACTGGATGCGGTCGATGCCCCCACCCTTGAGAAACACCTCGCTCAACTCGACTCCCTGCGGCGTGGCCTGAGTGCTCAGCGATTAGCGCGCCGCGCAGCTTGTGGCGCGTGCGACTGTTGCTCGCACTTGACGCGGCGCAGAGGACACTCGGTCGTGGAGCGACGCAGAGCGGCACTGCCTTCTCTAAAACTGTCGGGCCCGCGTGTGTACCCACAGCAACCCGAATGCGACACGTGGCATAGGGAGCGGAGGCTGCGACTCTGGCCGCTGGGTCGAGCGGCACATTGGCACCTTCGTGGGGACGCTGACCCTGGGTACTGCCCCCGGCCGCGCATTCGACGGCAGCGAGCTCTTGCGAAACGCTTCTGACATTCCAGAAAGCTCTAACTCACCCCAAGGCTTCCAGTCGTAGTTGGAGAACGACTCGTCGATTTCGTCCTGGGACAACAGCTCCTCCAAGCCCGGGATATCCTTCGCCGACATCGCATTCCCCTCCCCTTTCACACCCAGCGCCGCCCGAATCCCCGTAAATCCAGAGCGTTTTGCTGCGGCCCTGGTGAGCGCCCGTGTCCCGCCCCCTGGTGCAGCAGACCAATGCTTGTTCGCGGGTCGGCAAGCGATCGGGACGACAGTGTGTTGAACGAAGGCACCGACGGTCGGTGCGAGCACCGCCAGCAGCACAACATACACGCGAGTAATCGGGAGTGACCCGCATTCAGACCACTTATACCGCATCGCAGCAGCAGTGTTGTGGGCGGACGCGCCCTCAGCTGCTCCCCTCGAGCGCCGTTCCTTCTGGCCTCAAACCTTGTGAGCTGCAGGCTTTGGAACTAAGTTGGAATTCAGGTTACGAGCCTCGTCTGCAAGGTGTTGACGATGGTCCTTGCGATGTGAGGACTATAGATGTGGGACGTCGAATCATTCGTAAATGTCTATCAACACCGTAGTCACCAGAAAGACAGGCGGTGGCGGCAACGGCGATGACTTGCTATTGCTGCTGCTGCTGCTGCTGCTGCTGCTGCTGCTGCTGCTACTGGCTGCTGCTGCTGGCTGATTCGGGCGCTAGCGCTTCAACTACTCTGGGGCATACGGATTGTTTTTTTTCTGAAGCGACTAGTTTACGCGTGCCGAGCCATGGCACAGTCCCACGCTTAATTCCCTCAAATCAACAGTAGCCCCACTCCAGCCAAGTGCGATCATGATGCGACGTACCAAGTGCACGGCGCCCAGATCCTATCCCAGCACAGCGAGGAGATTATCTAGCCTTCTTTTCTACGGTCCTGACAAATAGCATGCTACCATACTGCTGTATCGTCAAAAATGCCATGAGGACGCCTGCAATGGTGCCTGCCAGAGAATTGCAGAGGGCTTAGCCATGACCGCGCCGCAGCGGGAAACGTGAGGCGCCCCAGCCATGCGCCGGGAGGCGCTGGCGGGCATGCCGAGAGAGGACTTCACCAACACGACCATAGAGAAAATGAAACCACGCCGCAGCTTGCCAGAATTCCGCTTTGTTGGTCAGCTCCCCGTCCCACTCTTGACACATCCTACGGCCGCACCCGAATCAGGCACACGGAATCTTGGGATCCTGATTGCCACGGTCGAAGCAGGGACATGGGCAGAGCGGTACCAGTAAACAAATCCCCAGAACCCAACCGTGAATGCGACCTCCCACGCCTTGAGTGGCGCTCGAGGGGGGGTGCCCATCCGGGTGCCGCAATCAACTTTGAACAAGTCAAACTTCAAAAGTGCACACCTCGAAAATAGAGCGTCCGCAGCGACGAGGCGGGCGGCAGAAAGCTCTGGGATGTCGGAACCCAGCGTAACAGCTGTCAGCCGGCGGGCTGTTGCTGTGACAGCTGCAGCAGTAGCACTCTGCGTGCTGGTTCTGGCCACGGTGGACACGCAGCCTGAAGAGCAACGGTCCGTGTTCGGAGCGGGGGCAGCCGTCAGCCTGGCTGAAGCTCTAACGGCACTGCGCTCCGGGGCTACTGCGTCTGCGTCCGCGACCAAGAAAATAGTCGCAGCGTCGCTACCTGGGAGTAGTTCGAGGGTGTCAGCGAGTTTAGTAGGGCGCAGAGGCCTGCCAAAAGCTCAACCGACATTGGCAACGGCGAGGGGTGGCGCGGACGCAGCCAAGACACAAACGAAGACTGAAGCGTACGCTGCCGTTGAAGCGCTGGCAGCAAGGCAGGCGGAAGAGGCTCAGGCCGAGGATAAGGAATTGCGGCAGCTCAAGTCGGGGGAGCATTCATTCGCGGCGGTCGAGACGCGTGCTGCGAAAGAAGCAGCAACTGCCAAGACAGAGGGCAGGGAAGTGCGCGAATTGAAGGCAGAGCTTCTCAAGCTGCAGGGTCGAAGGGCAGTGGCTACGGGTGAATCGCTGCAGGGAGGGGAGGTCGGCGAGAGCGGTGATGTCGCACAACCAGAACTCAACACCGTGACAGATATGCGCAATGGGCGCGTGGGCGTCGGCGCGGGGTACTGGGATTCGAAGCACACGGACGACAACTTTGAACCCTTAGATAATGTCATGCGTGGGATCAGTGCAGAGGCGGACCGTGACAAGGTGCTGCTTGGCGCGCACGAGCATGAGCAGGGACTGCTCACGAGCGGCGACGCCTTTGCCAACGACGGTGCAGCGGAGGCACGGCAGCTTGGCGCAGCGAATGCGGCAGCGGCAAGCAACAAGGAGCAGCCTGAGTTCGCGGCCGATGACAACTTTGTCGCGCCTCCGATGCAGATCACTCCGAACCACCGCCTGCCGCTTGAGGCAGGTGAGGCAGGCTGGGAGGGTTGGGTTGGGAGAGAGGTGGACGCGCTGTGGGAGGGCCCCAAGCAGCGCCGATAGGCACGCCTGGGTAGAGGTGCAGCGAAATAGTGGTGTTGGTCCAGTGTGGGGTTTTGAGCTGTACATGTCTGGTGGTGTCTTCTCGCATGGATTATCGGCTGCTTGGTGCTACTGGCTCCCCAGCGGCTGTGGGCGCGTAACCACCATGCGTCGTGAGCACTGCATACAGCAGGCCAGCGTCGCAAGCAACAAGCCTGTATTCTTGTTTTGACGGGGATCCGATTTTATGTCGTGTTCTAAAGCGTCACTGCAGCGGCAGCGAAATTCCCCACTGTGCTGCCACACCCTTGCTCACAGCACACGCAGGGGGAGTAGCGCCTACGAAACAAGCTCATCCTCCTCGTCATCATCCTCCTCCTCATCGGAGCCCGCCAGTGGCTTGTCATCGAGCTTCATTTGCAAGATCTCCCAGTCGTAGCGGCAAATCTTCTGCTTCAGATATGAGAACGTGTTGTCGAGCGTCATGATGAGCTTGCCGGCCTCACTCGCCGCATAGCTGCCACGCTGCAGCGATGACACACGGTCTGCCGGCTCAAAGACTTGTTCTGTTTTGCCACCAGCAGCGGCAACGAACTTGATGCTCACCCCAATGTCGAGCGCTTCGGGAACGACCTGGACTCTCGTCGGTCGCGCTTCAGAAATAGCAGCGGCAGGATGCAACGCTACGCGAGGCCGTTCGGCTTTCCAGGAGTGTGCGTGTTTTCACGCGCGACGCCGGGAAGGAGTGGGAATGGGGACCTGGTAGAACACCGTCTGGCCAGCCTCCACTGCTTGCTCCACATCCTTCTTGTCGCGAGCAGGGATCGTGACCGCTTCCCACTTGAGCGTCTCGTCCTCTCCCCCCAGCTCTCCGAGGCCCTCGGGCATCGCACCGCCGAAGATGCACTCGTGATACTCCTTGCGATCCGCATGGTCGAGCAGCGTCTGCAGATCACGAACCGGCCATGGGGGATTCACTGCTGGGGACATCAACACAGGCCCAGGGTCGCAGCCATGCTGACTTCACTTGAGAGAAGAAGAAGTTGGTGGTTCAATCATCAATTGTTGTGGGGCATTCCTGTGAATAATCTTCTGCTGTGCCGAGAACCGCGAGTTTGTGCTGAGAGCGCGCAGGAACGACCTGCCAGGGCGCCAGCGCATGTTTCACGGGCTCGAAAAAAAATGCCGCATGGTGCCGCTGCACGAGCCTGTGAAGCAGGCAAACCAGGTATCGAGCGAGTGGGTCGAAAAAAAATTAGGGCATGCGCATGCGATTGTGGTAAGAGCTACGCATGAGACTAGAGCTCCGGTTTCATGCCAGATTGCCCCAGGTGGTGTGATGCCAAGACCTGGCGCAGCACACCGCGTACGAGTGTTGCGAATGGGCAATTCAGGATCAGGACCTGCTCACACCATAAAACTTAGTGCCAAGGATTGACGCGGCAGGAATGACGCGACCGTGGCGGGCACAACAGACCTTGTCAGCCATCTCAACGTAGTTGGATGAGACCTCCGATACGATCTTGCGGAGCAGCCCTACCGGGCCTGTCGCGAGATGGTGCATACCCAGACCTTTGAGATCGTGGACCTGCGTGAAGTACCCAAGCATCAGCAACGCATTCAACAGACCGTGTACTTCGTTTGGACAAGCTGTAGATGGTTGATAGAGTAGGACCTCGAGGGCACGGTACAGGATGCCCGTCTCGGCGGTAAGGAGAGAAAGCTTGATGATTTTGTACTCCATTTCGTAAATGATGTAAAGACGGATGTCATCGAGGGAGCAGGTCTTGATCATTTTGGCGGGGTCGATCATGCCAGTCAAGGTGATGTTAATTGGGCTTCCGTTGCGGTCGGTCCCGGTCTTGAGAAGAGGGTAGAACCTCCGAACCTGTTCGTAGCGCGGAAATTCCACCGGATCAAGGCCTCCAAGGATCTTTTTCCTAATGTCGTTCACACCATTCTTATCACGCCACTCAAGCATCTCGCCGAACGCATTCGCTGCAGCATCCGGGTTCTTTTTGAACCCCAGGAAGAAACGCAGCAGTAGCGCATTTTCCCACTCCTCAGGGACGCTGTCACGGCTCGGCGGCCACTGACCCTTCTCTCTGAGCAAATCACGCATCTGATCGATTGCTTTGGCGCCCGTTAGCCCATTCTCAAACACCTGAGCGAGCAGTTTCTCGAGACGGAAGTCCTCCTTTGTCCGAGGGTTGTACGTTGCCATCGCCGTCTTCTCGGGAAATATCCCACACCCTACCGCGTCCAGACCCGCTCGTGCCTTGGAGGGCGCTTGAACTATTCCGCAAGCAAGATTCTGCCTGCTCAAACCCAGTGTGCGCCTTCCCAGCCGTGCAAAGCTGCAACGACCCGCCACGCACTCTCCCAGTTGAGCTCACCTTTTTATTAATTCAAGGCGGAATTCACTTTCAAATCACTCAACTGTCTTGCCAAATGTTGATATTTGGCATGGAAGTGTCGGAGCCAAAGGCCACCCACAGCTTGAGCGCTCCTGCCCAGGCGAAGGGGGCAGTGGGGGGAGGATGGGAGGGGAAGCAGGGGTGCTGGGCGGTAGCCTTGCGCCCGCGTCACGTCCTTTTGTGCGCTTCGAGTGCCGAGGGCGGCGTGGGCGGCTCGCGGTTGCGGCACAGGGTGTAGCACTCGTGGCGCTGGCGGCAGCTGTCGTCGCCGTCGCGCTGACAGCATCGGCACGGCCACGGGGGGTTCCAGTAGAGCTGGTTGGAGTGAAGGCGGCGGAGTTCAAGAATGGGAACGAGCGCATCTTTCGGAGGATAAAGGGCCTAACTGACTGGAAGATTGACTGGGCACTTGGTGGCGACGAACCGCGTGACGAGATCGACCCAGAGCGCCTCGACGAGGTTGCCGAGGACGCTACGCACATTGCCAGCCACCTGCAGGTTTCAGAGTTCCCGAAAGACATGCGAAACGCAATCGACCCTTCGGTGGAACCTTGCGACGACTTCTATGAGTTTGCATGCGGGCACTGGGAGGAGTCAAAGGGGGTACTAGGCGACGACGACGTATCGATCGCTCTGCAGTGGGACCAGGTCGATGATGAGATCAATGCGAGGATGAGGAAACTCTTCGAGACAGAAGACACATGCGCAGCGAAGTTTTACCGTGCGTGTCTCAAAGATGTTAGCGCCGTGGATGCTTGGAATACGCTCACTCCGTGGATGGACCTTTCGGAGACTATCGTGGACAACGCGACCTTTGTCGATGCGTCCATCGCAATCCAGCAAGCGGTATGACCCTTTTTACCTTTCTAACCTACTTTTTCCTCTTCTCTGTTACATATCTGGTACCGAGGATAGAAGCGAACTTCCATTTTGTGCGTTCCTAAAATGCGTCCATTGCAGGACATGAGCGTTTTCTTTTCGTGGGCTGTGGACATCGACTCATGGAATAAACACCGCTATGCGGTGTTCCTTGCGCCATCAAGTTTGAGTGTCGGCGAGGGGGATCTGGTCAAGCGTGCGGAGACGGGTGAGGAGAGCGATGACATCACAGGTTTGCGCGAGTTCGTCACCACGCTCGTAATGCTTGCTGGTTACGATGAGGACACAGCGGCGCGTGACGCCGAAAACGTTATTTCCATCGAGCAGCAGTATGCCGTAGGGAGCAATGAGTCAGACGGTGGCGGCCGGGGTTACAACCAATGGATCGACCGCGACTACATGGCATACGACACACCCTCAATCGATTGGGACTACTGGTTCAGGGGTATGAACTTCAGTGAGGTCGGCGTGGGGTCTGAGGACGAGGAGATGGATGAGGAAGGTCAGCCGCTGTCATCGCCGCGTCTCATCATGGAGCAGGGGGATTACATGATTGTGCTCGAGGACATCTTATCTTGCAAGGGCTACGACCAGGACAAGTGCTGGGAACGAGTTGCGTCGTACGTACGCTACAGGCTACTGAAAAGCTACGCGCCATACCTCGACGCAGACTTTGTCGACACGTTGCATGACTGGCACAACCGTCGGTATGGAGCGCGCCCCGCAAAGCTTCGGGACGAAAAGTGCTTCGACGATACCACTTATCTGCTAGGGTGGTCCTCGAGCTACCTCTTTGTGACACGCACTTTCGCGGACGAAAAGAAGCAGGCGACGCTGAAGATGCTCGATGAAATTCGCGAGGAGTTTCGCGATGCCCTCACGCATACGCATTGGATGGACAAGAAGTCGCGCGCCGCCGCACAGCAGAAACTTGACAAGATGTTTTTTGAGGTGCTCCCCCCACTCACCCGCATGGCAGCCCTCTGGCTTGCCCCGCGCGCGATGGGACATACGATCGCAGTGACGGCCGCGATGCCTGTCATCGAGCCCGTGTGCTAAGCGCCATCCACGCTGCAGGTCGCGTATCCTGACGAGTGGCCGGAGAGCGCGACGCGCAACGAGGGGCAGATGAATGGGACGTACACAGAAAACGTAGATACGATCGGGCACAACGCTGTGGTGCGCGCGCAGCAGCGTGTCCTGGAGACGCCCAAGCGCAATCGCTGGGGTGAAAGCTATCCGATCGTCGTCAACGCATTCTATTCACCGGTTGTCAATGGGCTCTTTGTTCCCGCAGGGATCATCCAGCGACCCTTCTACTCGGAGGCGTATCACGACGCTCGCAACTATGGCTCGCTAGGGACGATTTGCGGACATGAGATGACACACGGCTTTGACGATACGGGGCACCTACTCGACGAGAATGGCGACCAAAAGGATTGGTGGGACCATAAGACGTTCGGCGAGTTCGATGCGCGCGCGGGCTGCCTCTCGAGCCAGTACGACCGCTACGGGCTCGAAAACGCTGCCCTCTACGACGGTGCCCACGTCGATGGCGAGAACACCCTCGGGGAAAATATTGCGGACGAAGGTGGTATGCGTTTTGCGTACCAGGCCTTTACACGCTCGCATCCGCGTGCGCGAAAGAACATGGCGGCCCATCGACTCTTCTTCACAGCCTTCGCGCAGAACTGGTGCGAGACGGACCGCAAAGACGTGGCGCTCGACTCGCTCACCTCAGACGAGCACGCTCCGGCCAAGTACCGCGTTCTCGGCGTCCTCTCCAACTTTAAGCCCTTCGCCACTGCCTTCAACTGCCCAGCAGGTCCAGACCCACCTAGGAATGGGCGGCGTGCTCCAGGCGCTCGCTCAAATGGCACCGTTGTTGACCAGATACGTTGTCCATTCTTTTGGTGTTGCTGGTAGTTGTTGATGCGTAACTGCGTCATACTCGTGCCTCTCTGACCATTCCAGCGTGTGGCAGGGACACCAATGAACCCTGTGAAACGGTGTGAACTATGGTGAAGGCGGTAGCAAGAAAGAGAGCTTCCGAGCAACCTGAAACAGTTGTGGAACTTACTGTTAAGGGTCAGCTGTGGTTATTGTGGGGCTAGTGTGGCCAGACATAAAAGCTGCCGAAATAAAGAACTCTCAGCGTTTTTGTGTGGCAGCAACCCGCCGGCAACTGACATCTCTTCTTGAATGTTGGCCGGGAAGCGTGCTCGATTTTCACAAGGGCAAGTGCTCGTTCCGACGATGTTCTGCAATCACCACTGAAACTTCAAAGCTTCACATGCAGTGTCGAATATGTACTGAACTAACCAAATTTGAATCCCTCTGACTGGCAACCACGTTGCCAAACCTCGAACCTAATTCGCCCTCACCGGCGACGACTCTACTCCCCACTAGTTACGGTGCTCACTGCTGCCATGCGAAGAAATGAGACGACTGTGCTCCAACAGCCGTCGGTGCACCCGGAGCTACTGGAACGGCGGGGGCAGCAGCCGCTCCATATACAGCACTACGGCGTGCAGGATCGTATGCCGGAGTACCGTAGTCGATCTTGCGGCCCGTCGGAACCACATTCGACGATGCATACGACGGAGCAGCTGAGTACGACGGGGCCGGCTCGCTGCGCTGCAGCGTGCGGGTCTTGGGATCATAGCCAGGGCGACCGTAGTCGATCTTGCGGCCCGCTGCAGGCGCCGAGTACGACGG
>Ga0115567_10006263_pt1 | contig 11398 bp, 18 predicted proteins | sample COGITO_mtgs_1204_2_FD_88679 | JGI IMG/M metagenome (GOLD analysis project Ga0115567, IMG submission 88679) | Pelagic marine microbial communities from North Sea - COGITO_mtgs_120412 | ecosystem: Environmental > Aquatic > Marine > Epipelagic | place: Germany:Helgoland, sampling site Kabeltonne...
CCCGTACTGACTGGAAACGCCTCGTCCCTCCTCCCGTACTAACCGGACACGTCTCGTCCCTCCTCCCGTACTAACCGGACACGTCTCGTCCCTCCTCCCGTACTAACCGGACACAGGCAGCTCATGCGGTGCGCCTGCCGTCGCGACGGAGGCTCTCGGCGGGGGATTGGGGGTCGGATGATGGGCACGGCGGCCCACTTGGCGGGCGAGCCCATGTCCTTGAGTCCGATGCGCTTGTACACCTGCACGCTTGCCCATTTGTTCAGCACGCGCACCAACGTGAATGCAGATAGATGGGGAGACAGACAGACAGACAGACAGACAGACAGACAGATGGGGACACAGACAGACAGACAGATGGAGACACAGACAGACAGACAGACAGACAGACAGACAGACAGACAGACAGACAGACAGAAGAGAACAGGGCGCTACACCTTGTCGAGCTTGGACACGTCGACAAAGTCCGTCTCCATGAGATCCGAGAAGACAAAGCGCCCACCCTGCCGACGCGCGAACCCGCACACTCAGCGCCCTCTCAAACCCGCACATTCAGCGCTCTCTCATCTAACACGCACACCGCAAGCGGGCGCTAATGCTGCAGCATGGGGAGCGATGCGGGGGAACAGCAACAGCAGGGCGCGGGCGCGCCTTCTTGAGCACGCGAGCGGCCTCCGCGACGACCGCCTCGCGCGCGTCCCCCGCGTGCAGGATCGACTCCTCCGAAACCACGCAGTCGCACGTCCCCGCAGCCTGCGCCCGAAAGTGGACCGCATTCACTTTTCCGGCCCCGCGCTCAGCGTCGGTTGATGGCAGCGCGCCGCAATTGATAGCTGGCGCATCGATTGATAGCAGCGCGCAGCGCACAGCGCGCAGCAGCGCCCCGCGCTGCGCAGCGCGCAGCGCGCAGCAGCGGTCCGCACACACCTCGCAGCGCGGGGGAGGTTACTGGGGCGCGGGGGCGCAGCGTGGCGCGGGGCAGCGCGGGGAGGGGCGCGGGGGCGCGGGCGAACCTCCTTGGTGTCGTCAAAGGAGAGCTCGCCGGGGATGATGATCTTGGCCTGTTGGAAACGGCTGTAATTCACAAGCTACGCCCAGGCCATCATTGCGCAAAGCAGGATGCATGTCGACGACTTTGATGGGAAGCATGGGTGATTCGCATGCCTCGAGGCCGGCCGCGGCGGACTTCTCGCGGTTGAGTGCGTTCTCCTTGGCGGAGAGGTCGATGCACACCACCTGCGCCGCGCCGCGCGCAACGTGGACACTCTTTCAATGCATTGTTCGCAGTATGTCTTTCACGATGGCGTGAGCATGACGCAAGGCGGTGGGGTGGGTGGCAGAGAGCGCGTGCGCGGAAGGGGGGTGGTGTCGGGTGCGAGACGCTAGCGCGCGTCGGGTTCGGGTTTGGAGAAGGCGGTGGGCGGGCGTGAGGGAGGGCAGGTGGAGGGGCGGAGGGAGACGTCGCAGCCGAACTTCTTCACCATCGCGCGCGCGCAGCCGCCGTAGGCTGAGCCCATGTCCATGGCGCGCTTCCCGTCCCCGCTGCGACCGCACGGCGCGCCAGCTCACTATGCCGGGGTGCTCGGACGGTGACGTCACCTCAACCAGGCTCCGCAGCATACAACGAGGTGTGCAATTGCAGTTTCCTGCGCCAACAAAGTCGCACAGTGGTCGGGTAGGGGAGCGGACCTGAGAGCAGGGGTGCAGTACGCCAGGAGCTTCTCCAGCGCCTGCACGGAGAATCCGACTTAGCTGACCCGCACCGCCCGTCGTTGGCGAGCACGGAGGAGAGCGAGCCCGGCAAGACAGCAGCGAACAAGGATTGTTGGGCACTGCAATTTCACTAGCTATAGCATTGTCTGGGCTCTTTTTCTTTGGGCCCGGCACCTTGTCTGACGCCTTGCCGCACTCCTCCGGGCAGACCTTCTCGGTGCCATCGTAAATCCCCACGTGGAGATTTTCGCCTCCCCAGAGCTCGAGATAGAAGTTGAAGGCGTCATCGTTATCGTAGTAGTACCCGTCACCGCTGGCAGCAGCGGCACCGTCGGCAGGCATGTTGGACTGCAGTCACGGGGCGCGCCTCGCTACAGTCAGGCCACAAATCGGATTTTGAGCAACAGCATGTTGGGCTCAAGCGCAGGTGCGGGACCACAAAACGGCCAAACTAGGGTCCTCGACGCAGGAGGATGGTATTCATGAGAGAGCTGATATGCGTTCTACAGTTGGCGCCCCGCCGGGCGGGCGCGGGCACACTGCAGGGGTCCACCTGCGTGGAGCAAGAGGTCTCTCCGCGGCGTAATGGCCGGGTCGCATCGGTACTCTGTCGACAGTATCGCAGTGTGCCGGAGACACTTGCTAAAGTCAACTTGAACACTTCTGGGAAAACGGTGACGCTCTTGTTTTGTGGCTGGATTTCTTTCGGCCTCCAACTCGCACTCTGCGCAGGATGTTCCGCTCCGTGCTGCCTGTGCTTGCCGTCTTCGCGGTGGCTCTGACGCCTGCGGCCGCCTTCGCACCCGGCGCGGCGCTGCCGCTGTCGGGTCGGATTGCTTCGTCGCGCGCTGCCATCAGCATGGACATGGAGCCCGTGATCCGCCTCGGGACCCGCGGATCGCCGCTCGCGCTGGCCCAGGCGTACGAGACTCGCAAGCGCCTTGCTGCGGCGTTCCCGGACGAGCTTGGCAAGGAGGGTGAGGGCGTCCAGATCAATATCATCAACACATCGGGCGACATGAAGCTTGACAAGGCGCTGTCGGAGATCGGTGGCAAGGGTCTGTTCACCAAGGAGCTGGACGTGGCACTCCTCGGCAACGAGGTTGACTTCTGCGTTCATTCGATGAAGGATGTCCCGACCTTCCTTCCGGACAACACCCACCTTGAGACCATGCTCCCCCGTGAGGACACCCGCGACGCGTTCATCTCGCCGAAGTACAAGACCATCGAGGAGCTCCCGGAGGGCTCTGTCATCGGCTCCGCATCCCTCCGCCGCCAGGCGCAGATTTTCGCGAAGAACCCGGGCGTCAAGTGCGTGAACTTCCGTGGCAACGTCCAGACCCGTCTCAGGAAGCTTGACGATGAGGTGGTTGACGCTACCATGCTCGCGATCGCGGGCCTGAACCGCATGGGCATGCAGGACTGCGCCACCACGGTATCCTTCCAGCCCCACGCAGAGGATGGTCGTTGAGCGCCACGGTGCAGCACAGGCTGTTACTGCTGCACGCCTGTGACTTGTACATCTCTGTCCGGATGTGCTCCTGTGTCAACTCACAGCGTGGTGGGCTGCTGCTATCAGGTGCTGGACTGGGACGAGATGCTGCCCGCCGTGGCGCAGGGGGCCATCGGCATCCAGGTGCTGTGCCGCGCCTTCATACCCAACTCCGTGTACCATGGGATGCAAGTGCAGAGCAGTCCCTGTGTTGCGGGGAAGGGGGTTTAGTTGCACGATGCTGCGTTCGGGGAGGCGAGGAAGCTTCTGCATCTGAGGCTTGAATTTGAGTGAGGGTATGTGCAAGTCGCGTCAGAACAGTGCAAAGCTCTAGTTGGGTTGTGGTGATACGGTACCTGTAACGGCTTCTAGCCTTCATCCTTCGACTAAAAATGGCTGGAGATTGAGTGTCTGTTCCCACAACAGGTTCGCTCGGACGATGAGAAGACGATCAAGTACATCAAGGCGCTGAACGACGCTGACACCATGACCTGCGTGTCGTGCGAGCGCGCTTTCCTCGCGGAGCTCGACGGCTCGTGCAAGACTCCCATCGCGGGCCAGGCCAAGATTGTTGGGGATGAAATCCACTTCCGGGGGCTCGTGTCTTCGCCGGACGGCAAGCAGAACTTCCGCGCGGAGCGGAAGGGGCCGGTCGCCGATTTCATGAAGATCGGCAAGGAGGCTGGGGAGGAGATCCGCGCGGAGGCTGGGGAGCAGTTCTTTGCGGACCTCATGGAGTACGTGCAGGACATTCAGGCGGCAAACACCAAGCCGACCAAGGCTACCGCCTAAACTGACTCTCCTCTCTCCAAGGCGTGATGGCTGCGACTCGGAGGATTCCGATTCACAGGCAGGGCAAGGGTGAAACTAGCCGACACCAGTCAACCAACCTTGTGTTTAATAAACTTGGCGCTTCTTAGACTGCAACCACACGATTTTGGTGCAACTTTGGCTCTTACCGCGCCATCATCGCGATCGGCTGCTTCTAGGTACACCGGCGTCTGTTACTCAAGCTTTGCGCCTTCGCCTTGGCCTCTCGTCGGGTTCGTAGTCTTCCTCGCTCATCTCGAGCTGTTCGTCGAATTTTTTTCTCGAATTCTTCCTCTTTCGACCCTTCGATTCGCACGGGCCACTGGAAGGGAACGAGGTTGCATCTTCTTGCTTTGACTTCCGGAGTGACACGGCGAGTCCGAGAGTTGCTTCCGCCTCAGAACCGTGTGTTGAATTCATCATTGACTGGACCATCAGGGAAGTTTCAGGGGTTTGTCTACGCGAGGCCGGTGAGAGGGACCGGGGTACAAGAGAAATTGAGCGAAGAGGAGAGGACATTGAGAAACCTGGAGCCTCTTGAGGTCTGCTCGAAATCGATCTGGTGTTTCGTTGCCCAGGAAGAGGTGAGCCGGGCTGAAGATCGGGGGGTCCAACATCGATACTCGGATGATCGTCTTTTCGAGTGGAGGCTCATTCCCCACACCCTTAAACCTTTTAAGCAGATTTTGCTTGATGCCGTAGATTTCTTGAATGTGGCTGTGGATCCTGTACCCGAAAACGATGTTACGACTGCTGCAGGCTTCGATAGGTCAACTTGCATCATTTTTAGGGAGCAGGCGTGCGCGTGGAGCGCAAGGACAGACCCCAACAGTAGCCCAACGGAAGCTCCATCAAGCTTGTCCTGATCATGGGGCGGGTCCAAAGAAGTCCCATCACTCCTGGCGATGTAGGAAAGTCCATCGAGGCAGCGCCCACTCAGCATCATGGAACTCTTCCGACAGCATTCCATTATGTAAAGAGGTCCATCCTGTTCAGAAGGGTCCGGTTTTCAGGGCCTTCTCGCTAATTTCACCAATTTCAACGCAGCTCTGTTGCGCAACTCTGTTGCGACTGTCTGTCACTGGAACCAACGGGACTGCACCAGCGTCACAAAAGGTAGGTTGACAAGCACAGTCGCAATATGGACTCGAAACTGATGTGAATTTTCAGCAGTTGTCTCCATGGCACACATGGCAAGTTTGATGAGAGTTCGCACCTGCACCAAGAAAGGCACATCTATCAAAGAAAATCGAACCAGGGAGCCAGCGATCGTGAAAGATTACTCACATGCTTTGAAGTTGAACCATTTCCATTGGCCGCGAGTAGCTTGAACGCCTCCGAGAATGCACCCGGTTGTACAGAGCCAGGGAGGATCAAGTCAAACGATTTAGCGAGACCAACCCACAAAGCATTGCCTGTGTAGTACCTGCAACGGCAAGGAAACTGAGAGCTCGTGCAGCAACTACCCAAGATGCTAGGATCCTCAAGGAGGGCATTAGGATTACGAGGTTTCCTTCTCCGCGATGTCGTGCAACCCAGCTAGGGCGAGCAAGGCAGTTTTGTCGTCCCGTCCATAAACCTGCACCGCAAGAAGATACGGTAGACAATTGTACGAAGGTGTGAGTCCGCGCTGGAGAACCGTACGGACGAGACGAACTGCCTCAAAACGAACCTGAAGTGCATCGATACATGGTGAATCGCTGATTGCAAAAACATCTAGAAATTCATACAAGCTTCGGAATTTGGCACTCTTGTTGCGAGTGGTGCGAAAAAATACTTGCTCCGTGCGAGCAAGGCAGCTTTTGAGTATGTCATCTTGAAAATGCTGCATGATGCAAGTACTCGTAGCCCCTACAGTGCCGATTTGCGCAGAATCTTCACCCTGGACCGTACCCGTCACCCAGACACGATTCAGGGTGCTGTGCACTGCGCCTAAAATTAGCGGATCAGATAAGCGCGATGGGAAAAAAATTGTAAAAAAGCTGCACCGTTTCTTCGTTTTCAAAGTGCTCCCGGAAATTGCGTAAAACCTGCACATGGATTTTTCCACGTCATATGGAGGATTATTGTCTTTTTTGAAAGAGAGCGGCCCATGGGGAACCTGGGCTTGCCCTGAAGCTGGTGCCTCCGGATGGAGGTTGCGCTTACAAAGGTTCACGCAGCTCTTTTGGAGAAACTTTTTGGAATCGCTGATTGCGAAAGAAACAATTTTGCATTCAGACAAGCCGCTGCCATCTCAGCTATGCAGGGAAAGGAATGTTGGGTTCGGTTGAGGACTGATTGCACCGTCGCAGAACAGACCCGACTGCATGCAGCGCATCTGTTCGATACAGCGTCAGGCTCAAGGGAGACAAAGATGCTGCGAAAAGCCCGGTCTGCTTGTTCCGAAGCAAATCATTACCATCAAGTTAACGAAAAGAAACAAACAGAGCTCTACGAAAAAGATCGCGTAACGTTCGCGGGAAGCACATTTTCGGATCGAATCTTTTTTATGGTTTGAGAAGTAGGCGACGCTGAGGGAAAACAAACGGTCACGATCCAGCAGAGCTAGCTTCCTCATGTCCACCGATAGAAGCTTATCGAGGTCGTAAAAACGCACTATGGAACTCGCAATTATCAGGGAGCGTTCGACCCAACCTGAACGCTCAAGTTATTAGCCGGTCAAGTTTCTCAGCACTCAGAAGCCGGGAAAAACTGCACCTTGGTTCTCTGTCGGTAATGAAACATACTCTTCGAGTAATTTGACGCACTGAGAGAACATTTTCGTCAGTCTTTGCACTCCTGCATCTGCTTGACGTACCTTGACCACTGAGCAGAACACCCTTACAGCCCTAGCCAAATCGTCGATGCTTTGGAAACGGTTCGGATCGGTGATCTTCAAGACACCGTAGCAGAACGACTTTTGGAGCAGTTCTTCAATCTCCGTGGTGAACTTTTCCTGCGCAAGTCGCAGATTTATTCTTCCCACATAATCATTGCATGATATTCCAGGAGAATGTTGGGATTACCGGCGCAGCTGGAATTACAGCCTCGATCAATTCGAGAAAAAGTCTCAGCACCGGGATGTCTTTAGGGTCGCCTTTGAAGCGGCAAAGAGTCTGCAAAAGTACCTCAAAGATATCTGTGTCTGCATATGTTGCAGGGACCGCCCGCGCAAAAGGCAGCATGGTTCGAAGGAGATGTCGGAGAGGCTCGAGGTCGGCACCATCAGAGGAAACACTGAAGCGCAGCCGTTCGACGAAAGATTGGACGAGCCTTTTAGACGCCTGACAAGAGGATCGAGATGCTACTTGCTCCAGCCATGAAGTGTCGGTTTGGTCAAAGTTGATGACAGACACAATTTCTTCGCAGGCACCCGCGGGAGACACAATGCTGAAAAAAAGAAAGCGTTCAGGAACGAAGATGAACTCAAGCAAGCATCCATCAAAAGCATTCAGGATTGAGGAGGACGCCACCTTTTCGCTGTTTGATTGAACCACAACTCGTCGAATAGTTCTAGGGCCCCACGCTTGTCTGACTCCAAATCCGTGCCATTCTCCACTGGAGTCATCAGGAGTATCTTTGCAAGCTGTGAACAGGCGAGAAAGAAAGACTCTCCCGGCGCTTGCGCAATCTCGGTATCAAATTTAGGGGAGCGGTGCGCCCTTTCTGCGTGACACACCTGCGAAGAGTTTTCAGAGATCGCTGTCCTGCAGAATCCCAAGACATAGACGTAAGACTCAACCTGGCGTAGGAAAGTCACAACTGCAGTTCGAACTGTAAGAGAAGTGTCCGACGATCGACCCAGAATCGAGCAAAAAATATCGTTTGCGACCTGTGGAGCAGAAACTTAGAATCTAAATATGTTGCAGCATTCCTCCACAGAGCCTTGTCGTTGAACCTGTTTTTTTCCGTCCCCGTCCAGAAGTTTGACGATCAGGCCGCAGCCAAGGGTCTCGATCGCTGCAGCCCGAGTGTAGGCATTGGAAGGGTCTAGCATGAGAGTGTCTCTCACGCATTGCAGTACCTGTAAGCTAAGTTCAGCGATATCATCTTTTTTTCGTTCATGCAATTGATGATTGGTTGCAAACCTTTGGATGTGAAAGAGTCGGCAATGCTTTGAGACACTCATTGAGGACGCGCAGAGCCTTCGGCTTCTCAGATGCCTTGCCATGTTCCCCCAAAATGCCGAACACCCAGTTGTTCAAACGTTTCGAGAGTGTAGAAAACAAAGTTCCTTGCGCGGCCACCTGCTTGCAAACTCTTGCTGCCTGTTCAAATGAGAAATTTCAGAGCCAACGGGAGTAGTTGCTTGTAGCCTGAAAGCGCTTGCCTGCATCTCTATTACATTGCGTGCTCGTTGGGGACTGACCTGGGTTGCGGTCAGCTTCACAGCAACAGGGTCTTTCTGGTCTTTCTGGCTGCGATCTCCTTCTTCTTCCCAAATTACTGTGAGGAATGCCTGTGCAGTTTTGCCCGCACACATCTTGAAGGGCTGGAACAGAGAATCCTCTGAAGTTTGTTGATCCCCCCTACCGAGGTACTGGAAAAGTTCTTGCTGCTTTTGGCGCACAACCGGCGTACTGTTGACCTCTTGATTCGTTTCGGCCTTGAACCTGACATTTGGCAAGTTCAGCTGCCTTTTCCCATCATGAGACGAGAAGAGAGCAATGCTGAACATACTTTGTGAGCTTGGTAAAAATTTTCCCGCTGATGTCGATGACGGCGCTCCGATGACAGTCGTTTATCCTACCCTCCGTCGACAGCATCACCCCTAGCCTTTCGCCGATGCACTTTAAAATCCATCCTCCGACAGGCCATTCCGGCCTGATCAGATTGGCATCTGAGTTAGGTTTGTGCCATCGGTTGAAAGTCTGGAGTTACTAGCTGGTTGTTGACCTGGCGAGGAGCACAAACAAGTCATCTACGACTGTTCCCAGCAACGCGAAGACTTCGATCTGCTTGTTTTCCCGGCCCTTTGCTGGAGAATCATTACCAGAGAGCCGTTTCTCAAAAAGAGCGAAGAAATAGCTTGTCAAGGTGCGGAGTTCGAAAGAGGGATTCTGCACCAAGGTCCAGGGTCACGAGACTTGAGGCATGTGCTTTTGTGCACCGTTTTCATGAAGAGAAATTTTGTAGTTGCTTACCTTCTTCCTTGCCGCAGGGATAGACTGGATCAAGCTGCTGAGTGCAGCGCTGAGAATATGGATTCGCACCGGATTGCTTCCCTGCGTCGTGTCTAGCGCGAAAGTCGCGCCTCCTTTGTCAAATTGATCGTTGTTCAGAAGCAAGAACATCTCCTCCAGCACGCTTTGCCGCATCTCATTATCCCCTACAGAAAAAACTTCGACGAGAAGAGCAACAGCATGGCGCTGCAGGAAGGGCTGTCCTCCGCAAATTAGCCCGTCGAGCGCAATTCGCTGGATGCGAGTGAGGTTCTCCCCGTGAGTGCAAAACAATGACTGGATCGATTTGCGCAGCAGCGCGAGACCTAAGCAAAGAGCATGCCCAAAAGGAGCGCCCAACGTCCACGACTTGCTCTTCCGTTTGCGGCTCGACTCTCCAGCGCTGCAACGCATTTCTTCACGTGAGACACCTGAAATGAGCATTTCCAGGGCCCTTATCGCTGCACAAAGTAGCTCGCCTCCCATTGTTGACTCGCCGCTTCCAGTTTTGTTGTTCTTCGCCTTCTTTTGCTTCTTACTATGAGGAGTCTCGTGTAGAGCACCGGCCACTCCATCTCCAACTGCGACCGAGCACTGCGAGATGCAAACGGATATGCAAGCGCACTGAGAGGCGAGTAATACGCTGCTCTCACTCTCCGCGCACACGGTCCCAGATAACTCTTTTGCTACTGATTCCAGATATTTTGATGCCGCCATCAGTGCAGATTCCTTTACCGTTTCTTGAGTCGTTCCTGCGGCGCAACTTGCGGGTTCGTTTGTGCCGTTTCCAAAGAATCGGTCGAAGATCGACCCGATGCTCTGTTCGACCTCGTTGCTTTCCAATGCCGCCACGCTGTCGACGAGCCAACCAAGTGTTGGACTTTCCTCGAGACAGAGAGTAGGGGCATTATCTCCTCTCTGGGTAGTGCATGCACGGCTGGCCTTGGCGCGCTTTTTTGTCTTCGCTGCGGAACAGCCAGGTTCAGAGTGAAATCCTGCAAACGACTTCTCATCCAGCGCTGGTGTACCAGGTTGATTTCCAGCTGGTTCGAAGACCATCTCCATCACCAGTGTTCGACCCGGGGCCAGAGGCTCCTGGGCTCGTCGGGCTGGCAAGTCGACGGGTGCCAACCCTGTGGACCTTCTTTTTTGCTTCTCAAGTCCCGGTTTGTGCACAAACCGGGACTGCAAAGTTGTTGACTTCTGGGGTGATGTCAAAAGTCGCTTTACTCAACGCACTCGAATTTCCTGTCCAGTGCGCGAGTGCGGGGCACACAAGCGTTGGACACCCGCTTGCGGTGTCGGCTACTTGACCACCTGGGCGCGACTGAGGAGGCGTCACATTTAGGTCATCCGAGCAATAGGATGGCAGCGGCTCCCAGTCCGCTGTTCACGCAGCGCGACCTGAACTGTCTCTCCGACCCGGACCGCTCCACGCGCAAGCGCGCGCTCGAGAAGATCCACAAAGAGCTCGGCACACTCGCCAAAAAGCCGGCAGATTTCACCCCTGAGGTTGCACAGATTTCGCTCGAGCACCTTCATAAGCTTCTAGTCAAGTGCATGCGGGATCCGACGGAGAAGTGCCGCGAGCTCAGCGTAATGATCCTCGCAGCACTCTTCCCGCTCGTCCAAGACCCCGCTCCCTTCATCGCAGATGCAGTCGCAGGTATTCGGGAGCGCCTTGGCTCGCAGCCGCAAGTCGAAGAGTCTGAGGAGGTGCGCCTCGAGACGCTGAAGTTCCTCGAGGTTTTGCTGGCCGTGTCTAGAACCACGGCGAGCGAGCACATCAACGAAGTGGTCGCTATCCTCGAGATGGCGTGCCTCGACAAGTTTCCTGAGGCAAAGCGGCTGTCTGCGGACATGATCGTATCACTCTGCAAGACGGACGGCAAGCTTCTCGCTGAGCACACGCCGAGCCTGGTGAAGGCCCTGGCCTCGAGCCTCGCGCACCAGCAGCAGAAGATCCGCCTCGCCGGCCTCCGCGGCATCGAGGCGCTGATCCCGCACGCCGAGGCGGCTGTGCTCACGGAGGCTCTCCCGCTCATATCCCGCCTCAACCTCGACCGCTCGCACCAGCTGCGCGAGGCGGTCCTCCGCGTCGTCGCGGGCTGGCTCCTGGAGCTGCCCGCCACCGCCACGCCCAAGATCCTCCCGGTGCTGCTGCACGGCGCCGCAGACGAGCTCGACCAGGTTCAGGAGGCCTCAGTCGTGCTCATGGGGCAGGTGTGCTGTCCGCCCC
>Ga0115567_10006265_pt1 | contig 11397 bp, 10 predicted proteins | sample COGITO_mtgs_1204_2_FD_88679 | JGI IMG/M metagenome (GOLD analysis project Ga0115567, IMG submission 88679) | Pelagic marine microbial communities from North Sea - COGITO_mtgs_120412 | ecosystem: Environmental > Aquatic > Marine > Epipelagic | place: Germany:Helgoland, sampling site Kabeltonne...
ATCCGCTATGAAGCGCTGGTATCGTCGGCCAACAAATGTATCGAGGGTGTGCCCGGCTTTGGGTTCGTCATCGCGCGCAAGTCCGAGTTGGAGGCCGCGAAAGGCCGCTCCCATTCGCTCAGTCTCGATATCCACGCGCAATGGACGCATATGGAAAAGACCGGCCAGTGGCGGTTTACGCCGCCCACCCATGTCGTTGCTGCCTTCCTTGTGGCGCTGCGCGCGCATGAAGCCGAGGGCGGCGTCGCGGCGCGCGGCGCGCGGTATGCGCGCAACCGCGACGTGATGGTGGAGGCGATGCGCGAGCTGGGATTCGAGACGCTGCTGAAAGATCGCTGGCTGTCGCCGATCATCGTCACATTCTTTTGCCCTGCGGATGATACCTTTGTCTTCGACCGCTTTTATGCGTTGATGAAGGACAAGGGTTTCATCATCTATCCCGGCAAGCTGACCGTGGTCGACAGTTTCCGCGTCGGCTGTATCGGGCAGATGGACGAACATGTGATGCGCAAGGTGGTAAAGGCCGCCGCTGCGTCGATGAAAGAAATGGGCGTCGCCGATGCCCGCCCGCCGGCCATCGCGCTGGAAGAACGCGCCAAGCTGGCCGCCTGAATTTAAGGACTTGATATGCCCATCACCGGATCCGTCATCGCCAACGACCGCACCTATCCCGCGCCAAAGGTCTGCGCCATCGCCATCTGCCTCGACGGCTGCGAGCCGGAATACCTGGAGAAGGCCATCGCCGATGGCCTGATGCCCAACCTTGAGCGCATGAAGCAGACAGGCACCGACAGTCTGGCCCATTCGGTGATCCCGTCCTTTACGAATCCCAACAACCTCAGCATCGCGACGGGCCGCCCGCCCAGCGTGCACGGGATCTGTGGCAACTACCTTTATGATCCCGAGACGGGCGAGGAAGTTATGATGAACGACGTGCGTTTCCTGCGCGCGCCGACGGTGTTCAGCAAGTTCTACGAGGCCGGCGCCCGCGTCGCCATCGTCACTGCCAAGGACAAGCTGCGCGCGCTATTGGGTGCGGGGCTGAAATTCGACGAGGATCGCGCGCTGTGTTTCTCGGCCGAGAAATCCGGCATATCCACAAAGGCCGAGCACGGGCAGGAGGGCGCCGCCGCGTGGCTGGGCATGGAGCGCCCCGAGGTCTATTCGGCCGAGCTCTCGGAGTTCGTCTTTGCCGCCGGCGTCAAGCTGCTGGCGGAATGGAAGCCGGATGTGATGTATCTGACCACGACCGATTGGGTGCAGCATAAATATGCCCCCGATCAGGCCGAAGCCAAGGCGTTCTACAAGATGTTCGACGTCTATCTGGGCCAGCTCGACGCCATGGGCGCGGCCATCGTCGTCACCGCCGACCACGGGATGAAGCCCAAGCATGATGCGAATGGCGATCCGCAGGTCATCTATGTGCAGGATCTGCTGGACGAGTGGCTGGGCAAGGAGGCGGCGCGCGTCATCCTGCCGATTACGGACCCCTATGTCGTGCATCACGGCGCGCTGGGCGGATTCGCCACCGCCTATCTGCCCGAAGGCGCGGACCGCGCGGATATCATCGCGCGCCTGAAACAGCATGACGAACTGCTGGAGGTCATCGGCAGGGAAGATGCGGTGAAGCGCTTTGACCTGCCTGCCGACCGCATCGGCGATATCGTCATGATCTCGACCGAGAACTTGACCATCGGCACGTCCGAGCATCGTCACGATCTGGCCGCGCTGAACGAGCCGCTGCGCAGCCATGGCGGCCTCACCGAACAGGAGGTGCCGTTCATCGTCAACCGCAAGGTCGATCTTGGCGTCGCGCCCGAGCTGCGCAATTTCGATGCGTTCTTTGTCGCCACGACCGCGGCGGCGCAGTGATGGACAAGGCCGAACAGCGCCATGAGGGGATGCGCATCGGCGGCGAAGTGGTGCATGGCGATGATGTCATCGAGGTGCGCTATCCCTACACGGGCGAGGTCGTCGGCACGGTCCCGGCGGGCACCGCAGACCACGCGCGCCGCGCGTTTCAGATCGCGGCGGACTACACGCCCAGGCTGACCCGCTATGAGCGCAGCGAAATCCTCAAGCGCGCGGGCGAGCTGATTGGCGCGCGTCGGGAATACCTTGCAAAATGGCTGGTGCTGGAGCTGGGCATCTGCCACCAGCACGCCATCTACGAGACGAAACGCGCGCAGGACGTCTATCAGTTCGCCGCCGCGCAGGCGCTGATGGATGATGGCGAGGTGTTCTCCTGCGATCTGACCCATAACGGCAAGGCGCGCAAGATCTACACCATGCGCGAGCCGGTTCGGGTCATCAGCGCAATCACGCCCTTCAACCACCCGCTGAACATGGTCAGCCACAAGATCGCGCCGTCGATTGCGACCAACAATTGCATGGTCTGCAAGCCGACCGAGCTGACGCCCCTGACCGCCATCGCGCTGGCCGATACCCTCTACGAGGCCGGGCTCCCGCCCGAGATGTTCCAGATCGTCACCGGCCTGCCGGGGGATATCGGAGGCGAGATGATCACGAACCCGAATATCGACGTCATCACCTTCACCGGCGGCGTGCCGGTGGGCAAGATGATCGCCTCCAAGGCTGGCTACAAACGTCAGGCGCTGGAACTGGGCGGGAACGATCCGCTGATCGTGTGCAATGATCTCTCGGATGCGGACCTGGACAAGGCCGCGAGCATCGCCGTGGCCGGCGCCACGGGCAATTCCGGCCAGCGCTGCACCGCGATCAAGCGCATTCTGGTGCAGCAAAGCGTGGCGGATCGCTTTGTCCCACTGGTTCTGGAAAAGGCCAGGAAGATCAGGTTCGGTGATCCTATGGACCCCGCGACCGAACTTGGCTGCGTGATCAGTGCCGAGGCTGCGGAGACGTTCGAGAACCGCGTGCTTGCGGCAGAGAAACAAGGCGCGAAGATCCTCTATCATCCCGAGCGCCAGGGCGCGCTGCTTCCGCCCATCGTGGTCGATTTTGTGCCACATGACAGCGAATTGGTGATGGACGAGACATTCGGGCCGGTCATCCCGATCGTGCGTGTGCCCGATGACGATGCAGAGGTGATGAAAATCTCCAACGCCACGCCTTTTGGTCTGTCGTCGGGCGTTTGCACCAACGATCTGACGCGTGCGATTGCCTATATCAACGGATTGAACGTCGGCACCTGCAACATATGGGAGCAGCCGGGCTACCGGATCGAGATGTCGCCCTTCGGCGGGATCAAGGACAGCGGCAATGGCGTCAAGGAAGGCGTCATCGAGGCGATGAAGTTCTTTACCAACGTCAAGACCTACTCGCTGCCCTGGCCGGGGTAGGCAAGATTTTTGAAAGCAAAAATCTTCGCCTTCGGCGAGAGTATTTGGGCCAAGATGAAGGACGGGCGGATGTATCATACCGAAGGCGAGTCCAACACATCGGACGCGCGGCAGGTCTGGCTTGGAGAGTCGGTCGGGCCCAGATCGGCGCCGCTCTTGCGCCGCGATTCGGACGCGTTTTTGCATCAGAGCCTCAGCAGCCCCTGCGTCAGCACCATCGCCAAAGCCGAAGGCATCTGGATCGAGGATCTGGATGGCCGCCGCTTCATGGATTTTCACGGCAACTCCGTGCATCATATTGGCTATGGGCATCCGCGTCTGAAAGCCGCGATTGCCCGGCAGATGGACGAGTTGCCCTTTGCGCCGCGTCGCTTCACGAACGAGCCTGCCGTTCTGCTGGCCGAAAAGCTGGCCGGGATTGCGCCCGGCGATCTGAGCAAGACCCTGTTCACCACCGGCGGGTCGGATGCCGTCGAGGTGGCGCTGAAGATCGCGCGCGCCGCGACGGGGCGGTTCAAGACCGTCAGCTTCTGGGATGCGTTTCACGGCGCGGGCATGGGCGCCGCGTCGGTCGGCGGCGAGGCGACGTTTCGCAGCCACATCGCCGGGCCGCTGATGCCGGGGGCCGAGCATGTCGCGCCCTTCGCCTGCTATCGCTGCCCCTACAATCACGCGGGGCCGGACGTGTGTGGCCTCGCCTGTGCCAAGATGGTCGATTACGTACTGGAGCGCGAGGGCGACGTGGCCGCCGTTATCGCCGAGCCGATGCGGGCCGTCCCCTTCGTGCCGCCGCCCGGCTTCTGGAAGTCGGTGCGCGAGGCCTGCAATAAACATGGCGCACTGCTGATCTTTGACGAGATCCCGACAGGCCTTGGCAAGACGGGCCGGATGTTCGCCTTCGAGCATGACGAGGTGATCCCCGATATTGTGACGCTGGGCAAGGCGCTGGGGGGCGGCATCCTGCCAATCGCGGCTTGCGTGGCCCGGCGCGATCTGGATGTCTGCGGCGAGTTCGCCATCGGGCATTATACGCATGAAAAGAACCCCGTGACCGCGCGCGCCGCGCTGACAACGCTGGAAATCATCGAGGACGAGAACCTTGTCGCGCGTGCGGCCGAGCTGGGCGATTACGCGATGCACCTGCTGCGCGACCGGCTGGAGGGGTGCCCCATCGTCGGTGACATTCGCGGGCGCGGCCTGATGTTCGGCGTCGAGATCGTGCAGGACCGGGGCACGAAGGAAATGGGTCGCGCGCTGGCCGAGGGGATTTACTACGCCTGCCTCGATGCGGGGCTGAGTTTCAAGATATCGCAAGGCTGCGTGCTGACCCTGTCGCCGCCACTGACCATCCCGAAAGCGGACCTGACCCGCGCGCTTGACATCGTGGTGGCCGCGATCCGGAGCGCCGCCAATCAGGCATAGCGGGCGCCGCTCTGACCCTGCAGGCGGGGGTCGGCGGACTTGATCAGGACCGGGCGGCCTTCGATCAGCTCGGCGCAGCGCTCCAGCGTCTCATGCTCCAGCCGTTCCATCGCCTCTGCGGTGTAGAACGTCAGATGCGGGGAAAGGATCACGTTCTCCATCTCAAATAGCGGGCTGATGACGTGGCCGGCCCGGCGCAGCGGCTCGGCTTGGAAGACGTCAAGCCCGGCGCCCGCGATCCAGCCGTCCTGAAGCGCGCGCACCAGCGCCGCCTCGTCCACGATGGCCCCGCGCGAGACGTTGATGAGATGCGCGTGGCGCTGCATCGCGTGCAGTTCCCGCGTGCCGATCAGATGATGGGTCTCTTCGTTCAGAATGCAGTGGATGCTGACCACGTCGCTTTGCGCCAGCAATTCGGTCAGGGTTTCGGCGTGGCGCACCCCTGCCGCCCGCATGTCGCCGGCGGACGTGTGCGGGCTATAGGCCACCACGTCGGCGCGAAACCCCTGGGCACACATGCGCGCCATGCTGCGCCCGATCTTGCCAAAACCGACGATGCCGATGGTCTTGCCCACGATGTCGCTGCCCATCCAGCGCGGCTCGGGCCAGGCCCAGCCGTCCGCGCGCATCCGGCGGTCGAGCGGGATCAGCCGCCTGGCCAGCGCGATCATCAGCGCGAAGGCGCCCTCGGCGACGGTCTCTTCGGCGTATTCGGGGATGTTGACCACCGGGATGCCGCGCGCCCTGGCCGCCGGAATGTCGATGGCGTCGATGCCGACGCCGTATTTGACGATGCCGCACAGGCGCGGCGCGGCGGCGATCACGCGCGCGGTGATCGGCGTGTAGCACATCAGCAGGATATCCGCGTCTGCGACGGCGGCGATCAGGCTGGCTTCTTCCACGCCATCGGGCAGCGTGATCAGATCGTGCCCCGCGCCGCGCAGGGCCGCGTCCAGGATCGGGGTCTGTAGCTCGGCATCCGTGCGCACGATCTTCATCGGGGAACTCCTTCAGATGATGGCCGTCTCGACAAAGGGCTGGCCCGCTGCGATCCGCTGAAAGTGCAGCGGCGTCAGATCGAGCGTGCGATACCCGCCATGCACCAGCCATTCGGCGGTGCCGCGCCCCATAGCGGGGGCCTGTTGCAGGCCGTGCCCGGAAAAGCCGTTGAGGAAGTGGAAATTCGACAGCTCGGGGTGGGGGCCGCAGATGGCGTTGTGATCGAAGGTGTTCATCGCGTAATGCCCGGCCCATTCGCGCAGAACGCGGATCGCGTCGAATTGCGGGATTCGGGCCGCGATGGCGGGCCAGACGTGGTCCATCCAGATGTCCTGATCCATGTCGAAATCGCCGGGATCGACCGCCGGGTCGATATGGCTGTGCGCGCCCGCCATATAGGTATCGCTGCCGTCCTGGCGGATATGCACGCCCGAGGGGTCAACGGTCAGAGGCAATTCGCGGCTCAGGGGCCGCTCGGCGGAGAAGGTCCACGTATAGCGCTTGCGTGGCTCGACGGGGATGTCGATGCCTGCCATGGCGGCGGTGCGCGCCGCGCGCGGGCCGCTGGCATTGACCAGATGGCCGCAGCCGATGCGCGCGCCCGAGGCCAGCGTGACGCCGGTCACGCGCGGGCCGTCGCGGTCGATGGCAACCACGTCGCCAGCCAGAAACTCGACGCCGCGCTCGCGGGACTGGCGGCGCCACCAGTCGAAGACGGCCATGTAATCCCAATAGCCCTCGTCCTTGAGATTGATGCTGCCCAGCGTCAGATCGTCTGTGGCGTAGAACGGATATTCTGTCGCAAGCTCGGCCGGTGTCATCAGGCAGGTCTGGGCGCCGACGCTGCGCTGGACGGCGTGCGCAGCCCGCAAGGCATCGGCGCCGGTATCGGTATCGGCCAGGTACATATAGCCGTAATTCTGGATCTTCAGATGCGGAACGCGGCTGTCGCCGCCCATATGCTGCCGCAGATTCTGAATGAAGTCCGCGCCGAACTGCGAGATGCGCACGTTGAGCGCGGTGCTGAATTGCTGGCGGATGCAGGAGTTGGTGTGCCCGGTCGAGCATTTTTCGTAGGTGGGATCGCGGTCGATCACCAGAATGCGCCCGTCGAAATCCGGGTCATGCGCGGTAAACCATGCCGCCGCCGCCCCCATCATGGCGCCGCCGATGATGACGACGTCATAGGTGTCGCGGGACGCTGTCGTCACATAGCTGTTTGGCGGCATCGGCTTGTCCTTGTCGCAGGTTGGCAATGCGGGCGGGCCCTGATCCGACTGTCGTCACGCGTCATGGAAAAGGCAAGTCTTGCCGATAGCGGTCCGCGTCAAAGCGTGGGCTTTTATCCGACTAAAAAAGTCAGGTTGACATAGCCGATCAAATCACTCAGAAATTTACGGGTGCCAGCCACCCCGACTCGGAAATGCCGCAAAGCGCATGATCCGCGGCAAGGGGAAGCCGACGGAAGTTCATTCATCAGGACGTGCGCCATGCCGCTCCAGACATCATACATCCCTCCTTCTTCCAAACTGGCTTATTCCGCGCAGCGCCCTGCTGCTGCCGAAATCGTCCAGCGTTGGAGCGAGGGCGGTGGGATCGAGGACGCCGCCGCCCTCGAATGGATGCTGGACCGGGTGCGCCCGTCGCGGGAGTCCCTGACATGACCATTCAGCCAAAGACAATCGACATCCCCCACGCTGCCGACAGCTTGCCCACCTATGATGCCCGCCATCTGGTGCTGGGCGGCGATCAGGCGCGCATCGTGTTCGAGGACAAGGTCTATAACCTGCGGATCACGCGCGCCGGCAAGTTGATCCTCACCAAATGACGGCTGCGATCCCCAATCGCGGCGGCGCGTCCGTTGGGCAACTGTCGCACATGGACGGGCTGGAGGCGGCTTGCGTCATATATTTCCGGCTCTGGGCCGAAAATGCAGACAGCCGCAACGCCGTGCGGGACGATTTCACCATCGCCCTCGGCGGCGTTCACGGGGCTGCGGTGACGCGGGCGTGGGAAGAATTGATGGGCATATGCACCCATCACGCGCGCCGTCCCCTGATGCGCCATGCGCTGACCTGCAAATGCCTTGGCGCGGACGAATCGTGCTTTGCAAATTTCATCGCAGCGGCGGCGGAGGGCGCGCACGAGGACGCGCTTTTGATGGCGACGCTGTTGGTGCGCGTCGATATGGCACCCGTTCTCACCTCGCTTGCCTGCAAGTGCGGGCTCGCGCTCAAACGTATGTCGCTGGCGGCACCGCGCGACATGGCGCGGCAGGCGCCGGAAAGCAGAACACTTCATTGAAGGATATGGTCGATGACACGTCTTTTCATGGGCACGACCGCCCTTGGTATCGCACTGGCGCTGCCTGCGCTGGCTGCCACGAAATCGGAGGTGCTGGGCACCTACGCCGATATCGCAGCCGCCGGATATGAGGACAGCGCGGTCGCCGCGCGTACGTTGCAGACGGCTGTTCAGGCGCTGATCGACGCGCCGTCGTCCGAAGCCCTGGTCGCGGCGCGCGCGGCATGGATCGCGGCGCGCGTGCCCTACCAGCAGACCGAGGTTTACCGCTTTGGCAACCCGATCGTCGACGACTGGGAAGGCAAGGTGAACGGCTGGCCGCTGGATGAGGGCCTGATCGATTACGTGGATGCATCCTATGGCGGCGCCTCCGACGAGAATGGCCTGAAGGCGCTGAACGTGGTCGCGACCCCCGAATTCGAACTGTCGGGCGAGATGGTGGATGCCACCGTGATCACCCCGGACCTTCTGGCGGGCACCCTGCACGAGGCTGACGGCAACGAGGCGAATGTCGCCACGGGCTATCACGCCATTGAATTCCTGCTCTGGGGGCAGGACCTGAACGGCACCGATCATGGCGCGGGGGACCGCCCCTGGACCGATTATGCCGCTGGCGACGACTGCACCAACGCCAATTGCGACCGCCGGGGCGCGTATCTGGCTGCCGCGACCGAACTCCTGATCTCGGATCTGGACTGGATGGCCGGGCAATGGGCCGCTGGCGGCGAGGCCCGCGAAGCCGTGATGCGCGACGAAACCTCCGGCATCTCGGCGATGCTGACCGGCATGGGCAGCCTCAGCTATGGCGAGCAGGCGGGCGAGCGCATGCGCCTTGGCCTCATGCTGAACGATCCCGAGGAAGAGCATGACTGCTTTTCCGACAACACCCATAACAGCCATTATTATGACGGGCTGGGCGTGCAGAATGTCTATCTGGGCCAGTATGTCCGCATCGACGGCACCATGGTCGAGGGCGCGTCGCTGTCCGATCTGGTGGCCGGCGCGGACCCGGCGCTGGACGCCGAGATGCGGGCGAAGCTTTCGACGACGATGCGCGCCCTTGGCCGGATCAAAACGGCGGCAGAGGCCGGCACCTCCTATGACCAGATGCTGGCGCGCGGAAATGCGGCGGGCGAGGCGTTGATCATGGGCGGCGTCGACAGCCTGATCGACCAGACCAAGACGATCGAGCGCATCGTAGGCGTCCTTGAGGTGGACGGTATCGCGTTCGAAGGCTCCGACAGCCTGGACGATCCCGGGGCCGTGTTCCAGTGATCCGGCCAGCGCACCGGGGCGCGGCCGCACGCCGGGCCATCGCATCTGTGTTTCAAACGCGGACGAGAGCCGCAGAAGAGGTGTCATGATCGTTTGTCATTGCCAGAGCATCACCAATCACGACATAGATGCCGCGATCAACTGGATGCGGGCCGCCGATCCTGCGGCTCTTATCACGCCCGGAAAAATCTATCGCGCGCTTGGCAAATCGGCGGATTGCGGTGGCTGCATGCCGCTCTTTTTGTCAACGATGCGCAAAAACGATAATCTGCAAGTACCCATGCAACTTCGCGACCTTCGGGCGCGAACAACACAGGAACTTCCCCATGCAAGGCGACAAGAAAGTAATTGAGTATCTCAACGCGGCCCTGCGGGCCGAACTGACTGCTGTCAGCCAGTATTGGCTGCATTTTCGCCTTCAGGAGGATTGGGGCCTTGGCCACATGGCCAAGAAAAGCCGCGAGGAATCCATTGAGGAAATGCATCACGCCGACAAGCTGATCGCGCGCATCCTTTTTCTGGGCGGACATCCCAACCTGCAAAAGCTGGACGCGCTGCGCATCGGGCAGACCCCGAAGGAGACGCTGGAATGTGATCTGGCCGCCGAGCATGAGGCCCGCACGCTTTATTCCGAGGCGCGCCAGCATTGCGAATCCGTCAGCGATTTCGTGTCGAAAAACCTGTTCGAAGAGTTGATTGCCGATGAGGAAGGTCATATCGACTTCCTCGAAACACAGCTCGATCTGCTCTCGAAAGTGGGCGAAGACAAATATGCTCAGCTCAACGCATCGAAAATGGATGAGGCCGAATAGCCTCGGCGCGGTCACACTTCTGGCTGGTTGCGCGCTGGCCGGTGGCGCAGCCGCCGGGCCGCTGGACGAGCCGCATCTGCCTGTCGTCGCGCGCACTCCCGCCGAGACGGCGCGCATCGCAGGCATCACGCGCCCCTCCGGCGATTTCTCCGCGCCCGAGCGGTTCGAGGAGTTGCCCGCCGGGGCCGCGACCGTCCGCGCGCGCACCTCGACCGATGCGTTCTCGGACCCCTCGGGCAACATCTCCTTCGATGGCGAGTTGCGGTTCAAGGTCGGCAACGGTCTTTTCCGCAAACTATGGGTGTCCTCGCCGTCATCGACGCTGGCCTCGGACGGTCTGGGCCCGCTCTTCAACGCGCGCTCGTGCCAGAGTTGCCACATTAAGGACGGGCGCGGCCACCCGCCCGAGCCGGGCGAGGCAAATGCCATCTCGATGTTCCTGCGCGTGTCGATCCCCGATAATGCTGCGCAAATCAGCGAGATCGAGGAGTATCTGGGCACCGCGCCCGATCCGGTCTACGGCACGCAGCTACAGGATTTCGCGCTGCCGGGTATCCCCGCCGAATATAGCCTGCAAATCGACTATGCCGAAATCCCCGTGCCCCTTTCGGGCGGCGAAAGGGCCAGCCTGCGCGCGCCCACCTACACAGCCGCCGATCTGGGCTATGGCCCCCTGCACCCAGATGCGATGCTCAGCCCGCGTGTCGCGCCGCAGATGATCGGTCTGGGTTTGCTGGAGGCGATCCCGGCGGCGGATATTCTGGCGGGTGCCGATCCCGATGATGCGGATGGCGACGGCATTTCGGGCCGCGCCAACATCGTGTGGTCGGCCGAATATGACATGCCGATGCTGGGCCGCTTTGGCCTCAAGGCGGGCTCGCCGACGGTGCGGGAGCAGAGCGCCGGCGCGTTTGCGGGCGATATCGGCATCTCGAACCCGATCTTTGCCGACCCCTTTGGCGAGTGCACGACCATTCAGGATGCCTGCCAGATGGCGCCCCACGGCGACGGCGACGACCGGGTGTTCGAGATCGACGCAAAGGGCCTCGATCTGGTCACGTTCTACAGCCGCAATCTGGGCGTGCCGGCCCGGCGCGATGTGGACGCGCCCGAGGTCTTGCTCGGCAAGGAGGTGTTCCACGACACCGGCTGCGCGTCCTGCCACAGGCCGAAATTCGTCACTCACCGGCTGGACGGCCAGCCCGAGCAGAGCTTTCAGCTGATCTGGCCGCATACCGACATGCTGCTGCACGACATGGGCGAGG
>Ga0115567_10006266_pt1 | contig 11396 bp, 12 predicted proteins | sample COGITO_mtgs_1204_2_FD_88679 | JGI IMG/M metagenome (GOLD analysis project Ga0115567, IMG submission 88679) | Pelagic marine microbial communities from North Sea - COGITO_mtgs_120412 | ecosystem: Environmental > Aquatic > Marine > Epipelagic | place: Germany:Helgoland, sampling site Kabeltonne...
CGGTTCTGAATACCATTGTAGGCAACGATTGAGATAGCAGCTAGAATTGCAATCACGACAATCACGATCAATAGCTCGACGATTGTGAAACCTTTTTTATTACTTTTTATATTTTTTAGCATTGTTTTTCTGCCCCCTAATTATTTGATAGCTTATGAAATTAATATACAGTAAAAATATTTAAAGCACAAGCTATTTAGTTGACTACTTGGAGCCGCATATTATCGACCCACATTTTTTGTCCATTGGTAGTTGACTGTATGGCTGGGCCAAAAAATTTTGTATTCGCATCGGTTGCTTTCCAGTAAAATGTTAGCGTTGTCCAGGTGTTTCGCGGTACACTAACCGGATCCTGATTAGATTCGAAAGCGATATTAATTCCTGGGTCAGAGGTCCCAGACGGAATCCAGACGTCTACTTGAAACCGATATATCTTATCGGCAATGAGGCCAGCATACGACGTGTTTACCCAAGAGCGAGCGCCGGTCGGTAACGTTACTTCAAGCGATGCAATGCCATCGGACGCGCGTAAGGTTGATCGAGCATAGGTTGCGCTAGTATAATAACCAAAAGCAGTGTTGGAATCCCATCCGACAGTATTAGACTCGAACGATGGATTAGCGACTAGATTCTGTCCAAGGTTTTTAGGTGCGGTTGCTACATTTGATGTGGATGGCAAGCTTGCGAGTGCACTGCTGCCGAAGTCTATCTCCTCTCCCGCGACTGAATCTTTTGAAACAATGGTTGTTTTGATTGATGTCGCTTCACTGATGGTATTGATGGGTGTAGCAGCAGCATCGTCCTTAAAATATTGCACCTCTAGGCTTTGGACGTTCGTGAGAATAGCTTCATCTTCTGCCTTGCAGTTTGCTGATGGCGTATAGTTTGGGGCGCACGACGGTCGCTGCCATGGCTGTGTACTGCTGCAGGGTGTTCCGGTACCCATGACGGTACGTTTCCAGAGCGTTCCCCCATTAACAAAATATACATAGGTAACGGTGTATTTTTCATTGTAGGTGATCACATCCGGCGAGCATCCATTTTCATTTCGATATACTAATGCTCTCGCGGGATCGAGCGGAGACTTTGTGGTCGCAAGGGCAGACATGATCAATGGTCCGGTACTTTTGTAAGGGGTCACGCTCATAGTGGCAGTGAACGAGTTACCGCTGGCATCGGTTTTATTCTGTAAAAAGCCAGTCGCAACTTGCGTGTCTGCTTCGACTTTCCCTAGCGCATCTTGCACGCTATGCGCAAGCGCATTTCTTTCGGCTACTCTTAGTCCGTCTCCGGTTATTGATACCATGAAACCGATCGATACGCCAATAATAAGTACAATCAATGGCGCAACAACCAGTACCTCAACAATCGTTAGGCCTCGTTCGTTTTTTCGAGCTTTATTTATATGTATAAATAGCATGCGTTACCTCTTTAGAATCACTTCCGTATCTTGTGACTACTGTTACTTTAGTAATATTACGCAACGGATCTTGGCTTGTTGCCGTACTGGTATACGGACAGCTGGCCGTGACGATGATTGTTACATTAGTGAGACCACTGACTGGTACATTTGAAAAGGTTTGAACTGGAGGGGAGGCATTTGGACACATCTGCGCTACCGCTGGTTTTTTTGATTGGAGGTACTGGTAGCCAATATTTGACGCACGAGTCCGCTGGTTGGCGTCCTCACCATTAGTAATGACATAAATATAGAGCTGGTTTGCCCCAATGATAAATAAGGCAGCAATAAATAAAGTGATTAATAGCTCAACAGCACTAAATCCTTGTTGGTAGAGACGATTTTTTGTCATTGGTGTTTACTCTTTACGATAACAATCTCACCAGTCGCTTCTTTTTTATAAATCAGCACATAGCGTGGACACGCGTCATCATAACACGTGTCAAAGTCAGTGCCGTTCATCGGTTTATACACGTACTCACCTCTATCAATAGCTGCCTCTATTCCATCATTAAGTATGGAACTAGGCGATCGATCTGTGACAAGCCAAGTAGTTCGTAGCCGTACAATTGTTGGATCACCGGGGGGTTTGAGCGATGCCTCAGTGGTTCCTGGGAAAACCTCTATAGGGTACCCACCCGCTATATAGCATTTTCCAGGTATGTACGTAGTCTGGCACTCAGACGTATTGCTGCTCCAGTCGTACCCCATGATGTGAATGAATACATTCGCTCCGGGGTAACCGCCTTGCCCTGATGTGTTAGCAAGGTACGGGTTACCGTCTTTATAGTATCCCTCGATTCCCCGTTGGATAGCGGCGATATCGTTCTTGCGCTCTGTATCGCGAGCGTTGACTTGGTATGATGAAAAACCAGCCGTTCCAAGCACGGTCAACACGACAATCACAATCAAGACGATTATCATTTCGATAAGAGTAAAGCCAGCTTGGCGATGCGTCATGACTATAGCATAGGCGGTTTAGCGGTTTGAGGCAAGACTTAGATGAGAAGTGGTTCTTGTTGTATAGCGATGCGAAACTGATCACGGACACTGCCTATTATTTCGTCACGAGCAGCAGCAAGATTTGCAAACGAAGTTGCCGACTCGTTGATGAGTACTAAGCAATTTTTTTCGTTTATCCGTATGCCATGTAGTACTTTTCCTTTAAAGCCGGCTTGCTCGATGAGCCATCCTGTTGGTACTTTGTATGTTTTATCACCAAAATCGTAATGAGGCATGTCGGGATAGTCCTTTAAAAGTTCGTCGAGGTGCCATTTTTCAACAACAGCGTTCTTGAAGAAAGAACCAGTATTCGGTTTGATGGTTGGGTCGGGGAGCTTGTCGGCTCGGATGATAGATACTGCATCGCGAATAATCTTTGGTGTGAACAGCGAGATGTTGTTGGCATTAAAATAGTCCTGCAAAGCCTTATAAAACGGCGGCTGTGGTGCGCTTTTAAAAAGTTGCAACGTTACTGAAGTAATCGCGTAACGTCCGGCGAATTCACCGCGAAAGATACTATGTCGGTAGGCAAAGCCACAGTCAGCCAATGTTAACGAGACAAATCTATCATCGATTGAATCATACGCCTCCAATGAAACAAATGTATCAGCCAGTTCTTGGCCGTAAGCACCAATATTTTGCACGGGGGCTGCTCCGACGGTACCTGGAATGCTCGAGAGTGCTTCAACGCCGGTGAGACCTCTATCGACGATGAGCGCTACGGCTGCATCCCAATTTTCCCCAGCAGCAAATTTAATGGTCGTAGCCGACGCGGTATCTTCAAGAATCTCTATGCCTTTTAGGTTATTGCGGATAACAAGGCCATCAAACCCGTCGTCGGTGGTCAGTAGATTGCTACCACCCCCCAGCATTACAACTGAGAGATTTTGGCTTTTCGCATTTTTATAAAGCTGTGCGATATCTTCAGGTGTTGAGGCATTTGCCATAAAATGGGCGTTGCCACCGAGTTTCATAGTGAGGTAATTCTTTAGTGGAATGTTTGTATGTATGTCCATTAGTCCAAGTATACGCCTATAGAGATAAAAGTGGTATAATTGTTCGAAGTACGCACCCGTAGCTCAGCTGCCTGTCCGAACGAAGAGAGTAAGATCATATGAAGCAAGCTCTATTCATTCAGCGATTGAAGTTGATACCGCTATGTTGTGTACGAAAGCTTAATTTACAATATGCACCCGTAGCTCAGCTGGATAGAGCACTGGTCTTCGGAACCAGGTGTCGCAAGTTCGAATCTTGCCGGGTGTACCAAGAAAATACGCTTGTCGAAAGACAGGCGTATTTTCTTGGCTGGTTTTGCAGTTTGAGCTTGCGACGTAGATTTTGCCTCAGGCAAAATATCAAGTCGCATGTTCGGCGTAGCGCAGTGCAGAAAAGAAATGCGACTCAGTCCTTTTCTTTTTTAACAAGCGGAGGAGGGCAGAGCCGGATATCTTTCCGGGTGTACCATAAATACAATAAAATAGACTCATTATCAGAGCCTTTTTTTAGTCCTTGAGAATATTTCAGCAATTGACTCTACGATCGCTATGACAGGGTAGGGGGTAATAGTTCCATGACGTAATAGTACCCAGGGGGGTAGAGTGATGAGACGCTATATCAGTACGGGTATAGCCAGGCAACAATAGCAGCTCATGCTACTTATTTTAATAATTTCTTAATGATAGCGAACACTGCCACGACTATGAGCGTGATTGCAAAGATGATCGGCAGTAAAACATCGTAGCCTGTATTCGCGAGGATATTGGACTGAGCTGTTGTATCTTGTGTTTTGCTGTCGTTGGCAGGTTGTGTCGAACAAGAATTTACTTGGTTATATGAGCCAGAACCGTAGGCGCTACAGTCATATGCTGCGGCGAGAGTGGAAACTGAGTTGAGACTATACGTCTGTTTCATGTCATCCTTGTAAAATAGTTATACTTCTACTATACTACACTTATACAAATTAAACGTACAGTTTATTAATACAGGAGTATTATATGTTTGGAATAGGCACACCAGAACTCATAGTCATCTTAGTTATACTAGTACTTTTATTCGGCGCTCGTAAATTACCTGAACTTGCAAAAAGTATCGGTGAGTCGATGAAAGAACTTCGTAAGGGTGTAAACGGAGACGATGATGGAAAATCGAAGAAAAAAGACACAGCACAAGACAGCACGAAAAAATAATAAAAAATTTGAAGAAGCGACTACATTTGCACACCACGTAGCAGAACTTAGAAAACGATTATTCTATGTGGGTATTTTATTCTTGATCGGGTCCGTACTCGCCTATGTGTATCGATCGCCACTGTTGAGCACGATATTAAAACCACTCGATAATGAAAAACTCGTATACTTGACTCCTGGGGGAGGCTTTGCCTTCATCTTTCAGATATCCATTTATGCAGGTATCGTGTTTGCATTACCTGCACTTGTGTATCATATATTTGCATTCGTGCGACCTGCACTACCAGTTGGCGCGCAAAAATCTATTCCACGCATCACAGCGTTCTCTTCAGCTTTGATACTCGCCGGCATAGCGTATGGGTATTTCATTGCGATACCAGCATCGATTGCATTCTTAAATACGTTTGCAGATGGTGCAGTCACCCCTAATCTAACCGCAGATTCCTACCTTAGTTTTTTCTTAGCGTACGTTGGCGGCCTCGCTGTACTTTCGCTGATACCGTTGGTTATTATGTTTATTCACTGGATACGTCCGATGACACCGGGAAGCGTTATAAAGAGCGAGCAATGGATCGTTCTGGCGTCATTTGTTCTGGCGGCAATTATAACTCCCACGCCGGACGTAATCAATCAGCTTATGATTGCCGGCCCTGTCATCGGTGTCTATCAGATTGGTGTAGTAATAGTATTGTTCAATATTGCCCAATCGTACCGCCGCTCGACCAAAGCAGCAAAAGTAGCTACAGCAGCGCTTGAAACCGGTAAGCCGAATATAGAAGCACTATTAAACGTTGAGACGCTCGTAACTCCGGCTTCGGCCGTGCCGGAGATGATGATGCCAGCTACACAACCACGACAGCCAACTGTTTCGATTAATCAGCCACGTTCGCTTGACGGTATACGTACCAGACAACGACCATCGCCTTTGAGAAGTACGGAATCTGTACGGCTCGATTACTCTCGGGCTAGATATGTACCTCGGACTCAAAATTTCAATGCACGCAGCCTCAATGGTTTTATATAGAAAGTAAGGATAAGCTTGATATATTTTTACTATACTGTATACTAGCTGAGAAACCTTAATAAGGAAAAAATATGCAACAAAACATACACAAAACATTACAACAAATCATGCAAAAAGATATGGATCGCAAAGATTTTATTCAACATGTCGGTATTGGGTTCGTCGCCATCGCCGGCGTCACAACGGCACTGAAATCGCTTTCACAGTTCGGTTCAAGTGGTGGTTCAAGGCAAATGCCAGCCGGATATGGCGCCAGCGCGTACGGTGGCTCAAAACTGTCTAATAATACTAATCAGTAGGATACTCGGCTCCATAGGTAGCCAATATTCCACAGTCGGACGTATATGTATATGAGATATGCTAGTTGGGTGCTGCTAATAGCGATGATTCTTTCTGGTGTGTACTTATTAAGCCTTGCGCTAACGCCGACGATTGCGACGCTGCCTATTGTCCTGGAGAATAAAAAGAAAATAGTCGAAAAGAAGCTCGAAGAACCAGCGAGCGCTACGAATACGGTCTATATTCCTAAAATTGGAGTCGATGTCGAAATTGTCGAAGGAGAAGATGAATCGGCGCTACTTCGAGGAGCCTGGCATAGAAGGCCCGAAAATGGTAATCCGAAGAACGGTGGTAATTTCGTTGTAAGTGCTCATAGATTTAACCTCGGTTATACACCTGCTGGAACACTAAAGAAGTCGCCGTTCTATAACATTGACAAACTAGAGGTAGGGGACACCATTACTGTAGATTACAATAAAAAGCGATACGACTATACCATCAATCGTTTATATAGTGTCCAGCCTGAACAAGTCTCCATTGAAAACCGCACAGAAGCGAACACGCTGACATTATATTCATGTACGCTTCGAGGTTCAGTCGCGAGAGACGTCGTAGTAGCGTATCCGATTAATCAGTAAACGGTCAGTAACGCATCCACAGTATTCTAAAATTTGCAGTATCTATATCCGATGCGTTAACCATGACGCGCTGAGAACTAGGCTGAATATTTGAGCCTCGGTTCTGTATCTAGGCAGACAATTTAGCGGATACATTTCCTAAGTAAGCTATTCGTGGAGCTATCTCCGCCGTTTGTAGCATTATTTTTCAACTCAGCGTAGACATCTTTCGCGAGAACTTTTCCGAGCTCAACGCCCCATTGGTCGAATGAATTTACATCCCAGATGACCCCTTGCACAAAAATCTTATGCTCATAGAGCGCGATCAATTGTCCGAGCGTGTTTGGGGTAAGTTTTGAGAGCAAAATGGTATTGGTCGGGTTGTTTCCCTTGAACACTTTGTGAGCGACTAGTTCTTCTGGAACGCCTTCACTGCGGACTTCTTCCGCTGTTTTGCCAAATGCCAGTGCTTTTGTTTGTGCCAGAAGATTCGCGGTCAGTTTTTGATGATGTTCATCACTCCCCTGGAGTTTGTCTATGAAGCCAATGAAGTCAGCAGGGACTGTGTGTGTACCTTGATGGATCAGTTGATAAAATGCATGCTGGCCGTTGGTTCCAGCTTCTCCCCACACGATCGGCCCCGTTGAGTAGTCGACTGGTTCACCTTCTTTTGTGACTGATTTTCCATTACTCTCCATATCGGCTTGCTGTAAGTATGCCGGCAAGCGATGGAGGTACTGCGAATAGGGAAGAATTGCTTGGGTCTCGGCACCGCGAAAATTACTATTCCAAACACCGAGCAGCGCTAAAATAACCGGTGCATTCTCTTCCAGGGGCGTGTGTTTAAAATGTTCATCCATGACATGAAATCCATCGAGCATTTTATGAAAGTTATCCGAACCAATCGCTATCATGACAGGGAGCCCAATAGCGCTGGTTAGCGAATAGCGGCCGCCAACCCAATCCCAAAATCCAAACATATTGTCTGTATCGATACCAAAGCTTGTCACTGCATCGGCATTGGTAGAAACCGCCACAAAATGCCGAGCAACTGCAGCTTCATCGTTCAATGCTTCGACAATCCATTGTCGGGCAGTTCGGGCATTGGTCATGGTTTCGTCGGTGGTGAAGGTTTTTGACGCGATGATAAATAGGGTTTCCTCTGGGTTCAACTGCTTTGTCACTTCGTAGAAGTGATCGGCGTCGATGTTCGAGACAAAGTGCACTGAAACGTCGTCGGAGCTGTAAAATTTGAGTGCCTCAGTGGCCATGACTGGCCCTAGGTCAGAGCCACCAATGCCAATATTAACAACGTGCCGGATGGGCTTGCCGCTAAACCCGAGCCATTCACCGCTCCGAATAGCTTCTGAAAAGTCGGTCATTTGTTGGAGTACGTTACGAACTCCCGGCATAACATCTGTACCATTCAAGTCAACTGGCTCATCAGTTACGTTACGAAGAGCGGTATGTAGCACTGGCCGATCTTCGGTGGTATTGATTGTGTCGCCGTTGAACATTCGTTGGCGTACGTCTTCTAGTCCTCGGGCGCGTGCAAGGGCAACTAACGCCTGCATGGTCGATGGTTTGACGATATTTTTGGAATAATCAATGTAAACATCTTCTGCTGAAACGTTCATTGTGACGCCGCGATCGGCATCGTCTGCAAATAGCTGACGAAGGTGCACTGATTTTAATGTTTTTTGTTCTTCGAGTAATGCTTGCCACTGAGTAGTTTTGGTGATGTCCATGCAGCTCCTGTTTATCTATCTGTACTCAGTATACGGCATAGTTAGTAGCCCCACTCCTTTTGCCATTGTTTCATCATTGCTATTTCTTTTTCTTGATCGGTGATCACATTGGTAGCCAATGATTTTATTTCTTCGCGGCTAGCATTTGTATTGGCTGATTTTGACATTTCAATCGCCTGCGTGTGATGTAGAATCATTTGATTGAGAAATAACACATCAAACTCTTTACCCGTTTTTCCTTCAAGTGAATCTTGCATGCCAATCATGTCGTCGGCCATCGCAGCACCTCCGCCTGTATGAGCATTATGGCCACCGCCGTAGGTTCGCTCATAGCCCCATGCTTCTTGCCAGTCGAGCAGCATTGCCATTTCGCGAGATTGACTCTGGACAATGTCGTTTGCTAGGTCTTTTATCTCTTGCTTACCGGAAAATGCCAGTGCTTTTTCGGACATGTTGACCGCACCTTCGTGATGCGCGAACATGCCAGCGATATATTGTTCGTCAAAGGCTTGACCCTTGAGCGCGGCGTATTTGCCATAAAGGCCGGGTGTCTCTTCTGTACTTGTGACGGAACTTGTAGTGGCTGCAGGCTCTGCTGCGGCAAATAGTGACGAGTTAGCAATGGAGTACGTGGCAGCGATGACGAGGACACTGAACAACGCTAGCAATGCTATGGTAATTCTTTTATTTCGTACGGCTTCATTCTTCATCTCTATCTAGCCTGTGGTTCGGGACTTTTGTTGACGTTCGTCTTGTAGTATTCGATTATCTTATCGCGGTCATACGACTGCAACTTCATGTTCCGATTCCATGAGCTGACAATAATAGGCGCATCGTTGGCTTTTCGTGGGGCCAATACGACTTCTAGCGGTTTAAAATCATCAACGCTATACGGAGGAAACAGTAGTTTCGTCAGTAACTCGACTTGTTCTTTCGGAAGATCGGGTTGGTACGAGACGTATATGCTACCATGTTCGAGGTTGTGTAATGTGTTTACGTCTGCGACTTCTTCCGTGTATGGTCCTGATTCAACTGGGTCGGCGTGATCACCAGATGTTGGTGGCTGTGGTCCACCATACTCTTTCTCGGCAACGTGACCACCTTGCTTGTCTGGTTGTGCATCGCCTGATCGCGGCGTGTCGGCAGGCTTGAGATAAATCGCAACGGCGAAGAAAGCGATTACCAATAGACCTAAAATACTATATATAATTTTCATGATATCCTTTATAAATTCTTATCGTAATATTGTGATTCGTTGCTGCAGGGCATGGATTACCGGCTCGTCTTAGCTTGTCCTGAACTTAAAATCAGATCAGGCGGTGTCCAGCTCGATGAACGGTACATGTCGTATCGGGGGTGATCATCGAAACTAAAGAGACGAAGATACAGCGCATGTGATTTTTGGAACAGCGGCAGGAGGAACGATCGTTTTCGTCGTATCTTCTTGCTCTGCTCTGCGCTGCGCCGGATGACTGCTTGGCAGAGTGCGGAGCACGAGGTTAGCGTTTGTTTATAGAACTGTTTAGCCTGCATGCGTGGAGCCGAGGATGACATCGTGCTGTCGTGCGAAATTTGCGCCACAAACAAAAAGTGGCTACCAGCCGGAATAGCCGTAGCAATCAATAGTAGTACACTGAGAATTGCATTATACACATATACTATTTTACCAGTTACATAGGTCTAATCAAAACCGGTACGGCTGTATTCTATAATCTCTACCAGCCCTCACTGAGAGGCTTGTCGTTGAACGAACAGTAGTAAAATGGTAGTATATAGGTTGTAAGACCACCAAAACTTTATAGTATGCAAAAAAATCTTAATACTCACGGAAATTCATTTGTTAGCCTGCTCCGCGCTGCACATCAGCAAGTTGCTCGCATTCAAAAAGACGAGCTCACTAGCCAGAAGGTGCATATTGTCGGTGCCGGTGGCACGCTAACAGCAGCCTATGAACAGCTACGAAATGCCGCCGAATACGCCGAAGAGCACACACTTTTGCAAAAAGCCATCCAGCGATTTTATCGTCGGCTTTTTTTGGTTCGTGATGCAAAGCAGATAAATAATAGTGGCGAAGAACTAGCGATTGAGCTAACACTAGCTGGCTACCTGCTGAATGACTCTATACCCGAAGAAACCATTGGTAAGATTAGCAAATTGGCACGCGAATATTACGATGCTTATGAACGATTAGAGCAGCAAAAAATACCGTCGGGCAGTATTGACCAATGGATACTAGGTACGCTTTCAGTACAAATCGAATGGCTGTTCAACAATCCGGCGATTATGAGTGCTTACGTGCAATTTGCCTACGAGCATTACTCTCAGTCAGAAAGTTTGCTCGCGATATTCCCGCAAAAACCAGCCGATTTTGACGTGGCGCTCTACGTCGCGATTCAACGAGCACTGTTAAAATCTGACACGGCAGTGATTCGTGCTGGGCTTCTGACGCGTTACCAACAAACACCTCGTCAACTTGAACACTTTATTCAAACCAATCGTCAAATTGATGCGTTGCTCGAATCGCCAACTGATGAAAAAATCTATCGTTATATCGATCGCCGAGGTGCACCAATGCGCGTGCTACGACATATGGTTGAAGACAACGATAGTATTTCAGAAACAATGCTCAAGTCGGATGAATTTTTGTCGCAGTTCGAGACGCAGGTCAACGGCGATTACCGTTCAATAAATCAAAAAATCAATAACGGTATTATTAAGAGTGTTATTTTCCTTATCATCACCAAGGTGTTAATCGGGCTAGCGATAGAAATACCATATGACTTACTAGTTCTTGGCGCAATTGCATATGTACCATTGGTGCTCAACCTCTTCTTCCCGCCACTGTATATGATTTTCCTACGGATGACATTGATGCTCCCGAAACCTGCGAATACGCAGCGTCTAGTCGAGCAAATCGAGCAGATATTGTACGGTGAACAGCCGAAACAACTGATGAGGAAATCATCGTCCTTCGGGGCTGGATTCAACGTGGCATATATAGTGGCATTCGTTGCTGTATTTGGCGGCTTTGGCTACTTGCTATGGGCAAACTTCGAATTCGAGCTACTGCACCTCTTCATC
>Ga0115567_10006267_pt1 | contig 11395 bp, 9 predicted proteins | sample COGITO_mtgs_1204_2_FD_88679 | JGI IMG/M metagenome (GOLD analysis project Ga0115567, IMG submission 88679) | Pelagic marine microbial communities from North Sea - COGITO_mtgs_120412 | ecosystem: Environmental > Aquatic > Marine > Epipelagic | place: Germany:Helgoland, sampling site Kabeltonne...
AGCCAACAACAAGATCACCTCCAATGGTAAACTTTTTCTGAAATAAATCCAACTGCCGCTCAAAGCCAACTTTCACTGAATGTAGATCTGCACCAATCAACGGCTCGTTCTGCGGATTCTCTTTAATAGGATTGCGTCGATAAGAATAGCCAAGGCTGAGCGTTTGCGTATTGGACAACTGATGACTCAATACCAGATAAGGCTCCAAGGTGTCTTGAAAACTAAGCTGACGGCGGTTAAAAAAAAGCGCATCCACATTGCCAAACGCATCAATATTTAAAAATGGGTCATCAAATTTACGCCATTGGCTTTGCACAACGCCAAGATCAAAATGAATACCCTTTATCTGCCCTAACACGCCAAATCTATTTTGCGCTGGTATATAAGAAATTGCGGTTTGCATTTCCACTAAACCAAGATCATACACCACAAAAGGTAAATCCAAATTAATATCAAAGGCAAAATCAAGATCACCACGAATTTCCGGTGAATAACTGTAATACCACTCAAGGCGACCGGTGCGATAACTGCCACCCAACAACCATGATAAAACTGGTCGCACATCGACATCAATATCCGCTTGCAGCTCAAAGCCAGTAATAGGAATGCGGGCTGCAACGTCCACTCGCTCGACCATTTTCCAAGCAAAGCCAAGACTCAAAGGCTCAGTCACTTTTAGACCAATGCCACCAGAGCCAATCGGCAAGGTGTCTTTTCCATAAGGAAATACAATGGGATCATTTTGGTTTTGGGTTTCAAAACGAAAACTCAAAGCGTTAGCATTTACATGAATACCGTAGGTTAACCAACGAAATAATCGATTGCACATGCCAAAATCAATACTGCCATAATTTTTACTTTTATCAAGATTAGCATTAGCCACGCCTTGATTCTCTACCTCAAATTCAAGTTTACGAATAGAGAAACCTGTCATAACCTGGGGCTGGCAATGTGACAAAAGCGCAGGATTAGTCGATGTCACTTTTGGGTGATGCTGCTGAGCACCAAAGTCATAGAGAATATCTGCAGCTGCAAACAACTGAGGGGATAGGCCAAGTAAAATCAAAAAAAATAGTGAACGGCTGGGGTTAAACTGCAAAATTAAGACCCTTTTTTTATAACGTCAACATTGAAGCTTTTGATTTTGCCTGAGACACTGATCAAAAACAAGTCTATCTTTTGGTCTGTTGTTGATTTAAAGTAGGTCTACTGGTAAATAGAGTCAAAGCAGATTAGTCTTTGAATCTGTGCAGCTGCACGCCAAAGATTGCATGACAGCGCAACTTGTTGAATGCTTTTTCTTAAGTAAGAGTAACCATGTAGTCGTTAATGGTTTTTTTTTTTGGATGCGTTATGACAGCTCAACTTACTCACGCTTCACCAAAGGGTTTTAAAAAATACCTCGATATTATTCTCTCTAGATATGTCCATAAAGCACAGTACACTATTGGTGCTTTCCCCAAAGAACAAGCTTTCCACAATCGAATCTGGGAATGGCGCTTAAAGGCTAATACCTATGGCGTAGTGGACGTGACTGTACCAGATGGCGGACGCTATGAACCTACGCCATATCTTATTATTTCAGAAATACTCAACCGCTTAGAATTAACGCCAACTGATGTTTATGTAGACCTGGGCTGCGGCAAAGGCCGATCGCTACTCATGGCCGCTCGTCGCAACATAAAAAAAGTCATTGGGGTGGAACAAGATAAAGGGTTTTTAAAAATTGCTGAAGAAAACTTTGCGCGCTTGGGTACAATTCAACCGACGGTGCAATTTAAAAATTGTTTAGCCCAAGAGTTTGATTACAATGATGTCACTATAATTTTTATGTACAACCCGTTTGGCGGCGATACCATCAATACTGTATTAGACGAAATTGAAAAAACGTTAAAAACTAACCCTCGTCACTTTCGTATAGCGTATGTGAACCCACAACATGACAACGTACTTGCACAAAGAGAATGGTTAGAACAATACGATTGTTGGCATGAAGCTGAATTCCCTGATTTTGAAGTGTATCCCTATCAACCGCGTGGTATCAGCTTTTGGCGATATAAAAGCGATTAGGTTTTAGCTGTCAATTGTGCCTGCCTTAAATTTTTGCTGAGCAAGGCGCGACAACGACATTGAGGTTGATTCACTACTATGTGAATCGCCATATGGCTAAGCCAAGAAATACTATTTGCGGGCACAGTAAAGTTATAATTGGGTGAAAATTATACACTAAACTTAAAAAACCACAGAGGTCTTGCAAATAATAAAACCCAAGCCCATACATTAAACCCAGTGTAATTTGATAGCCCATGCTCACCATGCGCATTGAGCCAAACACTAAAGATGATGCCAATAAAACCATAATTAAATTAGCACTTGGTTGCAATAAAGACTTCCAAAGGCTGAGCCGATAGCGTTGGCTTTCTAGACCTTGTGAGGAACGATACTCAATAAAACGCACCAGCTGACTTAAAGATAAGCTGTCTACAGGTCGCGCAATAAATAACAACTCGTCAGGGGTTGCTTCTGAACGCCAATAATCTCGCGCTTTATTTGTCGACTCTAAATACGACCCTTTAAAAGCAGTGGTTTTTACATTTGATAAAATCCAAGTTTTAGAATCGGTATTAAAAGTTGCAGTTTTTGCGGCTTTTATTTCTTGTAACTGATCTTGCACAGCGAATAACGTCAGATTTCGCATTTCACCGTCTTGTAGCATTTGACCAACATGGGCAAAATACTGACCATCACGAAACCAAACGCCATTGGCTGTATCATCAACTACTGCCGCTTTGATTTGCCCGGCCCGTGGCACCAGGTATTCAGCATTGAGCACACTCAAACCCGAAATCACAATAGATGCCAACAGTGCTGGCGCAATCACTCGGACTTTAGACCACCCAGCTGCTTGTATCACCACCAGTTCTGAATTACCGGCCATAATACCTAAAACCAGCAAAGCACCAATGAGACTGGCCACTGATGAAAATTCGATCACTTGTCTGGGCAAGGATGCCGCTACTTGCAATAAAGCATCACCAACAAGATAGTCATCACTTAAAGCACTCATTTCGTCGAGTAAACTAATAGAAAATCAATGGCGCAAATCACCAGGATCACCGCCAACATACCTTGCAGTGAAGCGCGAAAAATAGAGCGATCAAGCAATCCAAACATCATAATCGCCCTCGATCGCTCAGTCTTAGCCCAACAACGCCCACAACAAACATTATGCCATGCAAAGACCAATAGCCAACCAGCGCCAGCATGCCGTGTTTTTCAACCTGAGCCTTAAAGACCATGGCAAAACCTAAATACAATAAATAGACAGCAATAGCTGGAAATAATCGTAAAAAACGACCCTGACGAGGATTAACCCGACACAAAGCCAATGCTAAAAGCGCAACATTTGGAATAAGTAAAGGCAAACCGAGGCGCCAATGCAACTCAGCCCGAGCTTGCCAATCGTCTTGCTGTAACAGGCTTAGCGTCTTAGCGCCCTTGACTCGAGTAGACGCAATGCGAGCATCAGGCTGGTTGATCTTCGCCCTGTAGCCATTAAACTCAATTATGGTGCCGGTGCTTGTGCCTGGTTGCACATCATAGCGCTGACCTTCAATAAGCTGAATAAACTCTTCGCCTTCTTTAGCAAACACCTCGCGCTTACCACGGCCAGCCAGGACGACAAAGGTATTGTCTTTTTCTACGTTGGCGAGAAAAATATCGTGCATAGAAAGACCATCCATCACATTATTCACATAGATCACCCCTTGACCATTACTCATCGTATGAAAGCGTTTTGGCGCCAGCGTGCTGACTTGCGAGCGCTCTTGCTGTTTTTCAAATAATAAATCCGTTTGCTGCACTCCCAGCGGGCCTAAATACACGCTGAGCATCATAACTAATGCAGTGAGTAAGATAATTAATGGCATCAAACCTAGACCAATCCAAGTTAGACTTTTACCGGCGCCTTCAATTACTGCAAGCTCTCGCTCTATAGACATACGGCCAAGAGCTAATAAAATGCCCATAAAAAAGCCAAGCGGGATAATCATTTGTAAAAATTCGGGGGAGCGATACAGCACCATTCGAAACACTAAACTGGCCAGCAAGCGCCCTTCTGCGGCGTAACCTAAATACATCAGCAATCGGCCACCAAGCAAAATAATGGCCAGGACCATCGTTACAAGCGCACCAGTTAAAATAATTTCTCGATTAATATATTTGACTAATATCATAAAAGACTCTGTCTTGATTGCAGCCGTAAATGCTTGGAGTATATACGAAACCCTATGCTAGACTCCATAAAGATCCTTTACATCACTACCCTACACTTGTATTTAGTCTCACACATTACATGGAGTACCACATGAAATTCACCGCAACAGCCACTGGCCAATATGCTATCGCCTGCGATTGCCTTGTTGAGTTTGTCAATAAAAACGGTATGAACGCCGTGCAAAATGACCAACCAAGCGCTATTCAAGACAGTATTGCCAAACTTCGCGATCTTGGCGAACTTACAGATAATAGTCAGCCTCGATTAGTGCATCCGCAAGGCCAAGCAAAAGCCAAAAGAGTATTGGTGGTGCCAGTTGATTTTGAACACACAGCGGCGAGTGCGCCCTTTGCGGCCAGCGCTCATATTACTGGGCTTGCAAACACAATTGCGAAGGCTTTATCCAAACTACCGATCACCCACCTTTGTGTAGAGTTTGATCATCGCTATATGAATGGCAACTCAAATTTTGCCATTAATCCTCGACTTGATGCAGAACTTTTTGCCCAAGCTATGCTTAACGCAACCTATAAAAACGATGATCACAAAGGCAAAGACAAACAAAAAGCCACTAAAGCTAAAGCCAAACACCATCCGAGCATTAACAAAGTGACTTTACTGACTAATAAAACAGACCTTGATCAAATCAATTCAGGCTTGGTGTCAGGCGCCGCCATTGGTCGCGGCATGGCTTTTACTCGACAACTAGCAGATGCGCCGCCTAACATTTGCAATCCACTGTACTTAACTGCCCAAGCAAAGGCTCTTGCCAAACAACATAAATCAATAACCACCAAAGTGCTTGGTGAAAAAGAGCTCAAAGCTCTCGGTGCAGGTGCTTATTTAGCGGTGACCCAAGGTTCTAGCTCTCCGCCACAACTCATACTCATGGAATACAAAGGTGGCAAAGCCACAGACGCTCCTATTGTGCTCGTCGGCAAAGGTCTTACCTTTGATGCAGGCGGCATCTCCTTAAAACCCTCAGCTGGCATGGATGAAATGAAATACGACATGGGCGGTGGCGCTAGCGTGTTTGGCACTATGCAAGCGATCGCAGAGCTAAAGCTACCGTTGAACGTGGTTGGCGCGGTTGCTGCTGCGGAAAATATGCCATCAGATAAAGCCACTAGACCTGGCGATATTGTGACGACCATGTCTGGGCTCACTGTTGAAATTCTCAACACAGATGCAGAGGGCCGTTTAGTGCTGTGTGACACTCTCACCTACGTTAAACGCTATAAGCCCAAAGTTATTATTGATCTAGCCACGCTCACTGGTGCTTGCATCGTTGCACTGGGCAATAGCACCACCGCCATGATGAGCAACACGCCTGAACTTGCAGACCAACTGCAAAAACTGAGCTTTGAAGTGCACGATCCTTGCTGGCAATTGCCTTTGTGGCCAGTGTATGCGCAAGGCTTAAAATCTAATTTTGCAGACCTGCCCAATATTAGTACGGATAAAGGCGCAGGCACTATCGTCGCTGGTAGCTTCCTACAAAAATTTGTCGACAGCCCTTGGGCCCACCTCGACATCGCAGGCGTCGCCTGGAAATCTGGCAGCAATAAAGGCGCCACCGGCCGCCCCGTCCATTTACTCATGGCCTATTTAATGAGCCAAACCAGTACTAAAACACCCAAGTCCACCGGTCGCAAGAAAACTACTTTAAGCACGGTGACTATTAAACCCGCCACGAAAGTGGCCAAGAAAAAGAAAAGCTCTTAGGGCTAGGCGTTATTGGCTTAAGAATAAAAAGCGCTTGCCTTTTGGGGTTAGCGCTTTTTTATACACACTGTTACTCAGCTACTTTATCCATATTAATATGTGAGCGATCTCGGGTTAAAAGGGTTTGTATTCTATCTTGACCAAGCACACTTTCAAGCTCAACCACAGGTTTTAGAGTATCGATAACTGAACGTTTTTTGTTAAGCATAACAAATTAAGCATAACAAATGGCGAGTGGGTCTTTGACGTATGTGAATACAACTAAAACAACCATTATTTCATCACCGACATTACTAGCCATACATTATAAGCCACGTAAGCCAATAACAATAAAACACCTTTTACGCGACTCAACTGCCCTTGCATACTTTTAAAGCCATAGACCATTACACTCAAGCCAAAAGTGAGCGCCATCATCACTGGCCAATCTCGCGCCATAATCCCAGGATCAAGATTGGTCACTGGCGCTATTACCCCTGCGATCCCTAACACAGCCAATAGGTTAAAAATATTTGAACCGACTACATTGCCGATAGCAATGTCATGCTCACCTTTGCGAACCGCTATAACCGATGCGGCAAGCTCTGGTAAGGAGGTGCCTATAGCGACAATAGTCAAACCGATGATGAGATCACTCACGCCAAGTTGCTGAGCAATCGACACAGCGCCCCACACTAATAGGCGCGAGCTTAATATGAGGATACCTAACCCAGCTACTAGCCAAAAAAGCGCTCGGTTTAAAGTCATGGTGTGGCCAAACGTATGCTGCACATCTGACGCAACACTATGACTATCGCTTGAGATATTGTTGTCTTTAACAGCTTTAAAGATGGTCCAACCAATCAGGGTAAAAAAACCAATCAATAAGAACCAGGCATCAATAGTGTTGAGAGAGCCATCTAGCAACATAATACCGACAATTAAACCTATGCCGAGCAGGAGCGGCAATTGGCGACGCACAATGTTTGAATGCACCATAATTGGCGCAATTAAGGCGGTAACCCCTAAAATAAGCCCGGTGTTAACAATATTAGAGCCAAGGGCATTGCCGATAGCTAAATTGGGATTGCCATCTAAAGCCGCCATGGCGGACACCACCATCTCTGGCGCCGAAGTGCCAAAGCCAACGATCACCATGCCGATCAGCAGTGAGGGCATGCCTGCGTATTTTGCCGTGACTGCAGCGCCTTCAACAAAGCGATCTGCACTCCACACCAAAAGAATAAAGCCAAGTAAAATAGCCAGGATTGGCAGTGTCATATCAATTGATTCCTTTTAAAAACTCGAACTGTGCGATTCATTAGATCAGACCCTGCATTACCCTTTCGAATCCAACTGCAAGCTTTTAACCACAATAGAAATCCAGGTTTTTTCATCTAAAAAGCCTTTACCCCACGCTTGCCACTGACGACTTAAGCCTTGTTTTTGAATATCAGCAAGAGATTTGCCCTCTTGTAACAGCCGTTTCACCTCTGCTTGGGTTCCAATGAGCATTTTTTGAAAGGCAAGTAAATCTTGCTTATGTGCAAGTGGACCATGGCCGGGGACTACCTGAGTCTTGTCGTCAATCATGGGCATAATATCATTGATACGAGCAATCATGCCGCTAACTCGGCCACCAGAATCTAAGTCAACAAAGGGAAAGATGCCGTTAAAAAACAAATCACCTGTATGCATCACATTGGCTTTTTTAAACATAACCACGGCGTCGCCGTCTGTATGGGCGTTCGGCATATGATAAAGACTAAGGGTGTCTTGCAGGTGCAGTTGTAACTCTGAATCAAACGTCAATGTTGGAAGCGCATGTTTGGCATAAGGCGAAGAGACCATCTTAAACAATGGAATTTCTTGCCGCTTGGACAAACGCTCTCGAACTGAGTGATGAGCCACAATCGTGGCTTTAGCACCAAGCTCGTCATTACCACCAGTGTGATCGCCATGCCAATGAGTGTTAATAAGGTAAAACGGTTTAGCTTCTAGATCAATCTTAAGATCTGATAATTGGGTTTGAAGGGCTTTTGACATATCAGCATAATCATCATCAATCATCACTGTGGCGTGATCACTGGTATAAAGCACAATATTGCCACCCTTACCTTGCAATAAGTGAATACTTTTAGTCAACGCTGTATGACTAAAAACGGCACTCGGGCTGGTTTGATGATGGCTTTGGCCTTGCTTTTCTTTGCCTACGGCAAAAGAGCTAAGTGAGCTCGTAAGAGCCAAAGCGAGGATAACCGAGGTGAGTTTCATGGTTTGATTCCTTATAGTGATTAATGACAGATTCAATATTTTCAGCTGCTTTAGATCGTATGGCTGGTTTATTTTAGCCTAATAGATCAATCAAATACACACTGACAACATAATCAGCTCACAACACTCTTAGAACCTCGGCCATGCAGGCAAGAATACGCCCTTATACTGATATTAGGCATTCACAATGAGAACAAAAATACAGGATTTAAATATGACTATTCGAGCAACGAAAATTCAAACGGACAAGTTGACAGTGGGTATGTTTGTTCAGGAAATTAATGGTAGAGCCCAAGACAGTTTCCCCAGTTGCGGTATTTTACTTGAAGCTGAGCATCAAATCCAAACTCTTCGGAGCATGTGTACTTTGGTGACCATTGATTTAACTCGCTCAATTGATGAAATTTATCATGCACATCAACAACCAGAGCCTTCAAGGCAAGATGAGAGTATGGCATTGGTTACGGACGTTGAAATCATTGTTCTGGATAACTCATTTAGCGACAGCACAGCACGGCAAGACCAACTGCAAGTACACCAAGACCTAGTGGAAAACGCTGCTGATAAGTATGGCTATCACGGTCGATTTGTCTATCGAGTATTAGAAGCAAAGCTGATTGCTTTTTGTGACGGTGACACGGTCACGTTAGAAACACTCGAAAAAGCGTTAGCAGATTTCGTCGCTTACACTCAAGTCAACCCAGATTTAATGCATCTTGAATCCCAATTATCCGACCAAGCGAACACTATTATCGGCATTGGCCTACGAGGCTTAATTCATACCTGTGTTTACACCTACAGTACCCAACATAACCCACATTTAGAACAGCTTGCATTGAGTTATGCTGTGTTCATTCGTATTTTGCACCAATCTCCAAAAGCCTGTGCTCGTATGATGCATTGGGAAACCTTCGCAGAAAATACCATGCTCGCCAGTCGCATTGAACAACTTGTGACCCACATGGAACACCAATACCAATTCCCGCTTACAGTGAAAAAAACGTTATTGCACATATGTGAACGGGCAGACGGTCAAGGCCCTAAAAAAATAAATTCAGGCAGAATCAGCCAAGCAGCTCATCTAGTAAAATTAACGACATTATTTGAATTTTTGCAAACTAATGCTCACGGTAACACTATGCAAACCGCATCAGAGGCACTTGCTCACATTCGTCAAAATGTAAAAACTGCGTTCGACCCTACATTAGTGGACAGTTTAATTCAGGTGCTCCCCTTGTTTCCAACAGGTCAACTTCTAAAAGTAGGCGCGAAACAATTGGCATTGGTCGTTCAGCAACATCCACACCGCAAATTAAACCCAACTTTGTTGGCGTTAACGTCAAATCAAGGCGATATACTCGACGATGCACAATGGATTAGTAGTGAGGTACGCCTTGGTAGCTTACAAATTGCACAAACGCCGACTTTGCAACACGCACAATTGATCCGGGCTCGGTTAGAAATACAAATGCCTTGGTACAAAAAGATTCTCAACCCTGCGCGGATTAAACAGTGGTTTCAAAGTTTAGACCTCACAGGCTAGGGAGTGTATCCACGCCCAGAGCGTGGATTGTAGACACACTGGCGCCAAAAACCCTCTCCAAAGAATTTAAGAGGCTCGAAGTTCTCGCCTTAAGATTTTACCCACATTGGATTTAGGTAACTCGTCTTTAAATTCAACTATTTTTGGCACTTTATAGCCTGTTAAATTTTTCTTAGCATAGGCAATGACTTCTTGTTCCGTCAGGTCTTTCTCTTTTTTAACGACAAATATTTTGACTTTTTCGCCAGATTTTTCACACGCTATCCCAACAGCTGCACACTCTAATACCTTTGGATGGCTGGCGATCACATCTTCAATTTCATTCGGGTACACATTAAAGCCAGACACTAATATCATGTCTTTTTTGCGATCAACAATTTTAGTGTAACCGTCTTGATTAATCAGTGCGATATCACCTGTTTTTAACCAACCATCCACCGTGATAGTTTCAGCCGTTGCCTCGGCTCTTTGCCAGTAGCCTTTCATAATTTGCGGCCCCTTGACCCAGAGCTCGCCTGGGCTGCCAAACGGCTGAGTAACGCCGTCGTCATTGACAATTTTAATCAAGGTGCCAGGCACAGGCAGCCCAATCGAGCCAATTTGAATCGCATCTGGCGGATTAACACAGACCACAGGTGAAGTCTCAGTCATGCCAAAGCCTTCGCAAATTTCACAACCGGTTGCTGCGCGCCACTCATTGGCAACAGCTGATTGTAGAGCCATGCCGCCACTTATAGTTAGTTTTAGGTTAGACCAATCGACCTTATCAAAATTCGGATCTTTCATCAGAGCCACAAACAAAGTGTTTAAGCCTGCAAAAGCTGTAAATTTATATTTACGCAACGTTTTAATGAAGCCAGGAATATCTCGAGGATTAGTGATCAAAAGTGAATGGCAGCCAAGCTCTAAGATGGCCATGCAACTCACAGTAAAACAAAAAATATGATACAAAGGCAATGGTGAAATAATGGTCTCCGCGCCTGGTTCAAAATCGCCAAGTAGCGCATTGGTTTGTCGCATATTACTGATTAAATTACGATGAGTCAGCATGGCGCCTTTCGCAACACCCGTAGTACCACCGGTATATTGCAAAATTGCCAAATCATCAAGAGCTGGTGCAGCAGGCGCTTGAAACGTTAAATTTTGGCCTTGATGGAGCACATCTCGAAAGGTTTTGACACCAGTAATAGAATAGTCTGGCACTAATTTCTTGACATATTTAACCACAGCGTTGACAAGCTTGCGTTTAAAAAATGGCAACATATCGCCCAAACGACAAGTAATCACAGTTGTGATCTGTGTGTCTGGCAACACAGCTTGTGCTACGTGCGCAAAATGATCAAGTATCACCAACGCTTTAACACCAGCATCTTTAAATTGATGGGTCATCTCTCTGGCGGTGTACAACGGATTAGTATTGACGACCACTAATCCAGCTCGTAATGCGCCGAACAACACAATCGGGTATTGCAGAACATTAGGCAGTTGAATCGCCAAGCGATCCCCTGGTTTGAGTTGGGTGTTGTGCTGAAGATAAGCAGCAAATGCTCGACTGTGCATATCGAGATCACCATAAGTTAGCGTCTTATCCATATTAG
>Ga0115567_10006269_pt1 | contig 11395 bp, 13 predicted proteins | sample COGITO_mtgs_1204_2_FD_88679 | JGI IMG/M metagenome (GOLD analysis project Ga0115567, IMG submission 88679) | Pelagic marine microbial communities from North Sea - COGITO_mtgs_120412 | ecosystem: Environmental > Aquatic > Marine > Epipelagic | place: Germany:Helgoland, sampling site Kabeltonne...
GTTTTTCCTCGATAGATTGGGGAGGTCCGGTTCAAGTACAAGCGCACGAGCAAGGCCCACGACATCGACAGCATCGCTCCTCACGGCTTCTTCCGCCTGCGCCCTCGTTTTGTCAGCATCAAGGGCTTGGATGTCATCTTTCGGGCGCGTTTGCCGCCGTTTTCGGCCAGCAGCCGGAATTGTACCAAGTCAGCCCGCGCGTCGAGCACCAAATTTCCGGGCTTTTCAGCATAGTTTGAAGTGGCTTGCACCTCACCGATAATTGCTACGGCCAGACCACCTGTCGCCCACCGCTGATATAGTCTGTTTTGTTCAGGTGTCGGGTGCCCAGTACCGTCGCCCAAGGAGTCCGACATTGCGGATTTTGCAATCCGGTTTTTCAGAACGACGCCGCACGGTAATTCAAGCGTTTCAAACAGAACCTCATGTTTTTGCATCCGTACGGCTCCGTCAAAATTTAGCGGTGCACAACACATCTATCAAAAATCATGGTGCGACAACTCACCATCGGTCCAACACCTTTGCGCATCCTGTTAACCGGTCGTTCATTCTTCGGGTACGGTCCCGAGCCGGACAAGAAACGTTGGCTCTCCCACTTCGTCTGAACTTGGGTCTTCCGTGATCATATAGGCGTCAGCGCCTATGCAGTTTCCCAGGCGTAGCTCGCGTTCCGCACGCTCTTGTGCCTGTGACGCGGTTGAATACTGGAACTGCTTATCCAACTGCAAGCTGACCTGCCCGCCGCTTCTGGTCTTCTTTTCCATGTACGTCTGGCAGATGTAATGGACCTTTACGGTGGATTCTTGTTCGTCGGTCATGGTGGACCTCCTGACCTGAATTGCGGGGGCGATCGCATTTTATAGTGCAGGGCACCTGCGCCTGCCATTAGGACATGTAAGAGCGCCACCTCTATGAGTAAAATGCAAAGAGGCGACGCGATGTTTGGCGAACTCAAACACGCACGATCGCCACCTACTTTTTCTTTTTTCCGCCAATCGCAAGTTCGGGCTTACCCGCCATAGAATTCGCTGTCGCAAGCACTTTGGGCTTCTCTTGCTTTGGCTTCTTCGCCTCTTTGTTACTGTTTTTACCTTTGGCCATGTTACGTCCTTCCAATATGCAGCGGTCCGGTGCCGAAACGGCACAGGGCGGCTGCGGTCGTCTCTAAGCTTTGACCGGTTTTGCTGCGGCTTCGTCTATCGCCCGTTGCTGTCCGCGCGAAACTGTCATGACCGGCGTGCCGAACATCGCATTTGCGGCGGCAAAGTCATTGGCGTCATCGATCTCTGTCCAGTTTGATCCGGTGATATCAAGGGCGTGAAAGACAGTGCCTTTTGTGACGAGTCGCGCATAAGCATCCTCGTAATAATCTTGATAGTGTGCCGGGCTCTGCATTATCTCGGCAAGTTCTGCAAACAGCAGCGGACCCGTCTTGGCGCTAATCTTTTCGATCCCGATGGATTCGCCCAAAGCAAGATTGGAATCGACGGACTTACCGACCTCAAGCACTTGCATCTGGTCATCTGTTACGACCTTAACTTCTTCGTCCTCAAGGACGATATTCTGGTCGATACACAAAACGTTGGCGCGGTCATCATCAACAAGTTGGCGCAGGATTTTTACGTCGAACACCACGTCAGCATCGAATTTAACGAACTCCGCCGTGCCAACAGATTTGGATGCGAGCATCAGGGAATAACCCGTGTTTGTCTCGCGGTAGCGGTCGTTGATCACATAGGTGACGCGAATGCCGCGAAACGTCTTATCGACAAATTGTTTGATCTCGTCTGCCCTGTGACCCAACACCAACACGAACTGCGACAGCCCGCAACTCAAGCAATTGCGGATCATCCGTTCCAGAATGATCGATCCGCCGACAGTTAAAAGGCTCTTGGCGCAGATATCCGTCAGCGGACTTAGTCGGGACCCGACGCCAGCTGCCAATATGACCGCAACGGGCGGGCGATTGGTTTCATTGTTCATATCTTTATCTCCTGAATGGGCTTTGAGGGGAGGGGCTATTTCTGGAGCAGCCGTTTCCGGTTCTCACCGATATTCTTACCGCGTTGCCAGGACTTGTAGCTGCCCCAGAAAACCTGACTTGCCGCAAAGACCCAGAGCATCGGGATGAGTTGGTCAAAGATCAGGGCAGCAGAAAGCATGAAGATGAACACACCTTCATCGAAGGCGAGCACTTTGTATTGCTCCTTTAGAAACCACGTTACGTTGTCGCGCAGAGTAAAGCTGGGGCCTGCCAACGTTTTCACCTGCTTCAGCCGCACCATGTCCGCGCGATAGGTTGGATCACGTGCCGTCTCAATTTCCAGCGCGATGTATTTGGCATATCCGCGCAAGCCATAGAACGCGATTCCAACCAAAGCGAGGAAGACTGGGATCACGCTGGCCGTCTGCACAAAAGCCGCGTATCCGGCGGCACCAAACCACAGCGCGACCTGCACCTGATCCGTCAGGCGGTCATAGTAACAGCCTTCAGGCGATGAAACCCGCCTGTACCGCGCCATCTGACCGTCCATGCAGTCAAGGACATGGCTTGCGTGGATCGCGATGGCCGCAGCGATGAAAAATCCAGTTCCACCAAGAAGAATTGCAGCCGTTGCCAACACTGCGACCAAAAACGAGGCGGCAGTGATCCGGTTCGGCGTAATCCACGCGACTTCGACGGCGCCGTAGTTGGCAACGATGGCCAGTGGCGACGTCACGAAAGACGACCACCATTCATCATCGCTATTTTTTGTCGCCCATAATCGGGTCAGTTTGTCAGTCATGACACGACCTTTGCCTGCGCACGCTCAGGGGTGGGCAGCATAACCAATGTTGCACCCTTGCGCCGGACCGGAGCGACCAGTTCAGCCGCCTCTGCCTGCAACGTCAGCAGCACATCTTTGAGGGCAGCAAGGAAAAACCGGATATCGTATTCCGACAACTCACCGATGTTCCCCACCTGAAACACCTTGCCCGCAAAGCATCCTTTGCCCTCATAGATGATGATGGATTTGTCTCGCAAACGGTCACGCAGATCGCGCACCGAAATAGACGGCGGCACTTTTACCGTGGTGAGGATCGAACACATATCACCCTCGTCGATCAGAAATTCGAGGTTGAGTCGGCGCATGCCCACACGCAGCATCTCTGCGCGGGCCTTGATGCCCGCATAGCGTTTGATCACACCGATCCGCAGGATGTCCGTCAACGCCTGTTCCAGTGCAAAGAACAACGGCACGGCCGGTGTATTGGGTGTCTGGCTGTGGTGTTTCAAAAAGGCATAGAACGTCGCGAGGTTCAGGTAGGTTGTCTTGGCCGCATGGTGTTTCAGCCGTTTGAAATGTTTCTTGCGTCCAACGACAAAGGACAAACCGGGATAAGAACCGATGGCCTTGGAACTGGAACTGGACACAAACGCGATATGACACGCTTCCATGTCGATCACCTCGGCGCCAACCGAACTGACGCCATCGACCACAAACAAGGCTCCGGCTGCCTTTGTCAAAGCACCGATATCTGCCAACGGGTTCAGCATACCTGAACAGGTTTCATGGTGAACCATCGCCACGACGGCAATTTTGTGGTCCCTCAAATAAGCCTCGATTTGCGCCAGATCAAACGGCATTCCCCATGGCATTTCGATCAGGTGCGTCCTCTTGTTGTGGATGACTGAGGTTTTGTGCAGCCGCCCGCCAAACTCACCATTCGACAGGATCAGGATCGCACCTTTACCCACAACCGAAGACAAGATCGCCTCATTCGCCGCCGTACCGGAACCGGTGATCACCACCGCACGATACCGTGCACGGTTTCTGATCTGGAACAGCGAGATCAACTTGCGTTCTATGCTGCCCAAGAGGGCATCGAAATCAGGTTCACGGTGGCAGATGTCTTGTTTTGTGATCGCCACGCGCAGGGTCTCGGCCACATTTACAGGGCCGGGGGTAAAAAGCAGGTATTTATCTAGCATCAGGTCACGCTCCAACGACCGCCGGGCAATGCGCCATGCGGTCGGGACACCCATGATACGTCCGCGCACGCGGACCGCGCGGGGACATCGAGAGGGCACAAATCGAATTCGAAAGCGCAGCCATCTTTGGTGGCTGGTGTCATGTCGTCCAAAAATTGAACGCTTGCGGAGTAAAAATGAATGACGCCCGACCCCAAAAGTTCTTGGTGAACGGAGCGGGTAACATGCGCTGGGAAACAGCGATTAGCAGCAATCGAACGGAGTCATAATGTCGCAAGTGGTGTCCAACGCGCAACTATGTGTGCCGCGTTGGATTTTGCCGGAAACTTCCGGCAGCAGTTTCAAACAGATTGAACTGCTACGAATGACCTTAGAAGTGATGGCGCGCTTTGGATGCGCGCCCGAAGAACAAGCAGTATGGACTATACCGCCGGAAAGCAAGGACGCGATTCGTCAATGGACGATCGCATTCGGACAATACTAGCGCACGGGCCTGATCTGCTTGACGTATCTGTTGACCTCTGTGTACTGCAAGCCTACCCCATTATGCTCATGGGAAAAACCAGCCAGTCTTCACGTCTACCGACAGGGCTTACGCCACTGCGTGAACTTGTGGACGGTTACGATGGCCTGCTCTGTGATATCTGGGGTGTCGTCCACAATGGCGTTGCAGCCTTTGACGACGCTGTCGATGCCTTGTGCAGGTTTCGTGCCGGCGGTCGCCTGGTCATTCTGATCACCAATGCGCCACGATTGTCCAAAGACATCTATCCGCAACTGGCGCGGCTTGGCGTTCCGCGCAACGCCTTTGATCGGGTCATCACCTCTGGCGATGTCACTGCGGCACTTGTCTCAAAACAGCCGGATGCGCCGTTATTTCACTTTGGCCCCGCACGCGACCGGTCCGTTTTGGAGGGGTTGGTGAACCCGATATCGGACCTGCCTGACGCCAGAATATGCCTGCTGACAGGCCCGCTTGATGACGCGATTGAAACTGTGGATGTCTATCGTGACATCCTTGCGGACATGCGCGATAACGCGGTCAAAATGATCTGTGCAAACCCCGATCTGGTGGTGCACAGCGGAAACCGGACGGTTTTTTGTGCCGGATCAATCGCCCGCCTCTATGCGGACATGGGCGGTGCAGTCGTCTTTGCGGGCAAACCCGACGCTGCAATATATGTCGAGGCACTGAGGCAAGCAGCCGATACTACAGGACGCAACATCGCGAAGGGCAAATTGCTGGCCGTTGGCGACGGTTTGCCGACGGACGTCAAGGGTGCCGCTGACAACGGGTTCGATGCCTGTTTTATTACCGAAGGCATCCACACGAACATGTTCGGGAAGATGAGCGCGCAATTCAATGCGGCAAAGGCGGGTGCTGCCATCAAGGGTATGTACCCGCATCTTGATCTCGTCGGTATTTGCGACTCCCTAAGATGGGTTTGAGAGATTGAAATTATCGCCCCATTCTGCAAACATCTGGAAGGTTGCGCTGGAGGTCTTTGTTGAAAGCGCGGTCAGGCGGCCATTCACCAACCACCTAACCTCAATCAGCTTGGCCTCGTTGATCCTCAGCTAGCGTCGCGTCAATGCCACTGTCGAAGCCGTCATCGACAAAGACCGGACATCAGCCTGTTGACCCTTGGCCTCAATGCCGATGCGCTCTTGCTGCTCACGGATGTTGCAGGCGTCTATCGGAACTTTGGCAGCAAAGAACAACACATCGTCGACATGATAACTCAATCAGAAATTAAGAACCTCAACCTGCCAAAGGGTTCCAAGGGTCCCAAAGTCTCTGCCGCTGCAAATTTCATCAGAGACGGTGGAAAATGCGCCGATATCGGCCAGTTGACAGATGCCCGCGCCCTACTTGCCGGACATGCCGGAACACGTGTATCTCCTGAAAGGAGCTGCTAGAAATGGACTTCCCACCCTTCTCAACAACTCTGAAAAACGGAGCTCCGGTTCTGATCAGAGAGGTGACAGAAGACGACCGTCATCTTCTGCAGATTGCTTTTGAACAATTGTCGGCGCGCACAAAATATTTTCGCTTTCTGGGCGCGCACAAAAATCTCTCGGAAAAGGAGTTGGACAAATTCGCGGCGACCAACGAGCCAGATCACGTCGCTGTCGGCGCGGTGTTGATCGGCACGGCTGAACCCGAACCGGTTGGCATTGCCCGTTACATCCAGCTACCTGATGAGCAGCACGTAGCCGAGATCGCGATTACGATAATAGACAACTATCAGCATCAAGGACTTGGCAGTCTCCTGCTCGGCGTACTTGCCAAGTTCGCGCAGCGTAATGGCATTACTGAATTCAATGCTCTGGTACATCGCGAGAACACCGCAATGCAGGGGCTGTTGAGCCGTTTCGCAGGTGCCAAAACGTCATTTGATGGTACAGAAATAGATGTCAAATTTCCAGTTCCCGTGGACCCTGATCAACAAGCCGTGCCGTCATGGCAAAAAAATCTAAAATTTGAAGGTCCGAGCCAACCTGTATCAGTGTGGGAAGATGAAGGCGGTGCGATACTCAAGCTGTTCGCTGGTTAACTGCGAACATTCGACTAGCGGGAATCGCATAGCGGTCGATTTTCCTCATGAAACAGGCGTGCCTTGTGGCAAGTCAGTGTGGCGGCCCGCGACCCCTTCGGGCCTCGGGAACATCCCGTCAGCCGAGTTCATGTCAAAGAAGGGGCTGGAAATGCGCGCGGCATAAGCCCGGAAATCAACCCGCGGGTACTTCGGAAGACTGGAGAAGAAACGGGTCCCAGATCATAGTCGCGCAGGCAGGCAGCGTTCAACCACGTCTCGGTGTTCAAAGGGTGATTATGAGCTCAGGGTAGAACCCTTCAGTTTGCTGGCGTGGTATTCGATCGCGCTGGCCAGGCCCTTAAATGGCCTTTTTTCCTGCTCGGTCAGATCTCCGACGGCGGTTTCCGTTTCCTCGAATAGCACCTCAAGTTCTCGCATCTTGTCTTTCAGATGGCTCAGTCGCGCAGTTCGTTCTGTAGAGGTCGTCATGTCAATCTCCCAGTAAAAGGTAGTGATGGTCGCCATACTGAATGTGTAACATGGCGAGCGGTGTATCTTCATCCAGATCAAATCAGAACGCCCAGTACCGGACTATGGAGCCAAGAACTCGGAAATCCGCCTTTGAGTGGATCGCATCACCAGTATGTGTGAACTTCATCTCGACACCAAGTGGGCGTTGTGCACTCCGCTCGTCTCATAAGAGGGCGTGAGACATTCTTAACGACGCGCTGGCCTCGCCTGACCTTAGTAGAGAATCTCGCAAGTTTCGTGCCGCCCAGTTGCTCTGCGGCGGTACACAGCAGTATGCATTTCCCGACCGACCGAAGACCTTAAGTCATCTATAAGAGCCATACGTGGCATCGCCCGTAAGTTTCCTTATTTTTCCTTGGTTGTAGGGGCTACCTTGGATCCAGCGGTTCAGGCTGAACAACCGCTTGGCGGTATAAGTGCCAGGTCGCATGTCCAAGAATTGGAAGTACGACTATCAACCCGACAAACAGGGTTATAATGCCAAAACCTAATAGACCCACCACCGTTGCGCCCCATAGCGAGATTATAACTGGGTTGCGCAACGTGACCCTTACCGATGTAATGACAGCCTTTGGCACACCAACATGGCGGTCAAGTAGCATTGGAAATGACACAACGCTGATTGCCAGCATCATCGCCGCAAAAACGAAGCCTATGAGCAGACCCGAGCCCAACATCATCCAACCCGCAGTGGTTGTGAAAACATCTGTCAAAAAGATTGATGCAGAAATCGGTGGTTTGGGACCTAATGTCAGTCCGTAAATCCAATACGCCATCAGCATCCAGATGACAAAGACAGCAAAAAGGTAACCGCCCAACACAATGATAGAAATAAGTGAGGGTGATTTAACCACGTCGAACGCGTAACTCCAGCCTGAGTCCAGACCCGCTTCTTTACGGCGGCTCAACTCATAAAGCCCGACGGCGAAGAAAGGTCCCAGCAGAGCAAACCCGGAAACCAGTGGGAACAGCATCGGGAGCAGTTCTTGATTGACGGCGAACCACGTCAACAAAAGCCCGATGACCGGATAGATTAAGGCGACGAACATCACATCTGTACGCATACTCAAGAAATCATCAAACCCTTTGCGTAAGGCATATGTCAGATCGGCAATGTGCAGATCTCTGATTTCAATCGGAACCTCTTCAGTACTTTGCAGATCCTTCACGCCATCACTGAGATAATGGGTGCCGCCGCGAAGAGCCCCTGCGATGAAGGATATTGGATTACCAATTGTCTTATTCATGTGTCTATCTCCTGATAGGAGGGTGTTCTGGCCGAAAACACCTGCGTTTTTCAGCCTTGGAACACTTCGATTGCGTAGCAGAAAATTGGCCTTTTGTCCTGCCACGTTGACAACATCACATAAAGTTGCTTTTTGAGGAATCCACAGAGGCGCTGGCATTCGATATCAAATAACATCTTTTTCGGATCCACATTGATTAACGAAGCCGCCAACGCTTAGCGAGAGATACCCAGCCTAGCGCGGAGTGGTCGGCGAATGCAATTCTTGGTCGCCTCTGTCGATATGTCAACCATAGCGCGCATGTAACGGGTGTTAGCGGCTACAATTCTTAGATATATAGTTGGAAATTGGCCTTGTCAGTCTTTCCACTGGTCGTCGCCAACGACGAAGGGGTCTTCGTCCACAAGTGCTTTTAACTTTGCAATAGGAACACCAAGGTTTGAGCCCCCGAATTCCGGAAGTATGGCAGCATTTACCGCAATGACTTCTCCGTCGAGGTTCAAAACCGGCCCGCCGCTTCCCCCCATTGTCGTTTCAGCATCATACACAATAGCTTCAGAAGCGATTTGTGCGGTGATCCCGCGGCTCGCAAGTGGAAAAATAAGGCCGTTGTCGGACAAACGTTGTGAGACGTTCCAAAAGTCCAAATTATTATCCGCCTGTAATTGTTTAACGAATGCGTCACCAGATTGCGCCAGTAGACTGCGAAGGCCGGTTGGGTAACCCAAGAGAATAACTTCCTCACCTTGAACAGAAGCTTTCTGCGCCAGTGCAAGCCCAGTCACACCGTCTAACTCAGCGTCAAGTCCCAACAGCGCAAGGTCCGCAGTCACGCTCGCCCTCATTAGGATCACGTCTATGGGGTCTTTATGGTTCGGAAAATAAGCCAAGAATCTGCTTATGACCGGTTCGAGTACTTCAGCGCCGATCACACCAGAGTACCGTCCACGTTCCCAGGGCAACGCAACGTGCCGATTGGTTGCAATCTGACTCCCGCCTTCCAGCAAGAATCCGGTGCCGGTGAGTTGAACTTTCGCAATGGGACCGTTGCCGTCGAGTGCAAGGAGCGGCTGACCTTGCGGGAGCATTACCGGCACGCCACCAGCGTTCAAGACATGCCGCATCTCCCTGCCAGTTGCGATGTCCCTTAGGCTGAATTCCAGTTGAAGAAAGGCAACGGATCCAATCGAGTCGCGCACGACGCGTTGGACGGCATCGGAATGCCGCTCTAAATACGCCAGCCTTTCCACGTTGGACTGGACCTTGCTGTCCACCTCACGCCGCAAATCAACCAAATCACTCGGCTTCAAAGCTTCATCGCGGGCTTTCGCCAATGCGGCGGCAACGTTGTCTAACTGCCCAGAACTTACTTCGATCCGTTCCTGCAGGAGCAAATCAGCTTGATATTGGCTATATATAAGGCCTGCCAACGCAAAAATGGCGATCAAGGTTGTGATTCTATATGCAACAGTTGTTTGCCAGACCAACCGCCCGGCAAACTGAGCAGCTGCGTGGCCAAGCCGATACCCTAATGGCTTCCTGCTGAACCTTAAGTAGGAGAGTGAGTCGCTGGCCATTTCGCCGACAGTCCATCTCAGTGGTAAGTCGCCAGAAAACTGATGGTATCGCACCATCGGCCCCGTCTGACCAAATTCAAGCATGTCGCCATCTCGCAGAGAGGCTGATTTGACAAGACGTCGGTTGATCCAGAAATCTTGCTCGCCAACTACGGTGATAGAATAATCTGTCTCGGACCTATGTAACGTTGCGAATGCCCGCTCGCCTTCCCTGAATTCCATTTTATTTTTGACCCGAAAAATTCCGCCATCCTGCAGTATTGCAAACATCTCATCTTCAAAGAGACGTGCCACAGTTCCGCGGGATTTTCCCGTAAGCTGTTCCAGTATTGCAGTAAAATGCCTTGGCATGGCTCTGGTCCGGTCCTTTTTAGGATGGCGAGGTGGCTCAAAATGGTCGGTATTTCTTTCTGCTCAACCGGTGGTTCTTCGACCGGCCAAAGACATAGAGGCGGCGCTGAGCGAAATTGTTAGGTCGCAGTCGGTGAGGATGATTTGCAAAGTTTATCATTTTGTCAGAAATTTTTCTATGGCAGCGTTCCGCACGTTTTTTTGATGCCAAGCACCCAGAACAATCTCACACCGCAACGTCAGACAGCGCTCGAAGCAGTCTTCGTCAAACGGCTGCGCCCTGCTACAAGTGAATTGGACCAATCAAAGAGTGAAAAAAACAAGAAAGATAGAGCGTTTTAGCGTATTGATGGAATAGGGGCCACTCAAGGGAGGTGATCTATGAGCTACGTTTCAATTACGACTTGGCGTCTGGTTAAGGAAACAGAGACCTTGGAGCATGTGACGGAACTGATGCACAGCAAGTACTTTCCTGGTTTGAAAAACCTTGGCGCGAACCACTCCATGGTTGTTGATATTGACCTTGACCGGTTCGCGATTGTCACGGTCTACCCCAGCAAGAAAGTTCGTGACGATGCGCTCGAGCATATCACTGAGCTGCGGACACAGGGTGCAGAAGAATTCGGAGCTGAAATCATGGATGCACATGGGGGCGAAGTTCTGGCGAAGTTCTCTTAGCTCCTGTCAGCGTTGAAAAGGGTGTTCTTGCATCGCCGCGAACACGCATTTCGACGACGAGCGTGAACGGTCTCAAGCCAACCCAGTGGAATATCCTGAAGTCGAGGCAAACTCTAAGATGCTAATTGTTGGACCGGAACAAAGAATTCGGCTCTACTAATATCGACGCCTGACGCAGCTGAGAAATGCGAGCCTAGGGCCGATTTTAAGCGGTTGATCGTTGACCACCCTCGCCTGTCTTGGCGTTACGCATATCGATGTGGGGGACAGCATGGCGCAGAAACCGGTCTTTGCAAACAATCCGACCTGTGGTTCTGCTTGGCCAACTGACTCAGGGCGCAAGATCAAGATTGCTTGGCGTGTGTTGAAGACAGAAATGATGTAATCAGACCGTCTGATCCACGCCAACTCTCCTGAAAATCAGAGCGTTGGATTGAATACGATTGTCATTGAAGAAACCACATCAGGTCAATTTTGAAACCCCAGACCAAAAACGGA
>Ga0115567_10006280_pt1 | contig 11382 bp, 11 predicted proteins | sample COGITO_mtgs_1204_2_FD_88679 | JGI IMG/M metagenome (GOLD analysis project Ga0115567, IMG submission 88679) | Pelagic marine microbial communities from North Sea - COGITO_mtgs_120412 | ecosystem: Environmental > Aquatic > Marine > Epipelagic | place: Germany:Helgoland, sampling site Kabeltonne...
GGCCCCGGTATCGAGTTCAGTGCCAAAGGGTTGGGCGTCGGCTTCCCCCCGCGCCCGGGCGTACACGAGGTTGCGCGCCTCGATGCTGTACGGCTTGCCCTCCAGGTCGCCCTCCACAATGTAGGAACGCAGATAGGGTCGCAGGTCGTGAAACAGCCAGCGAATACGTGCGGCAACCGGATAGTTGCGGGTCAGGGTGAAACGGGTCTGGAAGGCGTCGTAGATACCCAGGACCACAATCGACAGGCTGGCTGCCAGCCCAATCAGCCACCAGGGGCTGACAAACGAGAGCCCACCGAATACGGCGGACGCCAGCAGGGCCAGCCAGGGAACCACCGCCCGTTTCAGGCTGTCACGGCCGAATACTTCTCGCGCCATTTCTCTCGGGATCATAGTACACCTTGCGGGCGTGAAAATTCTGTGGGACCGCAGAGCTTGCGCGTCGCCGCCGCTGCGATCCTCTAACCCGATCATAAACCGCTTCTGGCCCCCTTCCAATCGGGATTGTCGACACTGCCTTGTCGTTTCCAGGATAAATTGACCGTATATTTACAGCATTTGGTGGGCATATTAACGCGGCCCACGCTTGATAACGTGAGTCTGGTATGTCGTTTCCAACATAAAATGTCTGCAATGGACACATTAGCCCAGGAACGGGGGACGACCTCGAATCTAGGGGGCAGCTCCGTCCTCATAGCGGTCCTTAGTTATGCCAGCGATGCTGCTGTATTATAAGAACCTGAAGTATTATGTCCGACTTATGGCGACATCCGCCTAATCTTTAGCGTCCTAAAAGCTGACGTTCAACGCCTCACACACGGGCCCGGGTTACGGGTTAGCGGGTTCCGGCGCGAAGCGCCCTCGCTGCCTTGACTTGTTATGTGGCGATACGCTGAAGCTTTCATAGTTCAAACGTGTCTCGACGCGACATACCCGCTGCAACCACTGGTACACCATTGGCCAACTTTGGGAGATACCGGAAGTAATTTTTGAACGCCAGGGCGGCTTCCTCGAAAACCCCTCGAGGCTGGCACGTGACGGATCTGTTCGTAGTGCGACCGTCGACACCGATGACGTTGATGGGTGCTCCGTTGCGCAGGAGGCGAGAGTTAAAAAGGCCAGTACCAATAAATCTCTCATACTTTTTCTCTGGATCAATTTGAGCCACATAACGCCTGAGCTCAGGTGCGTTTGCGGCGACCGGTGCTTTTGCGGAAGCAAAAGTGCGCGGCGGGGCAAACGTCACCTGCAGCGATTCGTTATGCGCCATTTGTGTAGTGCTCCACATTGCATTTTACCGACGCTAAATCAAAAAAATACGTAGTTGGTGACTCAGTATCTGTCGTCAATATTTTCCAATTGAACATCATCAGAATTCAATGGCAATGTAACCGTTAAACCATCGTGCCCCAGCGTTATCCCATTCGGCCTTGTGTCTTTAATACCTCGCATAAATATCTTCTCCGCAACAGCATTCGGAGGTGCCGGGACAAGATGATACAAAATCAACTCTTTCACATTGGCTTTGTTCGCCACTTCTGCAGCTCCGACAGGTGACGTGTGGTAGTCCTGAATGTCGAACATGATTTTCTCCAGCTGGCCGTTTCCGGTTATTTTGAACTGCTGTTCCATTCGCTTCACAATATGACGAGATAAAGCTTCATGAAACAACACATCTGCGTCTTGAGAAAATTTAACGGTGGTATCCAGTTGCGTAGTATCCCCGCTAACGACGACGGAGCGGCCCTTGTAATCAAACCGATAGCCAACTGCAGGGTGAATGGGTGCATGATTGACTTGAAACATCGTGATTTTCAACGCACCGTCGTCATAAACAATAGCGGAATCACCTTCCAGATTTATCTCCTGCGCAACCATAATGCCAATTGCAGGATCTAGATAATCTTCACCGTGGTGATCAGTTCGGTACGTGTTATCAAAAGCATAGGCCATACTAAAACCTTCTACGACTTGCCTGACGCCTTTAGGGCCGAAAACTTTCAACGGTTCAGAACGCCCTTGAGCCCAGGTCATCATATTGAACTCCCCAAGATCGCCAATATGATCGGAATGAAAGTGGGTGAGTAATACCGCGCCAACCCTTGCTGCCGGGATATTCCACAAATTCAGGTTGTTCGTGCTTCGATTTCCCGTGTCGACCACATAAAACTTGCCGCCGGCAATCACCATCACACAAGCTGCCGCTCGGTCTCGTGATGGCATTGGGGCGCCGCTGCCGCAAATGGTCGCGCGTAACGCATTATCCACAAACAAATCACTGGGAATATTCGCAGCGCGCTTTGCGATTTCCCGTTCTAGAAAATGGTCTTGCACTCCAGGCACCTGAAACACCACCATGACCACGATAATGGTCGCTAGGATTAGAGGAATAATTTGGCGGGTTACTATTTTCATAGGGCGAGTTCTTTAACTGAATAGAGCCGGCGCAATCGAGATGTTGCGATGGTTTTTTTCGCAATGGCGTATAACGCCGCGATAAGGGGTAAATTTGACCGCTTCATTGCCTTGTTAGGCAGGCCGAAACCTGTAAACAAGCAGACCCAGCAAGATTAACCATGTGTAAATTGAAATTTCTAGTACACGTTGAATTGCACCAACCATATTAAATTCTGGATTCAAATTGATAAATGCAGCTATTGCCAATATGCCAAGAATGTAGCCAGCTGTGCTGAAATATTTAGATTTAGACCAGTCGTTCGAACCTGACGAAATGAGAAATATTGCAGCAATTGCACACGAATACCCTAGGATAGCTGACAAAATATGTATTCGGTGGGAAACACTTGATACTTCTGGGCCACACCCAAAATCACATGGAAACATGGCAGCAATTCCAAGGGTAAAAGCATAAATTGCGATTAAAATAAGACCGGCAGCATTTTTCTTTGTTTTAGGTAGCACTGAAAAACCAATTGTAACGAAGCTCAGTATAAGTAATTCTGTAGGGATAAAGCCTAGATAATTAACGAGCGTTCCGTCGGGCGAACCTGTTGCACCAAGTTCGCTGATGAATTGCGACACATGGCTGTAATTCGGATAAAAATGACCAGCAATTATTATGCTAGTAGCAAACCAAATAGAGCTGCATACGGGCAAGGCTAAAAATAAATGGCTTTTATTCACAACGCCTCACTAGGATGACTTTACCTAACAGCTTATAGACGGAATTCTGACTATGCCGCTCTAGCTCGCAGTCAGATCCGGCTTGAGATTTCTTATAAATCATATTTTTACACTGCGGCCTGAGCTTGAAGAGGCTATGGAAAAGAAGTCTTCGTTGTTCATAAGACCTTTCAAGGTCTTATATGAACTGCCGTGTGGGTTCAAATATCCCATAGAATCACATGGTTATCTACAATCCCACTGCGAAAAGGAAGCTATTCCCTTTGTTGCTCATAGGACCTGATAGTAGACTTTTCGTCCATTCGAACCTGTAGCTGGATATACATACAGCATAGAGGGTTGTCGAATATGCCACGCCCCCCGTTCCTCGAAAAGGTTCGCAGTGAGATGCGGACTCGGCACTACAGCTTGAGAACAGAGTGAACTTACCCGTATTGGATTCGCCAGTTCATTTGTTTTCATGACAAGCGCCACCCCGAACAACTTGGTAACCATGAGATTGGACGCTTTCTCTCTCATCTTGCTGTTAACCGGCAGCTCAACGCGGCAACTCAGAATCAAGCGCTCTGCGCACTGGTCTTTATGTACCGCCATATCCTCGGCAGTAGTGTCGAAAGGCTCAAGTACTGTTTTTCTCGTCGGCCGAGACGGCTACCTACAGTTCTTTCTCCAGACGAATTGCAACTCATCCTGGCGGCACTCGCTGGCAAATACTGGCTTCTGATAGCCATGCTATATGCCTGCGGTTTTCGTATCCAGGAAGCTCTGACGCTCAGGGCAAAAGATATAGACCTGGGCAATAAATCAATTTTCTTTTTCCGGGAAAAGGAAGGCAAGGACAGATACACGCTACTCCCCGCAACTCTGGTTAAACCTATTCAGCATCAAATCAATGCCGTTCGAAATTCGCATGAAAAGGACCTGGACGATGGAGATGGCTATTCTTCAATCGATAGCGCATTGAAACGAAAGTACAGTCATGGCCTTAAGAATTTCGGCTCGCAATATCTTTTCCCTTCCAGTAAGCGGTGCCGGCATACGCGAAACAACTCAGGCGGGCAGTAAGAACTAGCGGAATTACCAAGCGCGTGACAGCACACACCTTCAGGCATTCATTTGCGACCAGCCTGCTCCAGGAGGGCGGTGATATCCGGATCGAGCAGGAATTGCTGGGTCACTCAGATCTGAGAACAACCAGAATATATCCCCATGTCGTCGGGCAACATTGCGCCGGCACCCGAAGTCCAGTTGACTCAATTTTTCAAGGCAGATTAGTTCACGATTGAGCAGATAAACGTACTTTTCAGCTCTATGGGAAATGGCTGCTTTGTGGTGAATTCTGCCAATTAACAAGTTCTATCGTGGATTGGGACCACTGTCGGAGATGTTGGTCGGCCTATGCGCTACGAAGCAGACGGTCAATCGAAATCACCCCCGCGCAGGCGAGGGTCCATTTTATTGGATTCGCTATAAGCACCGGAGACAGGATGAAGGTGGATTCCCGCAAAATGCATGCGGGAATGACTCGGGGAGATCACTCGGCATTGCCGGTTACCAAATGTCGAAAAAGAGGACGTTTATGACCAGGTCGAAGTCGCCACAAGGGCGGACGTTAAATTCCAGTGACCAGAAAGTCTAATGCAGCGACGATATCATCGCGGCTTGCAGCTAATGAGCTCTCTTTCTTTTTGAGAAAACCTACAGATACGCTTGTTAGCTGATAAGTAAGCAGAGCAAATTTTTTATTCTTAATTGCTACGATAGGGCAAAGGCTATCGGGGTAGATTTTGTCCGCTTTACTGACCGGAGTGAGAGGAATCACCACTCTAGTATTCAGGGAGTCGAGCAGGCCATTTTGAATATCAACGAAATACGGATAAGTCCTATTAGTGTCTTTATCGGTATTTACGTAAAGGTCAAACTGGTTCATCAAAACACTCTGTGTTTATCTGAGAACAGGCCGTTTTGTTCGGTCAGCTCATTACAGGCATTAATGGCCTCGCGGTTACTTTCGAGCCACTGTTTTCGCTTTTCCTGGCGCACTTTCTCAGTTAGCGCGTGCTCTAATGTGGCTGAAAGGTTAATGTTCAAGCTACGAGCCTCGGCTAGTAGCTCTTTGTTTATACTAAGGTTTGTGGCTTTTTTTGGGGCTGTGCTGTCACTCGAAGGTTGCATTATAATGGCTCCCATCATGAGATGTGCGCATCGTCAATGCGCACCATGGTATTTGGGTGCGCTTCGCAAGTCAATCGACTTCCAGCCTTTGGCATCGGATTCCGGTTATTGACACGTTTTGAGGGTCCGCTTAGAGGACTAAGTAACCAGGTTTAATAGGAGGCTATACTGAAGTTCGATTGGGGATATAGACCCATTCGGGCTCCAACTGCGAGGATACCCAATGCCCAAGAACGTAGTCATCTTAGGTTGCGGTAGAAGCGGGACTTCCATCTTTGGCGAGCTATTTGAGGCTCTTCCTCAGTACAGCTATCTCAGCGAACCATATTTCGGCGATTTACTGGAATTTGATTTTCAGTCGCCCGCTGCAGTAAAGATCCCACGTGAAAGTAAACAGTTTCCTGCGCCGGCGGGACAGACGTTTCCGGTAGACGCTCTGATCAAGGTGATGCCTACAATCCCAATATTTTTCTGGCAGGTTCGACACCCCCTTGATGCAATCGCGTCTCTAAAGATTGGGATCTCGAAATCATTCGCGCACCGATCATGTATTTCGCGTGGGCCGTTCACGTGAAAATCTGAGCCAGTCTGATGTGGCTGTAATATGACCCATGGTAAGTGATACCGAATAACAGTTGCGGCCAGTGCGCCCAAACTGCTTCAGGGATCGCTACCGCTGCGACCGTCGCCCAATCGACCGCCTGCCAGTCGACATTGTGCCGGTTGGCGCCGCGACAGCATGACCATTCGAGGGCCTCTGTCATGGGCTCGGAAATACCCAGGGGAGCAACAACATAAACCACTTGGCAGTCCAGGTAGCAGGGGGCTTTTCGTTATTTAAGGGGCACTGTAACGTCACCAACCTGTATAGCGGGCATTAATGAATGTGCGCGTATTGCAATTACTGATAAAGCCACTTTGTGGTTAGATGCTGGCAGCTTGAGGATGTTGGTTGGTCGATACGATCGATCATGATAATCAGAACAGTGAGCCCCCTCGGAGAAGCATAATGGAAAAACTGATTTACCTTATCGATCGCGCCGCGGGCGACCCGGAGAATAAGGCGTTTTTCGATCGTTTCAAGGCCCGCCTACTGCCGGTTATCCGCGCCTCTGGAGGTCGCAACATCACTCTGAACATTGCGGACATCGACGCATCGGTTATGGCCGAGAGCTCAACTCGTATCGTGGGCGAGTGGAAAAAGGTCGGCGCGGTCGTGGCATTCTGGCTGGATACGCTTGATGTTCGTGCGGATGTCGAGGCAGCCATTAAAGCCCTGTCACCCGGATACAGTGCCTACCTGGTGACAGAATCGGTACCTCAGGGCTTTGAGGTCGATTGGGGCGACGGGGAGCGTCGTCCTGGCGTCACGCAATTTACCGCGCATGGAAAACCGGAGTCGGTTTCCGAAGAGGATTTCTACCACAACTGGCAAGTTAAACACTCCGCGATATCTTACGATTTGCATCCCTTGAGATGGTCATACGTGCGCAACGCGGTAGTGCGCCAACTCACCCAGAACGCGCCAGATTTTCGCGCTATTGTGCTGGAACATTTTCGGGAGCTCAGGGATTTTACCGACGACAGTCGCTATTTTGGTGACCCGGATGTCGTCGAGGAAATGTATGCCGATCTGCCTGGGTTCTGTGATTTCGAGAGTATGATTACCGGACCGATGAGCGAGTACTGGTTCGATTGAGCTGAGCGTAAGCATCGTTTCGTACGTTCGTCAGCATTAACGGAAATAACCGGCAGTATCATTGATGAATACGACAACGAATAACAGGCATCAACCCGGGGATCTCACTGACAAGGTCGCCATGGTGACCGGCGCGGGCAGTGGAATCGGTCGGGCCGCAGCGCTGCGCCTTGCGGCTCGTGGCGCACGAGTCGCCGTAGTCAACCGCACAGAATCCAAAGGACTGGAAACGGTCAACCTGATCCGGGCTGAAGGCGGGGTGGCAGAGTTTATTCAAGCTGATCTTGGCGATACCAATACTATTGCGCCGATGATCAAAGCCACGGTGGATAGGCTAGGTGGGCTGCATTGCGCGTTCAATAATGCAGGAATGACAGGTGTGGCAACCCGCTTCCATCGATTGTCACTGGACGAATGGAATCAGGTGGTAGCCGTCAACCTCACTTCGGTTTTTCTGTGTATGCAGATGGAAATCGAGCACATGCTGCGTGCCGGCGGCGGGGTTATTGTTAACAATGGTTCGGGGGCCTCCCTAATGGGTGCGGCCGGCCTTCCCCATTATACGGCGACCAAGCACGGACTGTTGGGTTTGGCCAAGGTGGCGTCAAAGGAATATGCGTCGCAGAACATTCGAATTAACACCGTTTGCCCCGGCGTTATCGAAACAGAACCGATGCGGACTTATCTGGAGTCGACCCCTGATCAGGGCGGTGAATTTGTTAAATCGTTACCTGGTGGGCGAATGGGGCACCCCGACGATATTGCCCGAGCCGTGGCGTGGTTGTGCTCGGGTGAAGCGGCTTATGTCAGTGGAGCAAATATCGTCGTTGACGGCGGTTTGATGAGCCTCTGATTCGTTTCTGTTAAGGCGCACTCAGCAAGGCGGGGTAGCTCAGCGAAGCACGGGGTACTAGCGGCCAGCCCCCCTCTCAATTGTCCAATTGCTTGGCGATCGCAGGATCCCTTGGGATGTCGGCGATGGCCATAGGGCAAAGCTGGACGAATTACGACCCTGCCTTGGCGGCCCAGGCGTGGTGTTATTCTCGGCGCGTGCAGGCCTGCTAAAGGGTGTGGCTGGCCGCGAACGCGATCAGGAAACCAAACGCGGCAATCGGGCCGGACCAGCCATGCAATTCTTCAAAGGCTTCCGGGATCATTGTGTCAATCAGCATGACCAGAATGGCGCCGGCGGCAAACGCGACAGCCGCACCCGCCACCGCCGGACCCAGCCCACCGATAAACGCAACCCCCGCCGCTGCCGCCAGCGAACAGGCCAGCGCGATGGCACCCCACAGGCTGAATACGTAGCGGGCAGACTGACCCGCTCGACGCATTCCCGCGGCGCTCGACAGGCCCTCCGGGACATTCGAGATGAATACCGCCAGTACAGTCACCAGTGCCACACCTTCACCATCCAGCAAACTGATACCAATCGCCGCCGATTCCGGCACGCCGTCAAGCAAAGAACCGATCGCGATGGCAAGCGAGGTCCCGGCCGCGGCACTGGCTGGGCGCCGGGAACGCTTGCGAGCGCGCGCCCCGGCCGCCGCAAGGACCGCATTGGCCACGGCATAGAGCGCGGCACCGGCAACAAAACCTGCACTGGCGGCCACAATCCCGCCCCGCCGGAATGCTTCGCCCATCAGGTCAAACGCCAGTGCCGAAACCAGCACCCCAACCCCAAAGGTCATGATCGCGCCGCTGACCCGAAGGGGCAGGCGCCAATAGTAACCGACCAGTGCCCCCAGCAGGAGCGCGCCGCCCGCAGCGGCGCCCCACAGGGCCGCCTGAAGTGTGAGTGTCATGGAGTCCACCGCGCTGACCTTAACCCGTTTTTACCGCGCACGCTGTTCACCGGGCAGCGGCTTGAACAAAGCGTAGTGATCCGCTCACGACCGGGCTTGCACCGGGCTCATGCGGGATCCGGTAGAGCCGAAGTCGCCGTCGCTGACGGCCCCTTCCAACGCAGTGCCGCCAGCGCAAATACCAGCGCCGTGATTACCACACAAAGATTCACCCAAACCGCGGCTCCCGTCAGCGAATCGGCGCCAAATCGCAGCATATGCCCGGCTGCCAGAGCCAGCATAGTCAGCGCACCGGCCCACAATAAATGGCGTCGCGCGCGGCGGTCGTCGTCCAGCATGCGGCTCCAGGCGCAAGCGATCAGCATCCCCACCCAGAAAACCGCCGTTCCGGGAATCCCCAGCACCACTTGCGCCAGCGCACTGGCGGCCAGCGCAACGGGAGCCCCCCAGACAAAGCCAGTCCACAAGCTGTTGAGCGAATCGCGGGTCTTGCGCCGGGCAAACCAGATATTGATGCCCGATACCGACACCACCGTCAAAGCCAGCCCCAGCACCACGTAGGCCACCTTCACCAGCAGCCCGCCGAAATGACCGAAATGCAGGCGATACACCGAAAAAATGGCCTGCTTGCCGGCCTCGCCATCCGAAAAACCAACGCGGTCGAGATAATTGCCGGCGCTGTCGAACCGGTATTGCTCGGCATAAATAAGACGGCGCGGATACTCCACCCCAACCAGCATAAACTGTTGCGGGGTCTCGACGTCTTCCAGCGTCACATAAAATGGTGTGGTATCAGGCGCCATTTGCCGCACTTGTTCAATAGCGCTGCCCACCGCAGCGGGCTGGTCCAGCTGTTGTTCCAGCCTGGGCTCGGCACCGAAAATCTCCCCCACCACTTTATCGGTATCGCCGCCGTAGTAACTCTTGGCGATTACCAGAGTAATCAGGGCGGCCAGCCCAAAGTAGGCCCCGGTGACGCCAATCATCAGGTGAAACGGCGTGCCCCAGACGCTTAGCCGGTTGTGTATATCCACCTGCTCCATGCGCTTGGAGCCCCTGAAACGCAGGCTGAAAGCATCCTTGAATAACCTTGGGTGGGCCACGAAGCCCGAGACGATCAGGCCGCACAGCAAAACACCCAACAGGCTGACCACGATCATGCCAAAGCTTTCGGGCAGGTGCAGATACAGATGCAGGTGCAGCAGGATATGGGTCCAATCGTGAGCCTCCGGGTCACCGAGACTGCCATCGCGGTTTACAAACCAGCCCATATTGTCGGTAGCGATAGTGGCGCGAGGCATATCCGCGCGGGGCAGGCCAATATAAACGTGCTCGGTTGCGCCGGGGTCGCGCTCGAGCACTTCGGTATACGCGGCATCCAGTGCCGCCGGATTGTAATCCAGATACTCCTCTGCCTGGGGCTGCTCCCAGCGTTCAAACTCGAGGTAGAACACGGCCAGCGTGCCAGACAGACACACCAGATACATCAATGCCCCGGCCAGCAGTCCCAGCCAGGAGTGGCTGGCCAGCGATTGCTTGACCAGAGCGGGGGAAGGAATCAGTTTCATAGCAAACTCACAGGTAGAGGGAGAGCGCAGGAATCGCGATCGCCAGCAACAGAGCCAATGCCGGCCGCGCCGGACGCGGGTCGGCTCCAGCCCAGTAGGCGGCAAGCCCCCACACCACGGGAACCAGAAACACTGCCAGTACCATTTTGTCGGTGGTGTGCCCGGGCAGAAAACTGCACAGCCAGACACAGGAGAAGATTGACGCCGCGCCCGCCAGGGGCAAGGTCATAACAAACAGCAGTGCGTGTCGCCCCCAGGAACGGGAATCGACAGTGACAGACGCGGAGGGAGCGCTGCGGGCCTGCTTGCTCTCTCGCACTTCGTAGTTGAACAGCAATACCAGCCAGGCCACCAGGCTGAAACCCATCAACGCATAGCTGACGCCAAATTCTACGCCACTGGCTTGACTCCAGGCCCACAGAGACGCCGCCACCAGCAGCCAGCTGAGAGCGACCACCAGAGGCCCCGACAACGGCATTTTGCGCCAGCAACTGTAAAGTCCGGCGACACCGGACGCCCCGAGAGCCACACCCAGCAGTGAGTACATCGCGATGATTCCCCATTTCCCATCAGCAACACGCAGACACAACACTGCGCCTGCACAAAGTGTGATGATAATGAGTTTTATTCGCGCTTACAATCCGGCCGCTCTTTGCAGGCTACCACCTATCGCTGTGGACCACTCCGGTCGTACAGGCCGTCCAGGGCGATATTGGCAATTTGGGGGCCCGCCCCGGTCATCGTCACCCACATCACATGATCCAGGGTGCCGGGGCCAGAGGGGTGGGTACTCTGATCGCCACCCGTAGTCCCCATCTGGATATAATCCCGACCCTCGCGCTGTTCCCGCGAGTAATAGTGGTAGTGCCCGGCCAGCGCCGTATAGGGGCGGTCCTGCAGCAGCGCCTCAATCTTCGCAAAGCCGGGTGAATCGTATTTCCAGGCCGGCTTGTGCATGAGCAGGAAAATCCAGCGCGCATCGGCGTTATCA
>Ga0115567_10006282_pt1 | contig 11381 bp, 10 predicted proteins | sample COGITO_mtgs_1204_2_FD_88679 | JGI IMG/M metagenome (GOLD analysis project Ga0115567, IMG submission 88679) | Pelagic marine microbial communities from North Sea - COGITO_mtgs_120412 | ecosystem: Environmental > Aquatic > Marine > Epipelagic | place: Germany:Helgoland, sampling site Kabeltonne...
TCTAGGTAGTCCGTAAATGTCTTCCGAATTCCATATTCTACGGCAAATAGAATGCGATGGTTTAATTTAAATTTTAGCCCTACTCCGAATGGAATGGCGAATTGCATCTTTTTATATTCTTCTGGTTGTCCTTCAGTTCTATATTCTCTTAGATTATATACATTACCATTTAATGCTGTAGTGGGGGTAAACCAAAATAAGGCCGCACCGGCAAAAATGTAAGGTGAAAAATGATGACGTATAACAAAACTATGATAAGGTAAAAAATTGAATTCAAATTGAGTTGAAAATTCATTGATATTGGTTTCGAAATTCAGGTTTCGATTCTTCTTTATTTGTGATTCTGACTGATTATCATCACCAGTGATTTTCGCAAAAAGAATAGAATTTTTCCAAGTAAACCTGTCGTTTATTGGAAATCTATGAACGATTCCCCAAGCAAAGTTTGTATTTGCTTTTTTGAAATGTCCTGTTTCATTTAGATCTCCCAAATAGTAGCTCATTCCAGCAGTTAGACCAACTTGATTTTGGGATTGACTAAGTCCAACAAAATGCTGTAATAGAATTAGAGTAAATGACAGAAAGAAAAGCTGACTACGCACGTAGCGAAAGTATAAATAAGATGAGAAATAAGATTAAAAACGTGGTTTAAACGCTTTTCCGCTCAAAATCTTATAACTAACTGTAAACATAAATGCCATATAGAAATCATCATACTTGGCTCCACCTCTTGTTTCACCAGTACCAGTCCAAGTTGCTCTGTCACCAGACTTGTCCGCAGGGTCAGCTAATAATCCAGCCTCTGGATCTCCGCCGTTGGCAGCAATAATTGCGTTATTATCGTAATAAACACCTCCAACATCATCTAAGTAATCAGAAAAAGATTTTCTAAACATATACTCAACTCCAACATTCCAGTGTTTTCCTAGTGAATACTTAGCCCCAATCCCAAGAGGAATAGCCAAGGCGAACTTGCTGTAAGGTTTTACTCCTGAACCACTCACAGTTTGCCCTTCAGTTCCAATTTTGCTTAATGGTTTATATTTTGACGAACCTGAATGTTTTCCAGTTGGATTAAAATATAATCCATTAATACCAGTGGTAACATACATTGACAATCCATAAAGGAATCCGTTTTGTGTTCCTTTTAATCGAAAAGCATGGCTAAATTTCTCTCGAATGAAATAATAACGACCTAAAATTCCAATTTCATAGATTTGAGTTTGAATATCAAAATTTCTATGAAGTCTAGAAACGTTTCCAGAACTCGCATCCCTGGCTTTAAGCCATGCATAAGTGAACTGTCCGTTAAGTGAAATATTTTTTGATAAGTAATAGTCGTAACCAGCAAAGACACCCCAACTAGTTTCTTTAAAGTTCATATCGAGTATGAAGTTCGAAGGTTCATCATTATAACCTCCGACATCACTCAAAAACCATGTGGTTCCAGCGCCAAAAGTAACTTCTTGACGAAATTTTTTCCATCGTTGGGCATCAACATTGGAAGCAAATAGAACCAATAATACTAGGGTTATTGTTTTGTTTAAAGGCACTTGGGTGTTTTTTGAATTGATGCAAATATAATCATATTGGTTTTTGATTTATAGAAATATTTTTTTGCTCGAAAAGTAGATTTTAATTTCGTTGATCTTTACCCCAATTCATTTTATTACTAAGTGTATTGAGAAAAGTTTGTTGATTTAGATTTAATAGTTTGATTGAAAAGTCACATTTTTTAATTTCAATTTCCAATGCTGAATCAAAAGTTTCCATTCTACTATCCATAGAAACTAAAAAATCTTTACCGCGTCCTTCAACTTTAAGTTTAATGGTATCGTTCGATGAAATTACAAAAGGACGAGAGGTTAGATTGTGCGGTGCTACCGGAGTAATTACAAAATTTTCGGAGCCAGGTGTAATTATAGGTCCCCCACAACTTAATGAATAGGCAGTAGAGCCAGTTGGTGTAGATATTATTAAGCCATCCGCCCAGTAGGTGTTCAAAAACTCACCATTTATATAAGCATGTATGGAAATCATACTAGATGTATCCTTTTTGTGCACTACAACTTCGTTAAGCCCAAAGTTTTTGTTTCCAAATAGGTTAGGTTTAGTTTTAAGTTCAAGAAGCATTCGATCTTCTAAAAAATAATTTTTTTTGTCAATTTGAATTAAGGCTTCAGAAATGTCTTCCACTTTTATTGTCGAAAGAAACCCCAACCGGCCAGTGTTAATTCCCAATATGGGTATATCCGAATTTTCTACTAAAGTAACAGAATCAAGCATAGTTCCATCTCCTCCAATAGAGAAGAGGCATTCCGCATGCTCGTGCATTTCCTTAAGAGAAGTAAATTGAGCAACTTGAGAACTCATTTTTATCCTTTTCTTTAGAAATGAATAAAAAGATTTGAATACAATTACCTTGATATCTCTTTTTTCTAACTCATCGAATAGAGTTTGAATATCTAGAATGTGTTTGTCATCAAATAACCGCCCATAGATTGCAATCTTTTTCATTTCTACATGTTAAGATAATTCATAAGATTGTTGTACCTGTCTTGAAGATCATCATCAGAGGAGCTTTCATCATAACTAGCAGTAATGTCATATTCAAAGCGTTCGAAAGTCTGAATTATGTCCTGTACATTTTCCTTATTAACCTTTACCGTGAGCTCAAACTTATTATCATCATAGCTTCTTGTAATAAAACTACCTAAAATTTTCGCATCGTTACTCTCAACAATTCTAGCAATTTCTATCATAGAATAGTCTGCAACTACCAAATCCATTACAATTATTCCACCAGGGTTTTTCACTAAAGGCATTTCTGCAATGGCCTGCATAATACCGGAAACAGTAGTAACGCCTAAAAACAAATCCTTGGTAGAAAGAATGGGAATTAAACTAAGCTTATGCTTTTCTATGAGCTTTACAACTTCAAATACATGTTCATTTTCGTAAACAGAGGTTTTAATTAAATTATGGATATGGTTTCCAATTTTCTCAGAACCGTTTTCGATATTAAATAAATAATCTTCATAGATTAATCCGAGGTATTGGGAGCCTTGATTTACTGCAAGATGAGTAACTTTAAATTCATCCATCCATTCTATGGCTTGTGCAACAGAATCTTCTTTTGTTAAAGAAGGAATTTCAGTTATAAGTATCTCACTTGAGAGCATAAAATATTATCTAATTTCGCCGCTTAATTCAAGTCAAAACTAAGATTTTTATGTGCAAGCTAAGTGTTAACGTAAACAAAATTGCTACCCTCAGAAATGCAAGGGGAGGAGACGTTCCAAATTTGGTTAATGTGGTTAAGGACGTTGAGCGCTTTGGAGCTGATGGTATTACTGTTCATCCTCGTCCCGATGAGCGCCATATTCGTTATCAAGATGTTTATAATATTGATAAAGTGTATAAGACTGAATTTAATATTGAGGGTTATCCAAACAAAAAATTCATGGATCTGGTTCATGAAGTTAGACCTGGCCAAGTTACATTGGTGCCAGACCCTCCAGGAGTTTTAACGAGCAATGCGGGCTGGGACACAAAAACTAATCTTGATTTTCTGACAGAAGTAATAGCGAGTTTTAAATCAGCTAACATTAGAACCTCTATTTTTATTGATACGGATTTAGAATTAATAGAATTTGCAAAAAAGACTGGTGCCGATCGTGTAGAATTATATACTGAGTCCTATGCAAGTAACTATTTTAAAGATAAAATAAAGGCTATTGAACCGTATAAAAAAGCTGCTACTTGCGCTCAGTCAATTGGATTAGGACTTAACGCAGGACATGATTTAAGTTTAGAAAACCTGAAATATTTTAACGAACAGATTCCTTTTTTAGACGAGGTTTCCATTGGGCATGCTTTGGTTGCTGATGCTTTATATTATGGACTTGAAAATGTTGTTCAGATGTACAAAAACCTATTAATAGATTAGATCTTAGTTCCTGTATGAAATTAAATTATAAAAATTTTGGACATGGTGAGCCCTTGGTCATATTGCATGGACTAATGGGTATGTTAGATAATTGGCAGAGCCTGGCTAAAGGATATTCAGATCATTTTGAAGTGTTTATTTTAGATGCAAGAAACCATGGTCATTCACCTCATGATTCGGAAATGAATTATGAGATTATGATGCATGACCTATTAGAATTTTGTCATGATCATGGCCTAAGTGAAATTTATTTAATGGGACATAGCATGGGTGGGAAAACCGCCATGAAATTTGCTCAGAATTTCCCTGATTTCGTGACAAAATTAATTGTTGCTGACATTGCGCCAGTTGTTTACCCAATACGGCATCATATAATTTTAGAAGGACTTAAGTCTTTGGACTTTAATGTCATAAAATCAAGAGGAGAGGCTGAAAGACAATTAGAACAATACATACCTGAAATAAGCATTAGACAGTTTTTATTAAAAAGCAGTTATTGGGTAGAAAAAGGAAAATTAGGTCTACGTTTTAATCTAGACTCAATTATTGAAAACATTGAAATTATTGGTGAACAAACTACCGATGCTGTTTTTGAAAAAGACACGCTTTTTATTAGGGGTGAAAATTCAGAGTATGTTAAAGAAGAAAACCTAGAATTAATAAATGAATATTTTCCAAATAATTCATTAGTTACAATTCCCGATGCTGGTCACTGGTTACATGCTGAAAAGCCAAAATTGTTCATTGAAGAAACCTTGAAGTTTTTAATAGAAGATTGATTATTAAGAAGGTCCGCTCTATTCGAAATCTGTGGTTAGCTTGAACCGCAGTACTCGACTATTGCCTGCGTCTGCAACGTAAACTATTTTTCTAAAGTAAGCAACACCCATAGGATTGTTAAACTGGTTTAGGCCTATTCCCTCACCACCAAATGAGGCCAAAATTTGTTTTCTATTGGAAGAAAATGGAGGTGGGTTAGCTCCCTCATAGCCCTCGTTAGTAAACTGATACAAAGAGTCATTTGCAGCGTCCACCACAAAAATGTAATTGGTTCTGTCTCCAGCATAAGTAACCCCTTTAGGCGTAGTGAATTTTCCTGGATCATACAAAAAGCCATCTGCTTTAGATGTGTCATTACTCGCCATTTCTTTTAACGAATATACCCCTCCATCAAGGGTTTCCTCATACTTAATGTACTGTACTTTTAGTGCAAGATCTGGATTGATAGACGTATAAATAAAATCTCTTGAATTAGAAATTGCTGGATCTTGTGGTGGCTGAGAAAGTGTGGTTATTCCACTTGGCATAGAAAAATAATCGTTTTCAAAACCCCCACTGGTTTGAACTGTAATAGGAGATATTCTTTTATCCTGAACATTGTTTAAATCAGGATTGACGGAAAGAATAGCATCGTCAGGTCCGCCCAATTGTGTAGGGTTATTTTTTGGGCCTGTACGAGCTAAATAATAAGAGTTGTCAGAAAGTGTTGCAACAGCAGTGAATTTTACCGATTCATCAGATTGAGAAGCGCTTTTAAAACCTAAATAATAAGGATGAATAATGACTGCCTTAGGTTTCCCAAATGAAAGGCCGAGAGCACTTCCACTTTTTTGATTTATTCGATATAAACAAGTTAATGATATAGGAGTTTTTGCGCTATCGTTAGCTATAGTATCATAAGTTCCAATAGCTAAAATATCCAAAGCACGATCTTGAGAAATAGACTTAAGCCCTTTTACGGTTATCCTTTGCAATTCTCTTCCTGACAAATCGTAGGATACTATCTCACTAGTTCCTTCATCAACTACATAAAAAAGTTCATCGAATCCTGCTATAACTTGAGTGGGTTTTACAAATTCTGAAAGAACGGGTTGAATAGGAACGTAAGCTACCTCACGCCCTTGAAATTCAGGTTTGTCAATAAAAGATAAATCCGTTTTATCTCCAAAAAAACCTTTGCATCCATTAAGGAGCAGCAAGATAGAAAAGCAAAGGGAAAGTTTAATTATTCTCATTTTCGTTCTTCTGCTTTATGTAGTGATAGACTCAACCCTATACTGTGTTGAAGTCCAATGGTTGTGCTAGGAACAATGGCATAATCAATCCGTAATGGGTTGTGCCCAATTCTAGCTTTATAGCCAACTCCAAAAGTTGGGATTTTGTAGGTCTTTCTACCCATAATGTATCCCAATCGAACTGATAGTAATTTTCGATATTCGTATTCCAAGCCAAAACGTAGGTTTTCACTATTATCATTTGGGTGATAAAGTTGAACTGCTGCAATAACCTTATGATCATCCTTGTCAATGGCTAACATGGAAATTCCTAGCTTAAATGTGGTCGGCAAGGGGTATTTGTCAGGACTTGAATTTGCTCCAGTACTAAATGTCACTTCTTGATGGTCACCATTCACTTGAGAACTGCCGCCAAAATTTGAAACGACAACTGCAAAACTTAATTCTCGAAAATCAAGACTATATAGAAAACCTAAATCTGCTGCAACAGAATGGCTTTTGTACTGAGCCATACTCTCATAGATGTATTTAAGTTTTAAACCCAGCGAAAACTGATCGGAGAGTTCTTTCGCTATTCCAAGGCCAATTGCAGTATTGGTAACATAAAAGTATTCTCCCGTGCCTTCAGGTTGAAATTCTGTACGTACCTCTTGTTTTCCCGAAGAGAGGTTGTTTACCGTGAAAAGTATATTGGTATTTACCTTTTGCCAAGGTAGTATGGTGCTAAAAAATGATTGGTTAAGTCCATTTCCTATAAAAAAGTTGGAAGCACTAATATTTGCATTTTTAAATGTTGTTGCCGCTGCAGGATTAGTAAAAGTACTAAATCCATCATTTCTTAAAGTGATGTTAGCACCACCCATTCCAACAGAACGGCTGCTGGCATCGTTTTTTAAGAAAACCAAAGTTGCAGAACCTGTTCGTTGACCACCTAAATTAGGTAATATCTGAGCATAGCTTTGGCTACAAACAAATACCAAAATTAAAGGGATTATATGTCTAACAATCACTCTCATTAAAATCGAAAGGCTAAACCATATAAAATTTGTGTCGGAGGACGCCATCTTGCAGGGTTGTTTGGCAAAGTTCCCGAAGCTTGTGGGTCATCATATTTAGGATCTCTCCACGTTTCTGGAACATCATCTCCTTCACGGTATCCATCGCCCGTTACAGGATTAACGATTTGAGCGTTTTTATTGTTAAAGATATTACGAACCTCAAAACTTAAAGACAATACACTACTTCTTTTTTTATTCCATACTAAGTCTTTAGTGATTTTTAGATCTGCCCAAAACCAAGCTTTGGCAATTTTACTATTTGGCTTGTCATTTTCTGATTGATACAAAACTCTACCAAAATCATTTGTTCCAGCCGCCGCTACTGGAGTATATCGATACCCTGATTTATAATTAGCACTTACAAATACTCTAAATCGATTGAATATTTTTGGAATATTCATACTGGTATCAGTATTCAGAATTATACCCATTTTTAGGTTCCATGGTCTATCCCAAGCTAAAGGTTGCTCCTTTGTATTATCTACGAACCCTTGTTCCCTAATTTGAAGTTCACTTTCACGAGCTGAGTTTGATTTTCCTCTAGCAGATTGGAAAGTTCCATTAAAAAATAATTTATAAAACTTAGCTATTCGTTGGGTAACGCCTAATTCAACGCCAATTATTCTTGCATAGTCTTGGTTGTAATAGATTTGACGACTCACCAATTTACCCGTTTGATCAGTGATAAGGGCCGTTCCAGAGACAATGTAGTCGTATTTGTCATTGTTAAATGCTGTAAGAGTTACGCCCAAATCTTTAGTAATTTGAGATTTAATCCCAATTTCGTAGCTTACCGTTGATTCAGGTTTTATAATGGGGTTTCCTATCGTTGCTAATGACTTTGGTCAAGAAATTCAGGATCCAAACCCGCATAAATAAATCGAGGGTGAGGCATTTGCATACTGTGTCCATAATTGAAATACAACACGTTGTTTTCAGTTACTGGGAAACTCACATTTATTTTTGGGAGCAGTCTAAACTGGTATCTTTTACTGAATATTTTAGTGGTTTCTTCCTCATATTTAGTTCTAGAAGATTCTTGTAATGGAACATCAGGATTGGAGACCGCATCTGCCAAACGTTTCCCATAAGTCCAATAATTAAATCGTACTCCTAAAGTGGCAATTAGGCCTTTGTATGAAAGCCTGTCTTGAACCCATACACCACCCTCATTAGGGTTTGCTTTCCATATTTCTGATGATGAGCCAACACTTACAGAAGGTGTACTTAATGTATCATTAATTTTTATTGGAGCGCCCACCCACGGCTGATATACATCTGCCCATTGGTATTCTTTTTCTTTGTGTTCCCAGCCGAAATTAAATCGGTGTGCTTCGTTTTTCGGGAAATAGCTCACACTGACCTTACCTGTGTATTCTAACGCATAATGATCATGCCATCTTGTAGCAATGCCATTGTTATTTACAAAACCATTTCCTGGTAACACATAAATGATTGAATCTCGGGGGTTAAAAGTGGAAACGGGGTTCGTTACTATAGATGCTGGATCATAAATTTGATCTACTGTTTCGGATCGAAAAGGTCTTCCATTGGCATCTGCACGTAAATTGGTGAACAACCTACCCAATGCCAATTTAACGTTCCAGTTATTATTGACAAAGTGCTGGAAATTAATTGCAGTTAAATTAGATCGATGGGTATATGTATTTGCATTATCAGGATTTTCAGCAAATTGCCATTGTAATCCTGGAGTAACTACGGCATCAAAACCAACAATTTGAAGTGATCTTGTATTCTGATTAACGGCTATACTATGCTGGTTAGTCAAAGTGATTTTAGTTCCTGGTTTAAACTCGTAAGATAATTTGAAGGTATTAGCGAACTTATTGTTTTGACGAGGCGCCCAAAAAGATTGATCTTCAGGAAATAGTGAACTATTGAGTTGGTTAGATCTAATCCGGTAAAAATCGTCGCTCAAAAACATGTTTGCACTAACAAAGAATCTTAGTTTCTTTTTGGTAAAAGGAATAGCACCTCCCATGGCAATATCAGCAATGTCGGTGTTCCATGCAGTACCTTGGTTTTCATTAAACCCTAAATTATCTCGTTGCCAACTGCCACTAACTTCAAACTTATCTCCTCCCTCTCTAATTTTTGTGGAAATAATACCTGCCGCACCACCACCGTATTCAGCACCTGCACCACCAGTAATAACAGAAACATCACTAACCGCACTACTTTGTACTCCAACACCAGTACCAGTTCCAGAAAGTGGGTCTTGTGCGCTAATACCGTCAATCATGTATTGAGTTTCGTAGGTTCTACTTCCTCTAATGTTTATTCCATCTGCTGTTTTACTCACACCTGCTTGCATGGTCACAATTTCGGAAACATCACGAACTGCCATTTGCTGAATATCTTCTTGACTGATTTTAACTTCAGAGTTTGCTTCTTCTAGGTTAATCAGATTAGCGTCTCCGACAACCACCACCTCATTCATTACAGTACTTCTTAGACTTAATGTTGCGTTTAGTGTTTTGGTTCCTCCAGCAGTTATGGTAATTCCATTGAAAATTTTATCTGAGTAACCAATAAAACTAAATTTCACTGAATAATCTCCAGGTTTAATTCCTTCAATTCGAAATTTCCCGTTCACATCGGCTGAAACTCCATTATAAGTTCCGACAATTAATACAGTTGCTCCAATTAGTGTTTCTTTAGAATCTGCATCTATAATTTGCCCGACTAAAACACCCGTTTCTTTGTCTTGACCAAAAATGGATTGGGTCAACAACAATGAAAATAATATGAATGCTAATTTCTTCACAATCTATAGATTACCAGTCAAAATCTTTATTTAATACCTGGTTAAATAAAGTGTCTACTTTAGAATAATCAGCGTTGTAAATGTTTAACGCAGAAGCAATGAAAACTACATTTGATCTTCCACCACTCAAAACATTTTTAACTCCTATGGTTTTTGATCCAGAATAACCTGAGCCGTAGATATCACCTTTATATATTTCTACTGCATTTGAAGATTTGTAAAAAGGAGAGAACGCATCGGGGAATGTTGTTGTTCCAAGATCTGGATAGCTTGATTGTAAAGATGTCATTGCAGAATCTGACTTTTTTAGAGTTAACCCCGCCGTTTTTGATGCCATTGAATCAATTGGGTAAACGCCAAGAACCGGAGAGCTTGACTGCAGCGGGTTGTTATTGTCAAAGTATCCAATCGAAAAAACTTTACCTCCGTTTAGAGTAAAATCTTGAATAGGTCGAGCACTAGATTCTAAAATCAACGCAGATAGTCCCGTTCCAGAATTGACGTATGGTTTTTTATCTGAAAAAATACAGAGTTTTTTATATTCAGAAATCATTAAATAAAATGTGGTAGCCCAAAAAGTAGGTTGCCATTTTCCATTATCAACCGTGTAATCGATGTAATCATAATTAGTGACCACATTTGAAATTCTAGTTGTGTAAAAAGAATTAAAATCACGATCGCCCCCAATGACCAATAAGTCGGAAGATTTAGGTTTAAAAAACACATTTTGCAATGTGTCAACTTCACTGATGCTACCAGAAATGTCTGTAGACCGAACGTAAATAGTATTTAATGAATTGAGTATAAGCCCATCCATTAAGTCGGCTTCAGGAGTATCTGCATCGAAATAAACTTTAGCACTCATGGCTCCAGTTCCCGAAGTATTTTGAGGAACTATACTTAAATTGGTTTTCCTTTTATCGACTTTATACCAAGCACCGCTATTCAGCTTTAGCTCAACATCTCTGAGGTTGTCAAATCCATCTTGGTCAGTGGCATTCCAAAAGAGTGATGCAACAATAAATGCGGTATCTTTTGTGGATAATGCCTCATCAAAAGAAACTTCAGGCGGTGTGTTTTTTATTGGGATTTTGACATAGGCTGGAGTTAGATCTTTTTCATTTTTATTGTCAATTGCCCTTACCCAAAACTCTATGTCGGTCGTGTCTGATCCTTCTGAAATAGTAAAAGTAAAAGTGCTGTCCGCTTTTTGAGTTAGCACCCAAGTGCTATTATCTAGTGAAAATTCATAACCATTAATATATCCATCTTTATCAGATCCATACCAAGCCATTTTCACGGTAGTCTTGAGTCTCTGGTCACCAGTTAAATTAATGAAATGAGGTATGACTTGAGAATCTGGTTTTTCATTGCCATTTTTTTCTCCTTTTTTACAAGAAAAAATCGTGAAAATGAAAAGAATAATATAGAGAAAATGAAATTTCAAAATGTGAAAATGAAATTCACTCCCGGGCAGTATGCCTGGGAGTGAATTCAAATTGTTTATTGTTTAATAAATTTAGTTCTTTCTAGAACCAGTCCATTTTCATTTTCTATTTCCATTAAATAAA
>Ga0115567_10006286_pt1 | contig 11373 bp, 10 predicted proteins | sample COGITO_mtgs_1204_2_FD_88679 | JGI IMG/M metagenome (GOLD analysis project Ga0115567, IMG submission 88679) | Pelagic marine microbial communities from North Sea - COGITO_mtgs_120412 | ecosystem: Environmental > Aquatic > Marine > Epipelagic | place: Germany:Helgoland, sampling site Kabeltonne...
GGAGTAAATCCTGGAGATGGACCGGATGGAGTTTTACAGCCAAATGAAGTGATGGATGCATTTCCAATCTATAAATCAGCTGTTGAAAATATTATCCCAGTTGGCTTTTTGAAAAGATATTCAAAGGGATTTTTTCAATACTTAATTAAGTACGAGAAAGTACCAGATGTTCAAGGCATAGATTCTTTGGGAGCCTTTTGGCAAGCTGTAAAGGATGGGGTTCACTTTATTAAGTTTCTTTTGACTCCTGAGAGAAAAAGATTAGCTTCAGCTGATAGGTATACTTTTGCTAAAATACTTGAAGTTCTGGCAGAGTTTTCACCAGAAGCTACAGAGAATCCATTTCCATGTGATGCTTTAAAGTAATTTGTATTTAAAATAAAAGTTTAGTATCTTTTTTTTATGAAAAAACTATCTTTAGATCTCAATGAGAGACTTTCAAAAATATCAGAATATAAAGAGACCCTCGATTTACTACGGGGGTCACTTTGACATTGCTAAGAAAGAGGCCAGATTAGAGGAAATCACTGAACTCGAAGCTCTAGAGGGCTTTTGGGATGATCCAGACAACGCCACTAAAATCCAAAAAGAAAAATCAATAATAGAGTCTGTTTTAAAGTCCTTTAATGGTGTAGTTGAGCTCTATGAAGAGTTTGAGATACTCGTCGAATACGCCAGAGAAGGAGAAGCATCTTTTGATAAAGAGGCAATTGAAGTTTTTGATAAACTTGAAAAATCTCTTCTCATAGCTCAAGAACAAGCTCTCTTATCTGAAGAGACAGATCCAAATAATGCCATTATCTCTATCAACGCTGGAGCAGGAGGAACAGAGTCCTGCGATTGGGCTTCAATGCTCCACAGAATGATAACGAGATGGGCCGAAAGTAAGAACTTTAAAGTTGATGTCATGGATCATCAGTACGGTGATAGTGCCGGTATAAAGTCTGTAACATTTATGGTTAACGGTGACTTCGCTTATGGGCAACTAAAGAGTGAAACAGGAATTCATAGACTTGTTAGAATCTCTCCATTTGATTCAAACGCTAGAAGACATACTTCCTTTGCTTCAATATATGTATCCCCAGAGATTGATGATTCTATTGAAATAGAAATTTTAGATAAAGATATAAGAATAGATGTTTATCGCTCCGGTGGAGCTGGTGGACAATCAGTAAACACGACCGATTCGGCCGTGAGAATTACACATAGTCCATCTGGAATTGTTGTGACCTGTCAAAATGAAAGAAGCCAATTGCAAAATAAGATGACGGCCATGAAGGTATTGAAGTCTAGGCTTTATGAAAAAGCTATGGAAGAGAAGAGAGCGCAAGCCGCTGAGACTGAGGCCAACAAAAAAGAAATTGGCTGGGGCTCACAGATCAGATCCTATGTTCTTCATCCTTATAAAATGGTCAAGGATCATCGTACAAATGAAGAATCTGGAAATGCTTCAAAGGTATTAGATGGAGATCTGGATCCCTTTATGAAGTCCTTTCTTAAGTGGCGCGCCCTTGGAGATGATATTGCCATATAGGGCCATCTTGTATATTATTTGCGCTTAAATAATATAGAGGTCCATATGAAAGAAAAGTATATCCAGCAATGGGAAAACCAATACTCTGAACAAGTAAAAGTAAGACTCGATAAAAGAGAAAAACTTATTGAGAATAAGTCTCATCCATATAAGCACGGAGTTAAACCCTCTATTAAGGCCAGTGAGCTATTTAAACTCTACGATGACAAAACAAAAGAAGAAATTGGCGAAACCGATCAATACAGTGTCGTGGGTAGAGCGCTTCTAGTTAGAGACTTTGGAAAAGCTGCTTTTATTCAAATTGACGACGGATCAAAAAGATTTCAATTATATATAAAGAAAAATGTAACAAGTGAAGAAGGATTTGCTGATTACAAACTACTGGATTATGGAGATATCGTTTGGGCCAAGGGTGATATCTTTAAAACAAATAAAGGTGAGCTGACTTTAAATGCTCATGACTTTAAGATTGCTACTAAGTCCATCAGACCACTCCCAGAGAAATATCACGGGTTAACTGATCAAGAGCAAAAATATAGAATGAGATATGTCGATATGATTATGGACACTGATTCTAGGGATAAACTAAGAACAAGGTCGCAGATTGTAAGATATATTAGAGAATTCTTTTATAAAGATAATTGGTTAGAAGTTGAAACTCCCATGATGCACTCTGTAGCTGGTGGGGCGACTGCAAAACCATTCAATACTCACCACAATGCTTTAGATATGGAACTTTTCATGAGAATAGCTCCAGAGCTTCATTTAAAAAGATTAATTGTCGGCGGATATGACAAAGTTTTTGAAATGAATAGATGCTTTAGAAATGAAGGTCTCTCTCTTAAACACAATCCAGAATTTACTACTATTGAGTTCTACCAAGCTTACGCTACTTATGAAGACTTAATGGACTTAACTGAAAAGCTAATTCATGGATTGGCCAAAGATGTCATTGGAAGCTCTGTTATTAAGTGGGGAGATCATGAAATAGACTTTGGATCTAAGTTTGAAAGGCTTCCAATGAAAGATGCTGTCGTTAAATACACTGATCTAAGCCTTGAAGATTTAAAAAATAAAGACAAAATGATTGAGCTTTTAAACTCCAAAGAGGAGATTGAAGCTAAAAAATCTGAACTAGCTAAGCTCTCTGCTGCTAAACTTATGGTCTTATGCTTTGATGAATTTGTAGAAGATAAATTAATCAATCCAACTTTCATTACTGAATACCCAACTGAAATATCTCCACTTGCTAGACGTAATGATGAGAACCCAGACGTAGTTGATAGGTTTGAGCTCTTTATCAATGGGTGGGAAATCGCAAATGCCTTTAACGAGCTAAATGATCCAACTGACCAACTGTCAAGATTTGCTGACCAAGCTGTTTTAAAGGAAGGTGGGGACGACGAAGCTTGCGACCCTGATTATGATTTTGTAAGAGCACTTGAGTACGGAATGCCACCAACTGCTGGACAGGGAATGGGGATTGATAGGCTCACAATGCTTTTAACAAATAGTACAACGATTAAGGATGTTATGCTTTTTCCACTTCTTAAAAAAGAAGTCTTCTTTGGTCATGAAACTGAGGAATAAATGAAATTAAAGTTCTCTTCCCTCTATGGAATTGTTTTAGAGGGAAAGTCTACGCTTAGGTTCTTTATTGGAGCAATTCTAAGCTTTTCATTCTCAATAGCAGTGATCCTTTCAACTATTGGTTTAATGGATGGTTTTGAGGCGAGTCTTATAAAGTCTCTTAAAAACTCATCATCAGATTTAGTTCTAAGTTCAAATCAAGGTTTTTTTGACTTTGAAAAAATTGAACCTCTCCTTAAAAAAAATAAGTTTATTCAAAATTATGATCCATTAGTTATCGCACAATCCTTTGCCGTTTATGATCAAAAATCTAAAGGTGTGCTTGTTCATGGTGTACAAGAGAGCGACTTTAATAAAGTTACAAACTTAAATCTTAAGTTTCAAGATACCAGTTCAATTGCAATAGGGAGTGAGCTTGCAAGTTTTTATGATATTGGAATTGGGGATGAGCTAACACTTATCTTTTCAAGCACAAAGTCTTCTGAGGATGGAATTCCTAACTTGATAAACTTTAAGGTGAGCTCCATCGTAAACCATGGTGTATTTGAAAAAGATTTAAGATTTGTTTATGTTGATAAATCAACACTGTCACAAGTCCTTGGACTTAAGGATAAAGCCGTAAATAAAGTCTTAATAAAAACTGATAAAAATTCTCTCACTCAAATCGAAAGCTATAATGAAGATCTAAGTGAACAGTTAAAAGAGCTGAGTACTTTTAGATCAAATACTTTTTGGAGTGAGTTTGATACTTTGCTTGAAGCTGTTAAGGTTGAGAAGTTCTCAATTACCCTAATTCTTCAGTTAATTGTCGTTGTTTCAGTTTTTAATATCTTGGCTTTCATTATCTTTGTTGTGGAAAAACAGGCACAAAGTTTTTTTCTACTGAGCGCACTTGGACTTAGTAAAAAACTAATAATTAATTTTTGGATTAAGCTTTTGGCCTTTGTTTGGTTAATCTCATGCGTACTTGGAATTTTCTTAACATTCGTTTTTAATATTTTATTAAACACATTAAGTGTTTTTCAGCTACCTGGTGATATATATGTCTTATCTGAACTTAGCCTTAAGCTAGATTCAATGGATTATATTTTGGTATTTTCAATCGCTGCACTCTGGATTGCTGTTATCGGTATCGTTTGCGGCTATAAACTTAAAAAGAAGTCTATCCTTAGTGGGCTTAGACAGGAGTTCTCTTAAATATGAGTGTAGTACTAGTAAAAGATGTGCATAAGTCTTATGGCGAAACAAAAGTATTGAGTGGAGTTAATTTAAGTATCAATGAAGGGGAGCAACTCGTTATCCAAGGGCCTTCTGGTTCTGGTAAGTCGACTCTTCTTTATCTTCTTGGTGGCCTAGATCAAGGTGATACTGGTGTTGTTAAAATTAATAACAAAGAATTAAGTCATTTAAGCGATGAAGACTTGGCCAAGTTTAGAAATGGCGAAGTTGGTTTTGTTTTTCAATTTCACTTCTTATTGCCTTCAATGAATTGTTTAGAAAATATTTATCTGCCGGCCAAAATATCTCAAAGAGATGATGACGAATTAAAATCTTGGGTACTTGATCTGGCCGAGAAATTAGGGGTGACGCATTGCCTTAAGAAATATCCCTTTGAAATCTCTGGTGGAGAGCAGCAGAGGGTTAATATTATACGAGCTTTAAGCTTAAGACCAAGATTATTGCTATGCGATGAACCCACAGGTAATTTGGACTCAAATAACTCACAGCTAGTGATGAAGCTACTTAAGGACTTATCAAAAGAAGTGAACTCTACATTAATTGTGGTGACACACGACGTAAAGATAGCTGACTCTTTTGATAGAAAAATAACGATTGAAGATGGTCATATAATTAGTTAATATCACCACAATTCATGAAATAATTTAATGCCTACTAGGATTAATATATATGGTTAAAAACTTTCTGCTACTTCTAGTGGCCATAATTTGTTTAGATGTAGAGGCAAAAGTACTCTTTAAAGTTAATAAAGTTAGAGTTGAAGGAACAAAAAGAGTTGAGCCTGAAGCTATCTTAGAGAAAATCTTAATAAAAGAGGGCTCTGTCTTAGATACTGAGTTATTAAATGATTCTATAAAAAAAATCTATGCCATGAGATATTTTGAAGTGGTTGAAGCACATCAAGAAAAAAAAGATCTTGTATTTAAACTAAAAGAAAAGCCAGTTGTTAGTAGAATCCAGTTTGCTGGTAACGATGATTTATCAGACGATGATATCTTAGAGAAAATAAAGACTAAACGATTTAACATCTTAGATATAAATACAATTAAAGAAGATATTGCAAATATCCAAAAGCTTTATGAAGAGAAAGGCTATTACCTTGCAAACGCAAGCTATGAGCTTAAAAAAAATGAGTTTGAAAACTTAGACCTAATCTTTAAGATTCAAGAGTTTGATAAGGTAAGAGTTAAGAAAATTTACTTTCTTGGTAATGATGAACTTAAAGATGAAGATTTAAAAGGCTTTATGCAAACATCTGAGGAGAGCTTGTTCTCTGGCCTTAGTGACAGCGGAAACTTTAAATCATTTAACTTTCAAACAGATATAGAGAGACTAAAGTACCTTTATAAGACGAAAGGTTTTTTACAGATAAATATTGGAAATCCTGAAGTGACTGTAAGTGAGGATAAAAAATGGATCTTCATCACTATCAGAATTAAGGAAGGACCAAAGTTCTCTGTAAATAATATTTTCTACAATGGAGAGCTATTATTTACCCAGGGTGAGCTCAACGAGAAAACAACACTAAAAGCTGGTGATATTTACTCTGAAGAGAAACTAAGAAGAGATATTCAGTCATTAACTGAAATGTATCAAGATAAAGGTTATGCTTTTGCCAACGTCCTTAGAACTTTAAAAATTGTTCCAGGTGAGAATAAAGTTGATATCAACTACTCTTTTGAAAAAGGGCAAATTGCCTACTTTGGTAAAATTTCAGTTAAGGGAAATACTAAAACAAGAGATAAAGTTGTTAGAAGAGAACTCAGAATCTATGAAGGGATGAGGTATTCTGGAAGTTTACTTAGAAAGTCCAAAGAGAATGTTAACCGTCTAGGTTTCTTCGAGCAAAATAGTGTTGTCTTTAATACCGTTTCTCCTAGAGGCAAGGACAATATCCTCGACGTCGAAGTTTCTATTAAAGAGAGACAGACTGGACAAATCTCTTTGGGGGCTGGTTATTCAAGTGCAACACAGGCTTTCTTTCAAGCATCGATTGCTCAAAATAACTTTAGAGGCTTAGGACAAAATTTAAACCTAAACGTCTCTTTTGCTAAACAACAAAAAAATTATAACTTAGGTTTTACTGAACCATATTTCATGGATTCTAAGTGGACGGCCGGTGGTGATATTTATCAATCATCTAATGGTTTAACTTCAAACTATAGATCTGAGAAATGGGGTGCTGATATTAGAGTTGGATATCCAATCCTAGAATATACAAGAGCATTCTTAACTTTAAGACATGAGTACACTGATCTTGAAGACGTTAGAAACCCAACAATTAAAAGATCATTAGAAAATGGTGTTGCCTCTACTATTAAAGCTTCACTTAGGTTGGACAAAAGAAATAATATCTTTGAACCAACAGATGGATACTATGGAAGTTTCTCTGTTGAGTATGCTGGTCTGTATGGTGAACAAGAGTGGATGAAGGCATTGGCCGAGACAAGGTTTTATCAACCAGTTGTTGGCGAACTCGTCTTTAGACATAGATTTCAAGCGCAGCAATTAATAAAAACGACCGATAGAAACCTTCCAAGAACAGAGAAGTTCTCAATGGGTGGTGCTAGGGATATGAGAGGTTATAACTTCGAAAATATTGGGCCTAAAGCCGTATTAGAAGACAGAGAAACTGGTGAAGAGAGACTCTTTAATTTAGGTGGTACTTTCTCACTACTAACTTCTTTTGAACTAGAACATCCACTTATTAAGGAAGCTGGTTTAAAATGGGTTGTCTTTTACGATGCAGGTAATGTTTTTAGAGACCCAGGCGGGATTGATGGAGATTATCCACTAAGACAAGATTTTGGTTTTGGATTTAGATGGTTCTCTCCAATTGGTGTATTAAGATTTGAGTTTGGTTATCCAATCGATCCTGAGCCAGGGAAAGATCAAGATGGCCAAAAATTTCACTTTGATATTGGACAATTATTTTAACAGGAGTAGATATGAAAAATTTAGTTATAGTTCTAGTTGCATTATTTAGTTTAAGCGCTATTTGTGAAACAAAAGTTGGTGTTGTAAACATTCAAAAAATCATAACCTCAGTAAAGCTGGGTAAAAATGTTATGAAGACTCTCGAAAAATCTTTTAAAGCAAAGAAAGTAACTCTTAAAAAAGAAGAGGACGCTATCAAAAAAATGCAAAAAGACTTTCAAAAGCAAAATTTAGTTTTAAGTGACAAAGCTAAGGCAAAAAAAGAAGATGCTATCAGAAAGAAAATTGCAGGTATTCAACAAAATACTATGAAGTTTCAAAAAGAAATTCAAAAACAAGAGTTAGAGCTTAAAAAACCAATTCTTGAAAAGTTAAAAGGTGTTATCGACACTGTATCTGAAGATGAAAAAGTAGATATCACTTTTGAAGTTTCACAATCGCCTGTTGTATATGCAAAGAACAAAGTGGACTTAACTGATAAAGTCATTAAGGCCTTTGATAAAAAATTTGATTAATGATTAAAGTAGAAAAACTTTTAGATATTGATAAAGGTCTTTCATTAGATCACGGAGATCCCAGCATTGCGTCTGGGATTTCTAGTTACTTATCTCCAATGGAGAACTCTCTAGTTTTTATAAAAACTAAAAAATACTTTAGTGAACTAGGAAGGTTAAATCCTTGTGACTCTAGTAAGTATTCCCTTATAACAACTCCAAAGCTCTTTGAAGAACTTAAGTCACAGATGAGTAGTTTTAAATCTATTCTTGTTACAAAGGACTTCTCAAGGTCTATGACTTTATTATCAAAGCCTTTTTATGATTTAAAATATGAAGGGCTCAATTTTGAAGTCGATGGAAGACAAATGGGATAGTCTAGTGTTGATTCATTTGCTGACGTGGCCCAAGGCGTTTTCATTGGTCAAAATGTTACAATTGAAAAGAATGTAAAGATTATGAGTGGTGCAGTTGTACTAGCTAATTGTCACATTAAAGAAGGAACTATTATTTTTCCAAATGTGACTTTGTACCCATTTACGAAAATTGGTAAGAACTGTCGTATCCATAGTGGGACAGTCATTGGTAGCGATGGCTTTGGTTATAATTTTATAGATGGAAAACACGAGAAAATCTGGCATCTCTATGGTGTTGAAATTGGAGATGATGTTGAGATTGGCTCTAATACTTGCATCGATAGTGGATGTTTTATAGATACCTTCATTGATGATGGTTGTAGAATTGATAATCAAGTTCACATCTCTCATAATGCTAGAGTTGGAAAACACTGCGTACTGTGTGGGAAGTCTGGACTTGCTGGAAGCTGTGAGCTTGAAGATTATGTCGTCTTTGCAGCAGGTGCTGGAGCAGCTCCAAATGCAAGAATAGGTAGTGGTTCGCAAATCGCAGCAGCTGCTGTCGTGAGTGAGAATGCTCTCATTCCACCAAAGTCGGTTTTGGCCGGCCACCCGGCAAGACCTTTAAAAGAATGGTTAAGAACTAAGGCAAAAATAAAAAAACTAACCGAACAATAGGAATTTTTATGCAATTAAATTTTGAACAGGTTAAAGACTTTCTTCCACACAGAGACCCATTTTTATTTATAGATACTGTTGAAAGAATTACAACAAAAAATGATGAAGTTAAGGATTCAAAAGATCTTATAGGATCAAAAGTAATGGCACACTTTAGTGTTGAAGAAGATTTAAAAGTTTTAGAAGGACATTTTCCTGGAAATCCAATTCTTCCTGGTGTTGTTCAAGTTGAAATGATGGCCCAAGCTTGCGCCTTTACTTCGATGCCACTTACTTGGGATAAAAAAGCTGACTATGATGTCGAGACTTTATTACTGGGCGTTGAGAGTACTAAGTTTAGAAAACAAGTTGTTCCAGGCATGAAGTTACAAATTTACACAGAAATGATAAAATGCAGATCAAATATTGCTAGCTATAATTGTGAGATTCACCATGAAGGAAAAAGAATTGCAGAGGCCACAATCTTAGCTAGACTCGCAATTACAAGGAAAAAAGTATGAGTGCAAAAATTCATCCAACAGCAATTGTAGAAGATGGAGCTGAGCTTGGAGAAAATGTTACTGTCGGTCCATTTTGTATGATCGGAGCTAATGTTAAAATTGGTGACTCAACAACTCTAAAGTCACATGTTGTTGTTGAAGGACATACAACGATAGGTAAGAATAATATATTTCATGAATTTTGCTCTATTGGAGTTGCACCACAAGATAAAAGTTATAATAACGAGCCAACGCTTACGATCATTGGGGACAATAATTTATTTAGAGAAGGTGTAACTGTTCATCGAGCTACAATGAAAGAAAACCAAAAAACTGTTGTAGGGAATAACGGCTACTTTATGGCCCATGTTCACTTCGCTCACGACTGTTTGATTGGAGATAATGTAACTTTAGCAAATTCAACTATGTGTGCTGGACATGTTCATGTTGGTGATAATGTTCAAATGGGTGGAGCTTGTGGAGTGGCACCTTTTTGCAATGTTGGAACTGGAGCATTTATTGGTGCAGCTAGTGCTATTGATAAAGACATCCCTCACTTCTTTACAGCGATGGGCAATAGAACAAAGCTTAAAGGTATCAATATTGTTGGGCTTAAAAGAAGAGGTCATTCTAAAGAAGAGATTTCTGAGCTTGTTGAGTTTTATAGAATTATGGAGTCATCAACTCTCTCACCAAGAGCTTTTGTTGATCAAGAAGAAAATATAATCGACTACAAGGATAATCAACTTATCGATATTGTTGTTAATTTTATTAAAGACAGTAAAGTCGGTATTCCACCATTTATAGGATAAGAGAATGAAAAAAGTAAATGTAGCTGTTATTGGTTTTGGTCATCTAGGTAGATGGCATACGCAAAAAGCATACAATAACGAAAATAGTAATCTTGTTGCAATCGTTGAGTCATTTGCGCCTAATCAGAAAAAAGCAAAAGAAGAGTATCCTGATGTAAAAGTTGTGTCTGATATCAATGAGGTTATGAGCGAGATTGATGCTGCCGTTATTGTTACTCCAACCTCAACTCATTATGAAATAACAAAGCACCTTCTTGAAAACAAAAAACATGTTTTTTGTGAAAAACCACTTTGCAGCTCTGGCGAAGAAGCTCGTGATTTAAATAAGTATTTAACGGATGGCCTAATCCTTCAGGTTGGTCACTCTGAAAGATGTCATGAGTCTTGGGAAATTTTAAAAGAGAGTATTGCTAACATCACTGGACCTATTACTGTTAAGCTAAATAGAGTTGCGGCCTTTAAAGGAAGAGCAACTGATGTTGATGTTGTTCAAGACTTAATGATTCATGATTTAGACCTTTGTCATTACTTATTTGATAAAAAATTTAAATCCGTCATGGCCGTAGGTCATAAGATAAGAACCGATAAGTGGGATCATGTAACTGCAATCATAGAAGCTCGTGATAATTCAATTTTTGAAATAACTTCTGGTCGAAACCATGTAAAAGAAATTCGCTCTTTAGAAATTATGTCAAATACTGGTTGTATTTATGTGGATCTATTTGCAAACGAAATTTATGAAAGTCATAAAGAGTTTAATGATGAATCAGGCTTTGTAAGCTTTAAGGCTTATGAGAAAAGAGATCATTTAAATATCGAACAGGAAAATTTTTATCAAAGTATCATCAATAATCAAAAACCTATGGTTACCTATGAAGACGGTGTATTCATTGTCGAACTTATTGATAGAGTTTTAGAGAGCTTAGATAAATCTAAAAAGATTACTTTAAACAATGACTGATAGTTGCCTCATTATCGCTGGAGAGCAATCTGGCGAAGATCATGCCATGACTTTTTTTAAAGACTTAAAAGAGCTATGCCCAAAGACAAAGTTTTTTGGTGTTGGTGGAGATAAGCTGAAGTCATATGATGTAGATCTTATTTATCATTTAAAAGATTTCTCTAGTATGGGCATCACTGAGGTTGTAAAAAAGCTTCCTTTTTACTTTGGTGCTATGGATAGAGTTTTAAATGAAGTTGATCGTTTATCTTGTAAGTATGCAATACTCGTAGATTTTCAAGGCTTTAATCTAA
>Ga0115567_10006287_pt1 | contig 11372 bp, 19 predicted proteins | sample COGITO_mtgs_1204_2_FD_88679 | JGI IMG/M metagenome (GOLD analysis project Ga0115567, IMG submission 88679) | Pelagic marine microbial communities from North Sea - COGITO_mtgs_120412 | ecosystem: Environmental > Aquatic > Marine > Epipelagic | place: Germany:Helgoland, sampling site Kabeltonne...
CGGGCGGGCCGGGCGGGCGCCGCTGCGCAGGCGGGCGCGGCGGCAGCGGCTCGCGCCAGGGCGGCGCGGGGACAGCACCTTCATGAAGACCTTTTCCTTCGGCGCGATGTCGTCGTACTCGTCGATGGCACGCTCGGCCTCGGCGAGCTGCCACTCGCTGTCCACATCGTCGTCTGAGTCATACTCCTCCTCCCCAGGCGCGATCGGCAGACACGTCATCGATCGGAAGATCTGCCGCTCCGCGCCCAGATCGAGCCGCCGCCGCCTGCCGCCGCCGCCATGCTCGTGAGCGCCGCAGGTGAAAGCGCACGGGCGGGCGGGCACGCACTTGCTCGGGGCCTGCTTCCCACTGCCCGCGTCTGCGCGCTTGCGAATGTGTGTGCGCGCGCGTAGGGCTGACGAAGGCGCCTCGTCATCCGAGCACGACCCCGGCGGGCTGTCGCCCTCCCCCTGCTGGCTGGCCAGCGCCGCTGCGTCCGGCACCGGCGGGCCGCCGCGCCGCGCCGAGACGAAGGACAGGTCGTCGATTGCGACAGAGCTCTCCTGGTTCGTGCGCACGGTGATAAAGACGTCGGGCGCGTGCTGCCCGTTCTGGACCGTTGTATACGCGAAGCGGTCGTGGGTCGCCAGGAGATGCAGCATCAGGCCCTCCAGGTCTCCGCATTGGGTTTCGCACCACAGGCAGCGCATCTCCGCCATTTTCACTGTGCTTTCCTGCATGCCACCGCTGTGGCGCAGCCGGAAAACCACAGCAGTCTTCTTGTGCTGGGCTGCGCGCTTCGCCCGCGGCGAGGATTCGTCGCCGGCGCCAGAGGCATCGTTCTGCGCCTGCGCAGTGAACTTGTGCGGGTACAGCCGACGGCGCTCTGCCTCGTACGCCTCGCGTTTGTACGATAGGTTCCGTCTGCGCCCCGGTCAAACGGCTCCATCAGTCGCTGCATCCAAAGGACGAGGATTCGCTACGGGAAGTCGCCGCGCACCGCGACCACCGTTCTGTTCTGGGGAGCTCTCACCGGAGGAAAATTGGCGAAATCTTCCCAAGCTGGGAAACGTAGGAGCTGAGCCCGACGATGCCACCATACTCGTCTGCCAGGCCGTTGGATGATAGGCCGCGAGGCTGGTTCATCGCGCCCCCGTTCACTTCGCCTCGTCCACTTTTGCTTCAAGTGGATTTTCAAGGTGAGACTCACCTGGTGAGTGGTGAGGTGGAGGTGAGAGGAAGACGGTATGCAGCACGATGCTGCGGACGGCGGGCCGCTGATCCCCAGTAATGCCCCTGATGCAATTGTGCTACTTGTTGCATCGTCTCCGGCAGTCAAGGTGCGCTCCCGGACCGCGCGCAAGTGTACAGAGCCACATGCATACCACAGCGCGGCCCGCGGCTCTGGCGCCGTGGTTTCAGCACCATGGGATCCGGGCCATGATTGGCCTGGCCACAGTGAGCGATGCGCAAGCATTTTGAATGGCCGTCGACTGCCGCAGGGACTGTCGGCATTGACAGTATTCCTTTACCTCCTGGGAAAGTTAGTGCCGGGGACGGAGAGTGTCCTGGCGATCAAAGCGACAAACACCTATGGCGCCCACTCTTACGTGTGGAACGTGTTCACGGCGAGTTTCTTCAACACGTCACTCGTTATGGTTTCTACCCTCCGTTGCCGTGGCACGCCTGCCCCATGTTGTAGCAACATGAGAAAGGGCTGACCTCGATGCGAGCATCTTCCCATGCCGGCTTCCCCTGAAGCGGTGCCCGCACCGCTCCACGACGTGCAGACGCTCTTGGTCGTCCTTGCGTTCGTTGTGATGGGCCGATTTCTCATTCCACCGTGGACCTCGACGGAGCTGTTGCGCTTCGTCAGCTTTGTGAGCCTCGCCTCTGGCGTCGGGCTATTCTTCGCACAGGTGACCCGCCGACCCGCCATCGCGTGGCCGCCGTTCGCAAAACCGTGCCGCACTGCTCTAGACGAATGCGCCTCCGTGCGCGTGCGCGTCGCTGACGCAACCGCATGAGCCTGCAGATCATCGCGTATATGGTGACCTTCAGCTGGCGGCAACTTGACACGCCCGTGTCCGGCGGCATGGCGCTCATCGCCGCCCTTGCTGTAACAGTCAAGCAGCGGCTTCCTTCTGAGCCCATCCAGGTGTTCGGGCAGGCGTCCGGCCTGACGGCCAAGGACGTGCCCGCGTGCGTCGTCCTGGTCGCCGCAGCTTTCTCGCTCGTCGACGTCGCGCCGCTCTTCCTCCAGGCGCTGCTCGGGGCCTACTTTGGCTGGCTGTACCTGCGCTTCCTGCAGCGGGCGGCCGACGGCATGCGAGGAGACATGAGCGACCACATGGCGTTCATCATGTTTTTCCCCCCGGCTCTGCAGTGAGTGCCCGCCCCAGCGCCAGCCTCCGCCATCGCGCGCTCGCCTCCGCGGCGCGCCGCAGCACAGCTTCCTTGCGCACTCACCACGCCCGCGCGCCCGCGCCCCAGGCCGCTCATGCAGGTCATCTCGTCGTTTGCGTACAAAGCCGTGTGTGGCAAGGCCATGCAGACGATGCTCGACGACCTGCCCGCAGCGCAGCACGCGGCGACGAGCGCGCTCCCCGCAGGCGTGCTGCGCGGCGTCTTCACAGGCGACGTCTCCGCGCCCGCGCCGCCGCTGCCCGGGTCCAACGCCGTGGACGCCGAGCGCCGCCGGATCCGGGCGCTCAAGACGCTGGAGGAGCGCCTGCGCTCCATTACGCAGGAGCCCAGCGGCGCGGGCTCCGGGGGAGCTGGCTCGGCAGCTGCGGCCGGGTCCGACGCGGCAGCCTGGCCCAAATCACCAGCCGGCGGTGAGGAGGGGGCGGGGCACGCAGGACTCGGCGCAGATCAGGCATGATGGGTCATTGGTGCTCGGGCGGAAATGGGTCGGGCCCCACCGCGCTGTGGGTCAAGCGGACGGGGCCTCGATAGCTTGTGTGCACGGGTAGAACAGGGAAAATCGCACTCGAAATTGCTTCGCATCTGCATTTTTGCACAGAAAATCCAAATGGCTCAGCTCCTGCCCACGCGTTGAGCACCCCCTTGCCTATATCGAACTACAACACCGGTGCACGCGCCACACCCACGCTGCGGCCCCGTCTGCTGACCCCTTCATTACACCATCTTTGCGTCTGGTACCGGGACTCCATCGCCACATGGTAACACATAGTCGGGTTTTCCGTTCAAGTAAATTACGTTCTCTGGGACGCACACACCAGGTCAGATGCTCCGAACCACTCGCATGCGCGGCGCAGCGTCCGGTGCAAGAGCAGAGGGAAAGGCCGGCACCATTTAGACATTTTTCCCACGTCCCGGCCCACGTGCATGCGTCGGAAGGTTGTAACACCCCCCACTCTCTGCCGCACATGGCCTTCCAGTCCTCCTCCTCGAGCGCAGACCGGCTCCCCACAAACCTTGCCTCCCAAAACTGCGGGAGGGTCTCCTGCTGCAAAGTTTGTTCCGCGGGAAAGTTGTCCTCGTTTGCAGCATGCGCCTGTGCCTCGTGAGTGCTGGTATCGCGCTCAAGTTGTTCTGGCACTCCATCGTCCGCGTCCCAGCTGAATATTGGCCGACCCATCCCGACGGTGCCTCACTCGCGCAACGTTCAAAAATACATCCAGAAGTAGATTGAGTTGACATTTCACAAGTGTTAGCCGAGCGAAAAGGCAGACGCTGGGCTATGAGGCCAGCGGACCGGTGGCTCGCGGCGATCGCGGCTGTAGCCTGTGTTGCCTTGGCCGGCCTCGTGGTTGTGAGCAACAGCTCTCACCGCGCAGAGCTCTTCAGGTTTGCCGCTGCCCGTAGGTGTTTGTCTTTGCAGTAGTTTCTGTGCAGCGCCCTCTGCATCGAGCTGTGCCGTCCAGAAAGCAAACATGCTGAAAGTCTCGTCCCACACAGTATCGATGACTTTGAGAGCGGGCGTGTGAACTTTCCGGAGCCCGGACTGCGCAGCCATGCACAGGTGAGCGCGGCTACAGTGGACCCTAGCCCCACTCTGCCCTTTGCTGCTGTTGGTCTTCCCTTCCCCCTGCCACGTTTCCTCGCTGAATTTTACGGGCATTGCAGGTGATCAAGTCTCTCGACACAAACTTGAACCTTGGCGATCACAAGTGGGAACACCAGACGCACGTTAGTGAGGCTCCCATGCAAGAGTGGCCGATGACAACGGCGGGAATGAGAGGTCGCAAGGTGCAGCTTTCGGCGCTCCCCAAGGTGCCAAAGGGGCTTCGCGCCCTGGGCAAGATGAACGTTGCACAGCAGAAGGCCGCCAAGGATCTTGCTCGGGTTGGACGCCAGCTCGATCGATCGGTGGCGCCGCGCGGTCACTTTATCTAAGCAGCGGGGCTCCTGCTTGGAGGCGTTCTTACACACGCGGCGCGGCGGCAACCTTGCTAGCTAACGGCAATGGCAATGGAAAGGGGTGCGATGTATCATGTAAACACAGAGTGCGTGTGCACAACGCTGGCGCGCCACACGGATGGCGTTCGCCTCAGCAGCGCCGCGACCTTGCTGTCCCCTTGGAGGATGTTGCACTCTCTGCACCGTCTTTGGCCCACGTTTCCAGAGTCAGAAGCGCCTGCATCTCTTCGCGGAGCGTCTTCTCTTTCATAACCGCCTCCTCGAGCCCCTTGATGCGCCGCATCAGCTCGTTGCGGCTGGTTAGCGCCGTCGATGTTCCGCTCAGCATACTCCGCCCGCTGCGGCGCGACGACGTTGACATGTGCGATCGCGCCGTCCCAAGGCGCATGTCTGCGTCACCCCGGTCTCCAGCGCATGAGGAAGCGCGCGATGAGCGTCCCGTCCCCAAGCGTCTAGACGAAGCAGCAGAGGATCGTGAGGAGCGCAGGGAATCGCGATTGATGGAGCCATCAGTTATCTTGCCCTTTGTCTCGAGCAGCTTCAGCTCCTGCGTGAGCTTTGCCTGAAGCTGTTCGCGATCCGCCTCGTCCTTCAGCGTATGTAGGATGCGACGCGCCGGCATTGTCGCTGTCCCAATGCGCGACCGCGGGTGCCACTCGAGCTCCCACTCGCCGTCCTCTCCGTGGAGGCGTGGCTTGTGGGCCTTTCCAAGCCACTCAGGCCTGTCGCTACCATCCTTGGACTTGAACCACTCATTCAGAACCTGGTCGTGGACCCCTTCGCTCAGTGGCAAATCGTTCTACCGCGATCAGCCTGCGAGCTTTCTGGCTTGTGCAACATTTGGGGCACGTGGGGCCTGAAGCATTGCACGACCTGCTGGCATCGTGCAGAATGAATCGCCACGGCCGGTCGATGCTTCAAAAGATGCTCGGGAAGGTCCTTGCCAAAACCCATCCCGAAGCGCGACATTCTCGCGGTGTCTCGCCAAGCGCAGCGCACCTCCAAGGAAGACTTCGGGCCGCCTGCCAGACAAAGCCGTTTTCCGAGAAAAAAATAGATGTATTCTCCAGTTTTGACCATCGCGGGTGAAAAACTCTGTCTGTTCATTCACCATCACGCGCATCGCTCCGCTCAACCCGTACGCTGCACTTGCCAGCCGCAACCTACTCTAGTGGCGGACAATCTGGGTCGTCCTCAAAGTCTTCGTCCTTCTCTGCCGCCGCTGCTTGCTTTTTGACCTCATCGACCGAAAGCGCGCGCAGATCACCCTCCAGAAGCTGCACTTTTGTGCCCGGCGACTCCTTGACCATCGCCCTAACGTTCACCGTGCCTTTGAGCGCCTCCTTGGGCGCGCTCTTTTTGGCAAGTGTTGCAAGCGGCGGCTTGTAGTCAGATTCGCCCTCCCGCGGCTCGCGACGCATAGAGGGGTCCCAGTGCAGCTGCGCTCGAACAGTCGAGCGCAAAGATGGGGTCAGCAGGCGGCTGCTAACACGTAAATGGTGCGAGACACTCCAGCGCGCGGTCCCACCCAGCGGGCTGTCGGCACAAACACTTTCCCTGCGGGGACGGGAAGACGCACCTTGGGAACCGTGATGCAGAGCTCCCCTGTGTTCTTCGAGCGCTGCGCCTCGCCTTCGTCCGATCGAACCTGAGAACGCAAATAGAGGGCAGCAACCTCAGCGACGCTCGCAAGCAGCGGGGAACGCAGGCTGTTGCGGCAGGGCCCCTGACAGAGCGCCGCGTGCGTCTCCACCATCACCTCCCCGACGAGGAGAGGCGAGAGGCTGGGTGGGGGCTCGCCTCGGCAGGGAAGTGGAGCTGGATGACTTTGTCCTTTTTCTCGGGCTTTCTTAGAGTGACACGGAGATAGGTCGGCTGAATGTCCACGTCAAGCATGGAGGTGTCGAGGAAGCGCTCGAAGCTGATCCGGCAGACCTGCGACACGAAGCGTCCTTGAGGACTCCAGCGCCGGGGCAGCCTGCGCACTGCCGCGTGCAGGTCGCAAGCAAGACGTGCGGGCAGCCGACCACGTTCCCGCTGTTGTCCTCATCCATGCGGAACTTCCATCGCCCGTCGTTGCACTGCCGGGGCGCGCCGTCGGGGTGGAAGAAGGAGCGGTTCGCCGCTTGGTCTTCTTCCATGGCTTTCAGCGGATCCTTCTGCCGCTGCCGCTCCCGCTCCTCGGCCGCCTCCCGCTCCTTTTTCTTCTCGGCCTTCTTGTAATCCGCAAGGCGAATGTCGGCGCTCCAACCCATCAAGTCCTGATCCTCGTCAGAGTTGACCTCCTGTATCTCGACCTGCTCGACCCCAACAAGGTCGGGGTTGCCTCCTTTGGAACGCACCAGCTCCTTGGCGGAGACAACGACACGGGCGCGGATCTCAGACAGTTCCTGTGCAGCCTGCGGCCCCGTGTGAACAGCGATTGGCCCCCTAGCTTGTCGCCCGAGATGCTGCTGCGCAGGGGTCGCGAGCAGCGAAGGGGGGGGGGCGCGCTATAAATGGGCTGGCAACCTTGATGCGCTCGGTGGCGGTGATGGCCGTGCCATCGAGGCGCTTGAGCTGCGGGAGGGTACCGATGACAAAGAGGCGGTAATGGTCAAACTCCGCGCACGGGTTTCCTGCGCAAAGTGGGTCGAAGGGATTCAGCAATGGCACAGCGGCGCAGCCAAGGATGCCTCGGGCGCCTGGAGGAACACCTGTAAGGTAGAGCTCTTCAAGATTATAGTTGATTTTTAGGCGCTCGACATCGAGTAGCCCATCGACGTCAATAAAATTGACAGTCAGGTCGAGTTTGCGGAGTTTCTCGTTACGCTCGAGACCCTCGATCCGGGTGATGTTGTTGAGCGCCATGTTCAAGTAGTCCAGGTCCTTGAGGCGACGAAGGTTTTGAATTTTTGGGATGAGGTTGTGCTGCCAACGTAGTACCCAGAATTTCAGGCGCTACAATCAAAGAATATCCATGCCACATCACAGTGTGGAGCTACAACGTGTCCGCCAACGCTATTTGCTTGAAAACTCTCTGTGCTCCCGGGCATGGCTTCGCAGATCATGTAAAGCGGGCACACTGTCTACTCGGCGGGGATTCGGCCGACGCGTGCGATGCAGTCGCGACTGGAAACATCGCACCTGCAGGTAGAGGATCTCGAGCTCCGGGCAGAGACGGGAGAGAAGGCGGTTGATCCCCTCAATGTTTTGCTGGTGAAGCGAGATTTCCTTGAGGTTCACCAGCGAGCGGTCGTTGTGCTCCGCACGCCCCCGCAAGAGAGCCTCGTCTATTTGCACCATCGTAGGTTCGCCGCTTGGTTCGGGAGGGAAACTTCCCTGGAGACGCCCTTCCCCCGCGCAAGTCGGTTTTTTTGCGTGTCGAATTCGACGCAATCATTTATTTTTGCGGCCTGAATCGTTCCCCGTTGCATAACCGAGTGAGAAGTGGACTGCCTGCCCAGGACATGTTTCCAACCTAAGTCAGCAGAATCGTATATCGCTCCTGCCCCAACCCCTCCCATCCCTTGCTGTGTGCTGTCTTAGCAGCCGAAAACAAGCGTATAACAGCTACAGCATGCATGAATATGAGGAGGACAAAAAGAACCTGAAGGACGCGTTCAAGCAGTTAGATGACGCCCTCACGAGGCAGGACCAGATCATGAAGAAGCATGTTGCCGTGAACGCCACTGGTGAAAGAGCTCGAGGAAGAAGAGCGTGCTGAGATCATCACCCGGAAAATAGACAAAGATGCCAACCGCCGGAGGGCACACAGAGGAGTGACCGACGGAGCAATGCAGTGATGCACAGTGGCTAGCACGCCTGCGCTTGATGCCTGAGCTTGATTACGTCCGTATACTGTCTCTATTGCTACTTGTACCTCACCACAACGGACCACCTTTCTTAGACTACTGAGGCGCGGCGCAGCTGGGCGGATGCGCAGGCCCCCCTCGCGGTGAGCACGAGCAGATTGTCGCGCGTATGCGCGATTTCCACGGTGTCGCCACTCTCCACCGCCACGATCCTCCGCAACTGCTTCTCCGTGAGCATCTTTGGGAGTGCGGCAAGCAGCGCGTTGGACACAGGCACCTCGATCCCCGCGAGAGGCCGTGCACCGGCGCCTCTGCGCCAAGGAGCTCCTTCAGACTCCTCTTCTCGCCCCTTCTCATTGCTCCTATATTCCGCAGTAAAAAGGGATCTTGGCAGCGCCGCAAGCAGCATTTCGCGACATGCCCCCTGCAAAAGCAGTCACCGTGTTCAGGATCACGGCCCGCTTACGAAGTGATCAGACGCTGCAGGCGGGTTGGCTTGGCGACACGACCTTGCGCCTCCCCTCCGGCGCAACATACGTTGCATTAATGGACGGCAGCGGAAACTGCTTCGTCGGCTCCGAGTTGTATGTCACGTATCCAACAACCTGCCCACGGCTGTGCACCACACCGTCCATAACGTCCATAAGCGAGCGAGCATCGGATCTAGCACACACCCAGCATGCCCGCCCGCCCAAGATCGGTTTTCCGCAGGGAGAGCGCGGGTTGCGGGTGCAAGAGACGACGCACCGGCAGGCGAGCTTGCATGGCCGGGTGAGGTAAACCCGCGCAGGGAGGCAATTCTGATCTGCCGCCGCCTCGCCGCTCATGGAGCGCCAGTTGAGCAGCTGAAGTGCGGCGCGCGCCACGCACACGCACGCCGGCGCCTCGATCAGCCCGTCCGACAGCGCGCCGTCGCCCGGCGCGCGAGCCAGCCGGAGGATCTCCGGGGTCGAGCGCCAGGCGCCGCTCCAGTACAGCCCTGCGATCGTGCGGAAGCCGCCCACGCGGCACTCCACCATGCGCTCCGTCCACGGCGCGTGCCCTGCGCTCGGGGGCGCGTCTGGCTCTGGCCGCGTGGCCCGCGGCTCCGTGTCTGGGTACGCCCGCGTGAGGCCTGCAGGGGAAGGGGGCTTGGTGTCGGAATCAGCACGGGCAAGCGCCGCGCTTAGCGATGCGTGGCCGGAGTGGCACCGATGCGCGCGTGGGGGGATTGATGCGCCATACCTTTGCAGATGACTGCGGGGACGACCGGGGAGCCGCCTGACATCCACCGGCGGGAATCTCCGGGTGGATACGACCCGATCTGTGAGGGGTTGCTTGATGAGTGGGACAGGGAGAGGGAGCGGCAGGCGGTGGCAGAAATCCCTACCTGAAGATCGGCAACGTGGTCGATGGTTGCATCGACGTCCGATCCGCACCGCCAGCACTTGACAACTTTAGCCTGACTGCCCCCGAGGCTTCGCAAAAGCGAAGCAGACGCAAACTCTGATGGAATGTCAAAGGACCCGGGGTCCTTGCAAACGATGATCTCGGCAATGGAGCGAAGCAGTGCAGTGGTAGTTGTCGGGCCATTCGCGCCGAGTTCAATGGCACGTGCCCGCAGCGCACTCTTGTCCACCGACGAGATTACGCCCTCGGGCGTCGCTAGCGCAGAGAACTGGGGAGGAAGATTATTCGACGCCATGAAGAGCAGCGCGCAACGGTCCGTCCTGGGCAGCGGTAGCGGCTGGCTCTTTAACGATGTGGGCACATCGCCTCTGATTGGTCCTTGGCTGGTGATATTCGCCGGCATGTTGAACGCGGAGCAGCAGTAAACAACTTGAGGCGCAACGTGATCAGTTTCTACAGCTGCAGATCAGCCGCACTTTCTGCCAATGTACGCCCACATGAGGAGATCTGCAGGTGTAGTCCTCTCGCGGAGGATGTTGGCACTGGATGGCACCCTCGCAGCCGCGCACGTCCCGCCGCCTCTCGTCTCTGCTCGTCTTGGGGACCAACGAGTTTTTGCCACAGCTTTACGAAAGCACAAAGCATCGGGCCCGCCTGGGAATCGAGAATCAGCCAACTCACTTGTCGCTTCGCGTAGGGAGGATGGCTGCGATCGACGCAGCTGGCAGGACGCCACTGCTGGCCGGGGGGGAACGTCCAGCGCGGGCCATGACATGGCGGCGCGGCGCAGCAGCAGTTGCTGTTGCATCAGCCTGTGTAATTGCGTCGTGCGGGCTGGTGCTCTTCGCCGTGCGTGCCCGTGGTTCGGCGCCGGTAGCCCTGGCCGAGGGCGGGCGGGCGAGTGGGGCACGGCAGCAGAAGCTGGCAGACCTCCTGACAGCGCCACTGGAAGGTGTGGCGACGAGGCTCGGCCACGTGATCCGATCCTCCCTCGCGACTGAGGACGGCGTCGCGACGTACACAAACAGTGAGGGGGGAGAGCAGCGCATGCCCACGGTTGATGACTACGCCTGCTTTATGAAGAGCGACGCGTTCCTTGAGTTGGTCAACGACTGCTGCAAGACGATTTACGTCTCTCCGCATGCATCCTCGCGCTTGCCGCTGGAGTTGCCTCTCGGGCCGGCGGAGAACCCCGCCGCGAAAGGGCTCCCGTTCGGAACCCGATTCCGCTACTTTGTGGGGAAGGGGAACCAGTTCATGTTCAATGGGGCGTCCCAGGGGACGATTGACTTCATCAACCGGTACTTTGGGTTCGACATCAAGACGGTCGAGGTCACGAGCCGGTTCCGCAAGGTCGTGCACGCGTTTAAGCTCGGGGACTCGAACCCGCCAAAGGAGTTCGTCGAGTTCCTCACCGACCTCCCCGAGGTGCTCCCGGACTACGAAGGCATGCTGGCCGTGGACGTGGCGTCGCTCCCGCCAGCGAGCACGGTGTTGTACAACAACTTCCCGCACGAGCCGCTCGGCAGCCCCGCGGTCATCCTCAAGTACTGCGAGGGCGCGGACCACGTCGGGAAGCTCAACGGCGGGCTCCCGATGAAGATTGCGCCGGGCGACTGCGACGCGGTGCTCCGCGAGTACAACGTGATCTGCACGTGCGGCGAGATCCTCGTGGTCGGCTGGACCTGGCCGGGCGCGACGCGGAACGTGTGGGAGCACTCGCTCGTGGCGCTCGACGCCAAGGCGCTCGACGCGTGTGAGCCGCCGGCTGAGGAGCCCGCTCGCGCCGCGGACGTCGCGGGCGCGGCGGACGTCGCGGGCGC
>Ga0115567_10006297_pt1 | contig 11358 bp, 10 predicted proteins | sample COGITO_mtgs_1204_2_FD_88679 | JGI IMG/M metagenome (GOLD analysis project Ga0115567, IMG submission 88679) | Pelagic marine microbial communities from North Sea - COGITO_mtgs_120412 | ecosystem: Environmental > Aquatic > Marine > Epipelagic | place: Germany:Helgoland, sampling site Kabeltonne...
AACGCGGTTGTCGCGACTGAAGACAAGCGGTTCTACAGTCACTTTGGACTAAGCCCGCGGGGGATTGCGTCGGCTGTGCGCATCAATCTTTCCGAAGGGCGCGGTCCGTTGTCGGGGCATGGCGGTTCTACGATCACACAGCAAACGGCCAAACTATTGTGTCTGGGGGATCCGTTTGATTCGTCCTCAGGCCAGACCGAGCTCGAGTACGAGACGGAATGCCGTCGCGGGTCCATCAAGCGCAAGGCCGAAGAGGCGATCTATGCTTTGGCGATGGAGGCCAAGTATACCAAAGATGAAATCCTGTCGATCTACCTCAACCGCGCCTATATGGGCGGTGGTGCCTACGGTGCAGAAGCGGCGGCGCAGCGTTTCTTTGGCAAATCCTCGGCACAGGTTAGTGCGGCAGAAGGTGCGATGTTGGCCGGTTTGCTGACGGCACCAACGACACTATCGCCCACAAACAACCTTGATCGGTCACAAAAACGCGCGGCCACGGTGATCCGGCTGATGGAAGAACAGGGGCTTCTGACCGCCGCGCAGGCTGCGGAAGCGCAGGCCAACCCGGCAGAATTGTCCGAGGCAGCAGAGGCCAAGGCGGGTGGCTATTTCGCTGATTGGGTGATGTCGTCAGGGCCGGAGTTCTTTACCCGGAGCACGACCGAAGACGTGATCATCCGTACAACGCTTGATCCACGCATCCAGCGGGCCGCAGAAGAAGCGATGAAATTCGTGTTCGAGAACAAGGTCAAGGACGAGTCCAAAGCGCAGGCGGCGATTGTCGTCATGTCTGCGGATGGTGCTGTGCGCGCGATGGTAGGCGGGCGTCAGACAAAGGTCGTGGGCGCGTTTAACCGCGCCACGCAGGCGCTGCGCCAGACCGGATCGTCCTTCAAACCGTTCATTTACGCCGCCGCTCTCGATTTGGGTTATTCCCCCGAAGACCTGATCGAAGACGCGCCGTACTGTCTCAATATCGCAGGCTCGGGCGAATGGTGTCCCAAGAATTACAGCCGCAACTTCCGGGGCCCGGTCACTTTGGCTGACGCGTTGCGGGATTCTCTGAACGTGCCGGCGGTCAAGGTATCGGAAAGCGTTGGCCGGGAGCTGGTAAGCACTGTCGCCACGCAATTCGGGATCAAAAGCGATCTCGCCGCCGGCCCTGCGTTGGCTCTTGGCGTATCGGAAAGCACCTTACTGGAGATGACGGGCGCTTATGCGGGCATCCTCAATGGTGGCTCTTCGGTGACACCCTACGGCCTGATAGATTTACGGCTGTTGGGCGAAACGGACCCGTTGATGGGTACGGGCGGTGGCATCGGCGAACGCGTTATTCAGGAAAGTGCGGCCAAGCAGCTAATTTATATGATGGAGCGTGTCGTCTCACAGGGCACCGGCAGAAACGCGCAATTTGGTGGGCGCGAGCTGGCAGGCAAGACAGGGACAACGCAATCGGCGCGCGATGCCTGGTTCGTAGGGTTTTCCGCAGATTATGTCGCGGGCGTCTGGATGGGATATGACGATAACACACCCCTCAGTGGTGTGACGGGTTCAGGTCTGCCCACCGACATCTGGCGCGAAACGATGATCCGTGTGCATGAAGGCGTGCCGCTCAGCCCCCTGCCGATGGCACCACCTGCCCCACCGCAGGGCGGATTTGATGGTCTGGTCGCCGGGCCCGACCCGCAGCAAGGTGGCGGCCAAAGCATTATCGATCAAGTCTTGCAGGATATCTTTGGCGGCGGCGGCGGATCAGGCAGCCGCACGACCAATCCCGGCGGGGGCAATCGCTAGCTGGATGTGCGTAAATCTGCTGTGAGCTTGCCGATGTCGCGGCCCCGGCGATCCAGCAACGCGCCGATCTCGGCGCGCTCCGTCAGCAACAGGTTCACGCCTTCGATAAACATGTTGAAGAACTGTGGCTTGCCGGATTTGTCGGACACCAGAAAGATGACTTCGAGCGGGGATTCGCCCTTGAGATAAGCCGTAGTGCGTATCTCAAAACCGGGTTTAATCTTGCGCGCGCCTTCAATTTCTATCCGTCCACCGATGAATTGGCGAAAGCGTTTTCCGTATTTGCGCGAAATGTAGCCTGCAAACGCATCCTCAAAGGCGGATATCTGGGCAGCCGACGCGCTGCGCGCATCGGCCCCCAGAGCGTATCGCGCCATGATCTGCACGTCGGCATATTGCTGGAACAACCCTTCAAAGGCGCGGATCATTGCGGCCTCAGGTTTGCCGGTGGCAATGACCGCGTCAATGGCCGCGACGAGTTTGGCGATATAGCTGCTTGCGCTGTCAGCGCTAAGTGCAAGGGCTGTGCGTGGTGCCAAAATTGCCCATGCGCCCGCAGCGGCCAGCAGGCCGCGCCGTGTCAGATTATTGCGCATATGGATCCTCGTATGTTGGAAGCGCGGCAGCCTTGCCGCCAAGCTCGTAACGGCGTTTCTGCAAATAGATCAGCCGCGCCTGCGCATAGCTGTCTGCACTGTTATTAAGTACTTCACCAATCGCGTCGCTGCGACGGCTGCCTTTGCCGACTTTGGCCACCAACTTGATGCCGGTAGGCGCATATTTATCTGGGCTGTCAAAGACATAGCTTAAGGGGTCCGTGAACAAGTCGACGACGCGCCCTGCTGTATCCCGTTGGGTCGAGGGGCCGATCAGCGGCAGCTCAAGATATGCACCCTCGGCGACACCCCAGACGTGCAGGGTTTCGCCAAAGTCAGTATCATGCACGGGTCCGCCGAATTCACCTGTGGCATCAATGATCCCCCCAAGCCCAACAGAGGTATTCACAGCAAAGCGGTAGGTGGCAATACCGGCCCCCTGCAGATCGCCCTGCAGCAGGCTGTTCACGGCGACCTGGGGCATCGACAGGTTATCGGCAACGTTCTGAATCACGGTCTGGAATTCGTCCGGCACGATACGGGAATAGCTCCCGCCGCCTTTGCCGAACAGTTTTTTGTTGAAGGCGTGGACCTTGCGGTTACTGACCTCATAGGGGTCGTTTATGCCATCGGGGGATACGGACGCCGGTTGTTGTGCGCAGGCTGCAAGGGTCAATATCGCCAAAATCGCGCAAAAGCCGCGTTTAGCGGAAATAACTGGACCAAACGCGATCATGGAAATTCCTTGTTAATGCCACTATGGCTTGGTGGTGTTACTATCAGACGATGCGTAGTACACGGCAGGTGAATATTTCGATGTGTCTGTCGCATAGCAGCATTCCCGGCGCAACGGGGGGCGGACGAGCGGAAAGGTGCCAATGAGGAATGATCAGGTAAAGCAAGGCCGTGCGGAATTGCTCGATGTGCGTCGCAAAAGCCGTACGTTGTATTGGACTGTCGGTCTTTTTAGTTTGTTTGCGAACCTTTTGATGCTGACAGGGCCACTGTATATGTTGCAGGTCTATGACCGTGTGCTTGGATCGGGTTCTGTAGAGACGCTGATCGCATTGTCGGTTCTGGTCGTGTTCATGTACGGCATCATGGGTATATTGGACTACACGCGCGGGCGGATAATGGCACGTGTCGGCGCGCGGTTTCAGGATGATTTGGACCGGCGTGTGTTTGACGCAGTGGTGCGCAAGTCCGCCGTGGCACCTGACGTCAAGACGAACGCGGGCCTTGCCGATCTGGAATCCGTGCAGCGACTTATCACATCGCCGGTACTTATGGCCGCGTTTGACCTGCCCTGGACTCCGATCTTCTTTGCAGGGATTTTCATTTTCCATCCGATGTTGGGGTATCTTGCCCTTGTTGGCGCGGCGGTGCTTATACTGATTGCAGTCGCCAACCAGTTGTTGTCGCGCGGGGCTCAGGCGCGCGCCGGCCAGGCCGGTCAGGCTGCGGGTGCGATGGCCGACCAGATCCGCACAGAGGCCGAAATGGTGCAAGCCATGGGCATGCGGGGCGCAGCGTTTGATCGCTGGCAAAAGGCGCGCAGTGTCGCCTTGGAAAGTCAGGTGCGTGCGACGGATGTCGGTGGCGGTTTTACCTCCATGACAAAGACAATCAGGTTGTTCCTGCAGTCTGCGATGCTGGGTCTGGGGGCCTATCTTGTCCTGCAAAACGAAATGACGCCGGGCGCGATGATCGCAGGCTCGATCCTGTTAGGCCGCGCGCTGGCACCGGTTGAAATGGCATTGAATCAATGGCCCATCGTGCAGCGCGGAATGTCCGCCTGGGAGAATCTTGCAGAACTCTTGGGCGCAGTACCGCCAGAACCTGCGCGGACAGCGTTGCCCAAACCGCGCGCTTATCTGGCGGCCAAGAATCTGACCGTTGTACCACCGGGGGAAAAGCAGGCCTCGCTGAAATCCGTAACCTTCACCGTAGAGCCGGGGCAGGCCATTGGCGTGATTGGGCCGTCTGGGGCGGGTAAGACGACGCTGGCGCGCACGCTTACAGGGGTGTGGCGGCCTGCAGGTGGATCCGTGCGCCTCGATTCCGCAGCGCTTGAGCATTACGGGACAGAGACACTCGGACGCCACATCGGCTATCTGCCGCAGCGCGTGCAACTGTTTGACGGTACCATAGCGCAGAATATCGCGCGTCTGGCGGAACAGCCTGATGATTCCAAGGTAGTCGCGGCGGCCAAAATGGCGGCGGCGCATGAGATGATCCTTGAGCTGCCCAACGGCTATGACACGCTGATCCAGTCGGGACAGGTGCGCCTGTCCGGTGGTCAGATGCAGCGGATCGGTCTTGCGCGTGCCCTATATGACGACCCGGTGATCATGGTGTTGGATGAACCGAATTCGAATTTGGACAATGTCGGATCAAAAGCGCTGAACCACGCGATACGCGAGATGAAGGCGTCGGGACGCTCCGTATTGATTATGGCGCACCGGCCTGCCGCTATTCAGGAATGTGACATGCTGCTGGTGCTCGATAACGGAATGCGCATGGCGTTTGGTCCCAAGGATGAGGTCATGGCCGGTATGGTGAAGAACCACAAGCAGATCCAAAAGGCCCCGGCCGATTCTGGGGGCGTGTCATGAGCAAGCAGTCAAGCAACCGCTGGAGCGCGTGGCAGTCCGTTCTGATCGGCTTTATCGGGTTGAGCCTGTTGTTCGGGGGTTTTGGCACGTGGGCTGTAAAAAGTCAGATCGCCGGAGCGATTGTTGCCTCCGGTCGGATCGAAGTTGAGCGAAACCGCCAGATTGTGCAGCACGACAAGGGTGGAACCGTGGCCGAAATCCGTGTGGATGAGGGTGACGGTGTCAAGGCGGGCGATCTATTGATTCGGTTGGATCCTGCGCAAATAACGTCCCAGCTTGTGATTGTAGAAGGCCAGCTTTTTGAGCTGATGGCCCGTCGCGGCCGTCTTGAAGCTGAGCGGGATGAGACAGATACCCTCAAGTTCGACAAGGAGTTGTTGGAAGCGGGGGGACAAAATCCCGACCTGCAGGAGTTGATGGAAGGGCAGGAAAACCTGTTCCGCGCGCGCCGTGCGTCCGTCGCCCAAGAGATTGACCAGCTTGGCAAGCGGCGTGGACAGACCCTGAACCAGATTGAGGGGGTCGTGGCGCAGGAGGCATCGCTATCCACCCAGCTCGACCTGATCGAAGAACAGCTTGTGAGCCAACAATCACTGTTGGACCGGGGGCTGGCGCAGGCGGCAACCGTCATCGGTCTCAAACGCGAACAAGCACGCCTGCGTGGCCAGATCGGGGAGCTTGCAGCAAGCAAAGCGCAGGCCGAAGGCCGCGTCACCGAGACGGATATCGAAGTGCTGAAGCTGGGGACTACTGCGCGCGAAGAGGCGATCACCCAACTGCGTGATTTGCGTTACCGCGAGTTGGAACTGATTGAACAGCGCCGTGCGCTCAGGGCAGAAATTGACCGTTTGGACATCCGTGCCCCGGTGTCAGGTTTGGTGTACGGGCTTTTGGTTCAAACGCCACGTTCCGTTATCCGCGCCGCGGAGCCACTGATGTATCTCGTGCCGCAGGATCGCCCCTTGATCATCGCAGCACGGGTGCAGCCCATCCATGTGGATGAAATTTCACTCGGGCAAAAGGTGAACCTGCGATTTTCGTCACTTGATCAGCGGACAACGCCAGAGCTGGTGGGTCTGGTGATCCAGATTTCTGCCGACTCGATTAATGACGAGTTAACGGGCCAACCCTATTTCCGCGCAGAGATCACACTCAACCCCGGTGAGATGGAGAAACTTCCCGAAGGCACCCAGTTGGTGCCGGGGATGCCGGTGGACGCATTCATAAACACAGGCGAGCGGTCGCCCATGGCGTATCTGATCAAGCCGCTGGCGGACTATTTTGTGCGCGCCTTCCGCGAAAGCTGATTTGCGGGCTTTTCGCGGGCGGTCAACGGAGGTAGCGTCCGCGTAAATTCTGTCCCAAAGGAGCCTCGCTATGACCATCACTGCCCGCCTCAAGGAACTTGGTGTCGAACTGCCTGACGCACCCGCCCCCGCAGCAAACTATGTCCCTGCGGTTCGCACGGGCAATCTGCTGTTCATTTCAGGCCAGATATCCAACGGCCCGGATGGTTTCATTACGGGCAAGCTGGGCGATGGGATGAGCGTCGAAGACGGTGCAGCCGCAGCAAAAACCTGTGCGATCAGCCTGCTGGCACAGGTGAAGGCGGCCTGTGGCGGTGATATTGAACGTCTCGTGCGGGTGGTCAAGCTGACGGGTTTTGTCAATTCTACGGGTGATTTCACCCAGCAGCCACAGGTGATCAACGGTGCGTCCGATTTCCTTGTCGAGGCGCTGGGCGATGTGGGGCGGCATTCACGGTCCGCCGTGTCTGCGGCCTCCCTTCCCATGGGTGTCGCTGTTGAAATCGAAGGTATTTTCGAAATCAAATGATCCTGGCCCGTACTTTTGCTGAGGTGCCGCTGGCCCATCGTGCGCTACATGATGTAAATAAAGGTCGCCCTGAAAACAGCCGGGCGGCCATCAAGGCGGCGATTTCGGCAGGTTACGGGGTCGAGATTGACATCCAGCTTAGCGCTGATGATACCGCCATGGTTTTTCATGATTTCGCGCTGGACAGGCTGACGGAGGCGCAGGGACCGGTGCGATTGCAATCCGCGCAAGCCTTGGCGGAAATCGTGTTGATCGGCGGGAAGGAGGGCATACCGACGCTGACTGAAATTCTTGGTCTTGTGCGCGGTCAAGTGCCCCTGTTGATCGAGATCAAGGATCAGGATGGCGCGATGGGTCGCGATATCGGTGTTTTGGAGCATGCCGTTGCGCAGGCATTGACGGGATATAAAGGTGACGTTGCCGTCATGTCATTCAATCCTCATTCCGTCGCCTGCATGCGCGATCTATTGCCAGATATTCCGCGCGGACTGGTTACGAGCGCGTATCGCTACGAGGAATGGCCCCTCAGCAAGGCAGTCTGCGACCGGCTGAGGGAAATACCTGACTATGACAGAACAGGCGCGTGTTTCATTAGTCATGAGGTCGATGATCTGGACCGATCCCGTGTGGCCGAGATCAAAAAGCAAGGCGCGATGATCTGTTGTTGGACCGTCCGGACGCTTGATCAAGAGCGTGAAGCGCGCCGCATTGCGCACAATATTACGTTTGAGGGGTATCTCGCAGCGCATAACGCTTGAACCCGCGTCGCACTGCATCAGATAAGGCATCTGAGGGGACGGGACCATGAGTGCGCAGCAGATAGAGATCACGATTATCCAGTCCCTGCGCGATATTGCGGCAGAGGAATGGGACGCCTGCGCTTGTCCCGAAGAGGCAAACGGCACGCGCGCCAATGATCCCTTTACAACGCACCGCTTTTTGCTGGCACTTGAAGAGAGCGGCAGCGTCGGCCGCGGTACAGGCTGGCAACCGCAATACCTGACGGCACGGGCCGAGGGCATGCTGATCGCGGTCGCGCCACTTTACGCAAAGTCGCACAGTCAGGGCGAATACATATTTGATCATAGCTGGGCCCACGCGTTTGAACGTGCGGGCGGGCGATATTACCCCAAACTGCAGGTTGCCGTGCCGTTCACGCCAGCGACGGGACGGCGGTTTCTGACACGACCGGGCTTTGAAGAAAGCGGGCTTGCTGCGCTGATTCAAGGCGGCATGCAGCTGACTGAGAACAACGGTATATCGTCATTCAATGTGACATTTTGCACGAGTGATGAGGCGCATCGTGCCGAAGAACTGGGTATGATGGTGCGCAAAAGTCAGCAGTTTCACTGGCGCAACGAGGACTACGCCGATTTTGAAGGGTTTCTCGCCGGGCTAAGCTCGCGCAAGCGCAAGAACATCCGCAAAGAACGCGCGACAGCGCAGGCTTTCGGTGGTACAATTCATACATTCACCGGCAGTGCGATAGAGCCCGAGCATTGGGATGCTTTCTGGCAATTCTATCAGGATACCGGCGCGCGAAAGTGGGGGTCGCCCTATCTTACCCGGGCTTTCTTCGATATTGCCCATGACGTGCTGCGTGATGATATCGCGTTGGTTCTTGCAATGCGAAACGGGCGCTGGATCGCCGGAGCATTAAACTTTATAGGATCAAATGCGTTATATGGAAGGTATTGGGGGGCGCTTGAACATCATTCGTGCCTTCATTTCGAACTGTGTTATTACCGCGCCATTGATCTGGCGATCGACATGGGACTTGGCGCGGTCGAAGCGGGTGCGCAGGGCGAGCACAAGCTCGCGCGGGGATACCTACCCACACCCACATGGTCGTTGCATTGGATGCGAGATGAGAGGTTTGCGCGCGCGGTTGGCGACTATCTGGAGGCCGAGAAGGCCGCGGTCGATGAAGAAATTGAAATATTGACGGACTATGGTCCGTTCAAAAAGAGCAATATCGAGGAACAAGAATGACCGAACGATTGAGCGATGAAACACGCGGTCCGCTGCTGGACCCTCTGTTCAAGACTGGGTGGAGCATGACCGACGGACGCGACGCGATTACCAAGAGCTTCAAGTTCAAGGATTTCGCGGATGCTTTCGGCTGGATGACCCGCGTTGCCATCTGGTCCGAGAAATGGGACCACCATCCAGAATGGAACAATGTCTACAACAAGGTGGACGTCACGTTGACGACGCATGATGTTGACGGGTTAAGCACACTGGACGCCAAACTGGCGCGCAAGATGGACGGATTGCTAGGCTGAGGCCAACAGCAACGGAAGGATTTATGAAAGACCTGATGAATACCGAGATTTGGCAAGGAAAAACCCTAGCCGATTTGCTGACGCTTGAGTTTATGGCCTCCATCGCGGGGTCTTTTCTAGGTGCGATTGCGCTACTTTTCTTAGGGTGGGTTATCTCGGCGTGGTTGCAACGACGGGTTCAGAGCCTTGGCAAAAAGAATAAGCATCTCGATGAGATGCTTTTCGATTTTGTAGCGTCCATCGTACGCTACACGGTCATGGGTTTTACGATCCTGTTCGTTCTGAATACTTTTGGCGTTCAGACGACATCGCTGGTCGCTGTCATTGGTGCAGCGGGTTTGGCGATTGGTCTGGCCTTGCAGGGAACGCTGTCAAATGTTGCCGCCGGCGTTATGCTGATCCTGTTTCGACCCATCCGAACGGGCGATTTCGTCGAGGTTGCGGGACAAATGGGTACGGTCAAACAGGTAAACCTCAATTTCACCGAGATGGCCGACCTGAGCAATGTGCAGGTGATCGTCCCGAATTCCAAGGTTTGGGGAAACATCATAGTCAATTATTCCTCGAACAAGAGCCGCCGTGCTGAATGGACGTTCGGTGTCGGATATGGGGCCAACCTAAAGGGAGCGGAAGAGATCATCCGTGCTACCATCATGGCCGATCCGCGTGCCTGGGCTGAACCTGAACCGTTCATTCAGGTCAACAATCTTGGCGACAGTTCTGTTGATTTTCTGGTAAGGGTTTGGTGCAATGCAGGGGATTATTTTGCCTTCAAGGCCGATATGACCCGTAAAGTCAAAGAGGCGCTTGACGAGGGGGGGATCGACATACCGTTCCCGACACGCACGATTTATCAGGCCAACGGCTAGGCCAAAGGGCAGGCCACAAGGCCTGCCCGAAGCGTCTACATATTTGCCAGCAGGCTTTCGCCGCCGGAAACTTCGCAAACGCCGGAGTTTTCTTCTTTCTGAAGCAGCGTCACCTTGCCATCATCGACCAGCATCGCGTAGCGTTTCGACCGTGCGATAAGGCCCTTAGGCGCAGCATCGAAATCCATACCTATGGCTTTGGTGAACTCGGACCCGGCATCGCCAAGCATTGTGATACCGGCGGCCGTCGCACCTGTTGCCTCGCCCCACGCTTTCATGACGAAGGGATCGTTGACCGACACGCAGATGATCTCGTCCACACCCTTTGCATCGAACTGGTCCTTGGTGCGTACAAAACTTGGCACATGGGCCGAATGGCAGGTCGGGGTGAACGCACCCGGTACGGCAAAGATGACGACCTTGCGGCCCTTCAGGCGCTCTGTGATCTTGACAGGTGATGGACCGTCGGCACCCATTTCGACAAGCGTTGCTTCAGGCAGCGTATCGCCTTGGGAAATTGTCATTTAGTAGCCTCTCATGTAATTGTGTTTCACTTCTTGAAGGTTATAGGCTCTGGCGAGGATGAGGCCAGAGCCGTGAAGGAATAAGTATCATGCAACATGTGATAGTCGTCGGGGCGGGGCAAGCGGGATCGTCCTGCGTAGTGAAACTGCGCAATGGCGGATTTCAGGGTAAGATCACGCTGATGGGGTCCGAACCCGTGCCGCCCTACCAGCGCCCGCCTTTGTCAAAGGCCTATCTGATGGGCGATATGGCACTTGAGCGGTTGTACCTGCGGCCTGAAAGTTTCTATGCTGAGCAGGGAATTGACCTGATGATGGGCGCGCATGTTGACGCTATTGACGCGGACAACGACCAGATATCCGTGCGCGGTCGGATGGTTTCCTATGATCAATTGGTGCTGACGACCGGATCGGTTCCGCACCGCTTGCCAGACCGGATCGGTGGCGCGCTGGAGGGTGTGCATGTGGTGCGCGATCTGGCGAATGTCGATGCGATGGCCCCGCGATTTTCCAAAGGCTCGAAGGTGCTGATCGTTGGTGGTGGTTATATCGGGCTTGAGGCCGCTTCGGTTGCCGCCAAGCTGGGGCTGAACGTGACCCTCGTTGAAATGGCCCCCCGTATTCTGCAACGTGTAGCTGCACCGGAGACATCCGATTTCTTTCGTTCCCTGCACAAAGCAAACGGCGTTGAAATCCGTGAAGGTGTCGGACTCGCGCGCCTTACCGGCGAAGGTGCCGTTTCCGGTGCCGAGCTGAGTGATGGCACGACACTGGACGTTGATTTCGTTATCGTCGGCGTCGGCATCGCTCCCGATGTTGCCTTGGCGCAGGCGGCGGGG
>Ga0115567_10006298_pt1 | contig 11358 bp, 7 predicted proteins | sample COGITO_mtgs_1204_2_FD_88679 | JGI IMG/M metagenome (GOLD analysis project Ga0115567, IMG submission 88679) | Pelagic marine microbial communities from North Sea - COGITO_mtgs_120412 | ecosystem: Environmental > Aquatic > Marine > Epipelagic | place: Germany:Helgoland, sampling site Kabeltonne...
ATTTCCTTTCTATTCTCGATTAATCTTTCGGCTCAATGTGACACGGTAATGCTTTCTGAGTCTAGCTATTCTGTTGTTAAGACTTCATCTAAGAACGGAGCGAATGGAGGTGAACTGACTTTTGATAATAAAAACAACACTCGATGGCGAACATCGGGTAATGGTCCACATGAAATAGTTTTTGATTTGGGAAAAACCAATAATCTTACTGGCTTTAGCACTAAAACTCGTTGGGAAGGGGCAGGGAGAATGTCTGATTACAAAGTTTATGTTACTAATGATACTACCAATTGGGGTGATGGGGAGAAATTTGATCAAGCAGAATATCCGTCTCAAAAAACTCAAGACACTTCTTATTTTGGAGCTGTAAATGGCCGTTTTGTCAAACTAATAATGAACTCTTCAAGTGGAGACCTTCAAATATCTGAATTCCGTTTTTATGAGGATACTTGTGTGAATTCGGGAAAGAAAAACCAAGCTATTGATTTCCCCGTTATTCCTAAAAAAACAACCACAGATGCACCCATAGCTTTAAATGCCACCGTTGTCGGTGGAGCACCAATAAACTATTCCATTGTATCGGGGCCGGCAACCATTAGTGGATCAACGTTAACTCTTAACAAATCTGCAGGAGTTGTAGTAGTTAAGGCAAGTGTAGCTGGATCATCAACACATTACTCCTCAGAACGAGAAATTGAATTTACAGTTATAGATTTAAGTACTTATTATCCAAAAGTGACAATAAGGTTAATCGATGATTATCCATTAGAAATAAAAGATACTTCAGTTTGGTATCCCATCTATATTAATACTTCTATTGATGAATCGAGCTTTTTGAACATTGAAAAAGTAAGAGTAGCTATAGATGGAAAAGAAAATTATGCAATTAATAAAAATGGATTTTACTATTATGCATGGAGTCCTAAAGAGTTTAGAACTTACAATATTGATATAAAAGTTACTGGAAGCAATGGAAATGTAACTACAGTTTCAAAAAATGTAGTTGTGAAGCAAGGGGCATCCACTCGAAATGTCACTACATTGGATTCTGCTGTGGTATGGTATGGAAAAGAGAATAGCAGAAACTATTATGGCACATATAAAATGCCCCAATTTACAGGTGCTTACAATAAGGTGTTTGCGAACCTTACTGTTCAATGTCCTGATAATAACTGTGATGACTGGGACCGATATGCATATATAGAAATTACAGCACCTGATGGAAATAGAATTCAAATTATTAGATACATAACGCCTTATAATGTGGGCTGTAATCACAGCATTGATTTAACCCAATATGCTTCCTTGCTCCAAGGTGAGGTTGAGTTTCATGTGTTTGTGGATACCTGGGGAACAGGTGGATGGGCATTCACTTTGGATCTTGAATATACAGCAGGAGCACCTCAATTTACGTATTCAAATGTGAATGAAATTTGGGATGGAAATTACAATTTTGGTGATCCGTCGAATTTACAACCCGTGCCTGAAATTACTCATGAAGTTCTGGAGAATACTGAAAGCGCTGAATTAGTGTTATCCACAACAGGGCATGGCTGGGGAGGAAACAATACCGGAAATGCGGCTGAGTTTTATCATGCAAAACATGATATTTGGGTAGGAAATTCAAAGGCTTATCTTCAAGACCTATGGAATAAATGTAATCCAAATCCTGATAATTGTTTAAGGCAACAAGGAACTTGGCAATATGATAGAGCAGGTTGGTGTCCGGGAATTATAGCACCTCCTGATATGATTAACTTAAATGCCTATACAACTAGTTCAAGTTTTGTATTAAAATATAAATTCGAAAATTCATATAAAGATTTATGTCATCCGAAAAACAGTGCTTGTCAATCGGGTGTTACTTGTGCCGATTGTAATGCAGGGTCTAACCCACATTATTATGTTGATGCTCAGGTAATAACTTATAGCAATGAGCCCTTAATTTATGGTGAAGTGAAGAAAACGGTCGGTACCCCTGAATTTGTGAATCCCGATAAAGATTATGAGATTCAAGTTTTTCCTAATCCATCAAATGGAGTGTTTAGCATTTCTTCGCCAAAAATTGATGGTGGAATGAATGTGTCAGTATTTTCTGTAGATGGCGTTCAGCATAAACGATATTTCTTTAATTCGAGTCTTGAGTTGGAAGCGTTTCAATTCAACCTAGCTGACTTAAATAGTGGTGTCTATTTTATTGAAGTAAACAATGCTAGTGGCAGCGGGGTTGCACGTGTCGTGATTGACTAAGGCAAAAAAAAGGGCCATTAAGCTTTTCAATCAAAAACATAAAGACCCTTTTTATTGCTTTTTCGAGGAATTATAAAGTTCCTCTCTTTTCTTGTTCTCTTTCGATAGATTCAAAAAGAGCTTTGAAATTTCCAGCTCCAAAACCTCTCGCGCCCATTCTTTGAATTATCTCAAAAAACAGCGTAGGTCTATCTTCAACTGGTTTCGTGAAAATTTGTAATAGATAACCTTCTTCATCAGCATCTATCATTATTCCGAGTCCTTTAAGCGTTTCAATGTCTTCGCCCAAATTGTGGCTATGTTCTTGAAGCCTTGCTGGAACAGCTTGATAATATTCTTCTGGAGGGGTACTCAAAAACTCAACTCCTCTTGCTCTTAATTGAGAAACTGTTGAAATAATATCATTAGTGGCTACTGCAATATGCTGAACGCCTGGACCCTCATAAAAATCTAAGTACTCTTCTATTTGAGATCTTTTAGCTGCCTTTGCAGGTTCGTTAATTGGGAACTTAATTCTACCATTACCATTACTCATCACTTTACTCATTAATGCTGAGTATTCGGTGTGAATTTGTTTGTCATCGAAAGAAAGAAAGTTTTCAAAACCCATGACGTCTTCGTACCATTTAACCCAAATGTCCATTTCTCCCCAGCCGACATTACCAACCATGTGGTCAATAAATTTTAGTCCAGTCGGTTCTGGGTTATAGTCCGATTTCCATTCTACAAATTGAGGTAAGAAAGTTCCGTTATAATTTTTGCGCTCAACAAACATGTGAATCGTTTCTCCATAAGTATAAATACCCGCTCGAACAATTTCACCGTTTTCATCCGATTCAACCGTAGGTTTCATATAGGATTTAGCCCCTCTTGAAGTTGTTTCTTCCCATGCTTTTTTGGCATCTTCCACCCAAAGTGCAACAACCTTAACACCATCACCATGTTTTACAATGTGATCGTTTATTTCAGATTTTGAATTAAGAGGTGTAGTTAGTATTAACTTAATCTTATCTTGTTTTAAAACATAAGAAACAGATTCTGTACTTCCAGTTTCCATACCCTTATATGCATATGACTGAAATCCAAAAGCCGTTTTATAAAAGTGAGCAGCTTGTTTAGCATTGCCAACATAGAATTCAACGTAATCAGTTCCAAGCAAAGGCAAAAAATCTTGGGCGCCTTCAAATATTTTTTCTAATCCGTACTCTACATTTTTAATTTCACTTGACATAATATTCTTTTTAAATGTGTTCTTAATGCTCTAACCAAGATTTAAAATAATCTTTATCCGAAATGGCCACAGCCTGTTCAGTTATTTGTAAAGGTTTGAAAGTATCAACCATAACGGCCAATTCTCCAGTTTCCTTTTTTCCAATACTTCTTTCAGCAGCTCCTGGATGAGGTCCATGAGTTGTTCCTCCTGGGTGCAAAGTTATATGTCCTGGAGCAATATCGTTTCTGCTCATAAAATCACCGTCAACATAATACAGCACTTCTTCGGCATCTATATTACTATGGTTATATGGTGCTGGTATTGAGTCTGGGTGATAATCATACAAACGAGGAACAAATGAGCAGATTACAAAAGCACCTGTTTCAAATGTTTGGTGGATAGGAGGTGGTAAATGAATTCTTCCGGTTATCGGTTCAAAATCATGAATTGAAAAGGCATAAGGAAAATGATACCCATCCCACCCTACAACTCCAAAAGGATGAGCGGCATAAGTAAAGTCGTAAATGATTCCTTCCTTTTTAACTTTTACTATAAAATCACCTGTTTCATCATGTGTTTCTAACTCAGAGGGTGGGCGTAAATCACGCTCACAAAAAGGAGAATGCTCCAAATGCTGCCCAAAATAGTTTCTGTATCTCTTAGGAGTATGAACGGGATGTTTTGATTCAGTAATAAATAATCTGTTATCTGAAGAATCAAAGTCCATTTTATAAATCATACCACGAGGAATCATCAGATAATCACCGTAAGAGAAATTAATATTTCCCATCATGGTTCTCAATTTTCCTGAACCTTTATGAATGAAGATGACTTCATCGGCATCTCCGTTTTTATAGAAATAATCTTCTGTTTTATTGGTAGGAGCAGCAAGAACTATACTGACATCACCATTAAACAAAACAGGAACTCTGGCATCCAACTGGTCTGCAACAGGTTTTACTTCATAACCTCGAAATCGCTGAGCTCGTATGTTATTGGTTATAAAAGCTTTTGGAGAAACATCTTTCCCTTCTCCTATGTCCTTGACCATTGTAGGGCGGTGGCAATGGTACATGAGAGAAGACATACCATCAAATCCGATAGTACCAAATAACTCTTCCGAATATAAATCCCCATTGTCCTTTCTAAAGGTAGTGTGACGTTTGTTTGGGAATTTACCCAGTTTATGATAAAATGGCATATAAATAATTTTAGAGCGTTCAAATGTATTTGGTCTCTTGAGAGATATCAATGACAATTATCATCTTTAATTTCTTGTAACTTTCGTTACATAAATCTACTTTGAAAAGCTGTTAATTTGCAACCTTAAAAGATAGATTATGAAGCGAATTATTTTAGCGTTTGGACTTACAGCAATTTTTCTTATTTCATGTGGAGACAGTGGAGCCCCAGTGAAAAATGAAAAACAAAAAGTAAAACTAAAGGGCTCAAAAAAGAAGAGAAAATCAAGTTTAAAAGAACAAGCTGGTCGTTTCTTTTTACCGCTTCCTAATGAAGCAATTTCAGAGAAGAACCCACTTTCAACTGAAAAAATAGCATTAGGCAAAAAACTATTTTTTGATAAAAGGCTTTCAAAAGACGGAAATATTTCTTGTAATTCTTGTCATAATATGGATACTTATGGAGTCGATAATTTGGCAACTTCTCCTGGTGATGAAGGTAAAAATGGAGATAGAAATTCACCAACGGTTTTAAATGCGGCTTTACATTTCACTCAATTTTGGGATGGCCGTGCAGCTGATGTAGAGGAACAAGCAGGTGGACCCATTTTAAATCCAGTTGAGATGAATATACCTTCAAAGGAATTTATGGTAAAGAGGCTTGAAGGAATCAGTGAATACGTTTCTATGTTTGGTAAGGCATTTCCTAATGAAAAAATTAGCTACGACAATTTACAATTGGCTATTGGGGCGTATGAAAGAAAATTGCTTACCCCCTCAAAATTTGACGACTACCTTAAAGGGGATGAAAATGCCCTGAACGATGAAGAAAAGAAAGGCCTAGAACTGTTTATTAATACAGGGTGTATTACTTGTCATTCTGGTGCTGCAATTGGCGGTAACATGTTTCAGAAATTTGGATTATATGGAAATTATTGGGAGCTTACTAAAAGTGACCCGATAGATGAAGGACGGTTTAAAGAAACGAAAAACGAAGCGGATAAATACTTCTTTAAAGTGCCAAGTTTGAGAAACATTGAAAAGACTTACCCGTATTTTCATGATGGAAGTGTAACTGATTTGAATCAGGCGGTTACAATAATGGCGAAGCTACAAAACAATAAAGACCTTAGTGAAGAAGAAGCAGGTTCTATTGTTACTTTCTTAGCTATGCTTACGGGAGAAGTTCCTGCCGAGATGAAAGATTAACAAATATTGAGTTTTAGTGGATTCAGAAATGGAGTTTTTATTGTTTAATGCTCAATGTTGAATTGGAGATCATTAAACATTTAGAACCCATTATTCAAAATTTTGTGAAACAGAACTTGTTCTAATAAACGAATACCTATACTTTAATACATTTGTCAACCTTCAACTAAGGTAAAAACATGGCAGAAAAAGTATTAATAATTGGGTCGTTGGGCCAGGTAGGTCAGGAGTTGTATCAAAGTCTTTGTGGCGATTATGGCGTAGATAATGTGATTTCTTCGGACGTCAAAGAATTGACTGAGTTTGATGGTAGATACGAGCAATTGGATGTTTTGGATAAAGACAGACTATTGTCGTTAGTTAAATCAGAAGGAATTACGCAAGTATATAATCTTGCTGCTTTACTTTCTGCTACTGCCGAGAAGAATCCTGAATTTGGCTGGAAACTTACGATAGATGGTCAATTCAATATTTTGAATTTGGCTAAAGAAGGGCACATAAAAAAAATATTTTGGCCAAGCTCTATTGCCGTTTTTGGTCCAACTACGCCTAAACAAAACACCTTGCAGAAAACCATAATTGAACCGAATACGGTATATGGAATTGGGAAGCTTGCAGGTGAGATGTGGAACCAATATTATTTTGAGAAATATGGAGTTGACGTTCGTGGCATTCGATACCCCGGACTTATTGGTTGGAAAAGTTTACCGGGAGGTGGAACCACCGATTATGCGGTAGATATTTTCTATTCAGCTTTGAAAGGTGAAGTTTACGATTGTTTTTTAAGCCATGATACTTCCTTACCAATGATGCATATGGAAGATGCTATTCGGGCAACTCGGGAAATTACCGAAGCACCAGCTGAAAATGTTAAACTAAGATCTTGTTATAACATTTCGGCAATGAGCTTTAACCCGCAGCAACTCGCAATGGAAATTAAAAAACAAATTCCAAATTTTGAGATTACTTATAACCCAGATTTTAGACAAAATATTGCCAAAACATGGCCAGCAAGTATTAACGATACTGAGGCTAGAGTAGATTGGGGTTGGAAAGAAAAGTACGATATGCCCGGTTTAGTTAATAATATGATTGAGAACTTAAAGGGTAAGGTTTAATGCTGATATTCAGATCAATAAAACCAGTTGTATTTGTTTTAATGGCAGGTTGCTTTTTTTCATCATGTGATGATAAACCAAAGCGGTCGCTTAAAAAACCAACAAAACCTGTAGAAGAATTTGTAGCGGCTGACAAACCAAAATTTGATGCGGAAAACGCCTATCAATACATTCAAAAACAGGTTGATTTTGGCCCGAGAGTGCCTGGGACTTCAGAACATAAAGCTTGCGCCGAGTATTTAGAAAACGAATTAAAAAGCCTTGGGTTAGAAACAGAATTTCAGGCAGGTAAAACGACAAGTTTTGATGGATTAGAACTTCCAGTTTATAATATTACGGGAAAATATGATCCTACAAATGAGAATCGAATAATGTTCTTTGCTCATTGGGATACCCGGCCATTTGCAGATAGAGATGTTAAAGATAAAGGAAAACCAATATTAGGAGCTAACGATGGTGGCAGTGGGGTCGGAGTTATTCTAGAAATGGTAAGAGCGATAATGCAAGATTCGCTAAAACCTAAAGTAGGAATTGATTTTGTATTTTTTGATGTAGAGGATTATGGTCAAGTTTCTGGTACAATGACCCAAAGTAATGCCAACACATGGTGTTTGGGCTCTCAATATTGGGGAAATAATTTAGCTGAAGATTATATTAAACCGAAATATGGGATTTTACTGGATATGGTAGGTGCGAAAGATGCGGTTTTCCCTAGAGAGGCGTTGTCTCTTGAATACAATTCTTCTCTAGTTTCAAAGGTTTGGTATTTGGCAGAAAATTTAGGTTATGGAAATTACTTTATTCAAGATGTTGCAGCTGGAGGAATAACGGATGACCATGGTCCAGTTACCAAATTGGCCGGTGTTCCTTCAATTGACGTTATACATTATTATCCAGACCGAAGAGATTTCGGTCATTTCCACCACAGGCACTCTGACAATATGGATGTAATAGATACAACTACCTTAAAGGCTGTTGGTGAAACTATGTTGGAAGTTATTTATCGGGAAAAGTAGAAGTGCAACTAATGACGGGAATTGTACAATTTAATGTGCTTTTGTCATCTTAATATTGAAGTCTGACAAAATCTAAAATTATGAAAAAGCAAATTTCCCTTATAGCTCTTGCCGGAGTTTCATTTATTTTATTCAATTCATATACTCCAGGCGCTCCAGCCAAAGCCAGTGGATCACCTGGAGATGGTAATTTTAGCTGTGCCCAATCTGGATGTCATACAGGTACTGCGCAGCAAGTGGCGAATATGATCACAACTGATATTCCAACTACAGGATGGGAAGCAGGTAAAACCTATAATGTTACATTCACAATTTCTGAGACTGGCATTAGTAAATTTGGTTTTCAAGTTACAGCTGAGGATTCAAAAAACGATAAAATTGGAGAATTTACAGCTACTGCCAATACTAAATTGGTTAGTGCTAGCAAGGCAATAACTCATGTTTCTGGTAGTGTATCTGGAACAGGAACAAAGGCTTGGACATTTCCTTGGAAAGCTCCAGCCAAAGGAACGGGTGATGTCACTTTCTACGGGGCAGGAAATGCTGCTAATGGAAGATCGGATCGTACAAACGATATAATAAGATTAAGTTCTCATACTGTAATTGAGAAGGATCTTACTTCAAGCTTTTCTGATGTAATCGTATTGCTCAAGGTTAATATGTTTCCAAATCCTGCAATTGATGTTTTAAATGTGAATGGAGTTTTAGAGGGATCTTTCATCATTTATGATTTGGGTGGATTAACTCACATTAATGGAGAATTTGAAGAAGGTGATAATGCTATTGATGTTTCTTCTCTAAGAAGCGGTTCTTATTTCCTGTATAGTGAAGACTCTCAAGTTTATCAGAAATTCCTTATTCAGTAGAGAAAAGTTTTTGTTAGGGTTAATGTAAAACTCCTGTTTTACTTGCCCCGCCAGTAACGAATTTGGATTTGATGTGAAGGATTTCATAAGTACATTCTCTGATAGTATCAGACAGTGAAGTGGTAGGTAAACTGTTTGCCTCTTGTCCAAAAGGATCTTCAATTTCTTCTGATATCACTTCAATTCCCATCATGGCAAAAGTCATGACCATAACGGCTGGGATAGTCAAATATTCAAAGACTGGAACTAAACCAAAGGGAAGTACAAAAATATAAATCAAAATGAAAACCTTAATGAAGGTGCTGTGAGAAAAAGGGATTGGCGTTTTTTTAATCCTTTCGCAAACTCCAAGCACATCGATTAAGCCTTGTAAAACTTTTCTTATTTGAATTTTATCAAATTCGGTTAATGTTCCGTCTTTTGTAAGCTCATTAATTTTAACATACATTTCAGATGCAATGGCGTTTGGAATGTGTTTTTTACTCTCAAGCTCTTGCGTTGTTCGTGCATTAACGTAGATTAAATTTTCAATTGCTTTTTTATTATTGAACCTCAAGTGCCACTGCAAGGCAATGGCAAAATTGGAGATGTTAACTACAAAAAACTTCCGAAGCGTTCTGTTTTCGGGTGGTATATGAGAGTTGAGTAAAAGTGCTAAGGTACGAGTGTCATTAATTAATTTCCCCCACGCCTTTCTCCCTTCCCACCATCGGTCATAGGCTGAGTTTAATCGAAACACTAAGAATAATGAGAGTACAAAACCAAGCATACTGAAATACATGCTATCAATAGTTAGCCAATGATTTAGCCAGTGCATGTTGATGTACGTAATGATAGTTGTATATACTGAAACTATAATAACAAACTTAGCCAGCTGCTGCTGGTTATAGCTCTCACTATAAGTTTTGAAGATTGTTTTTCCAAGATTATTCCATTTCTTGGAATCGTATATTATCATTCAGTCAATTTTTTATTTTTACGAATATAAATTATATAGCTGATTTTCGCAAAATGAGGTTTACATTTTGACTAAACGCTAGTTTAGATGAGTATTCAATGAATTATTTTAGACAACCAGAAAAGATTATCAGAGTTAGTAATCCACGGTTTCTAATTCACCCCGATCTATTAACTTAACTCTAATATTTTTAAGGTGCGAAGTACTCTTAAAATTATCAATTATCTCTAAAACATCATAATCTATACTAGTTGAGTTTCTCATGTCAATGGTTAATTGAGAATCACTTGGAATTTGAGTAAGGGCTTTAAGAATCGCACTTTTATTTAAAAAGGAAACTTCTTCGGCAAGGGTCATATTTATAATATGATGACCTTCATCAACGAATTCTTGATGTAAAAAGTGAGAGTTTTGGAAGCTCTTTCTCAAGAAAATAATTAGCGATACAATAACCCCTAAACTAATTCCTTTGAGCAAATCAGTGAAAACAATACCTAAAAGAGTGATAATGAATGGGAGAAATTGGTTCCAACCTAACTTATACATTTGTTTGAACAGGCTTGGTTTAGCCAGTTTATAGCCTACCATAAATAGAATACAAGCTAGTACAGCTAAAGGAACCATGTTTAAAACAAACGGAATTAAAGCAACACACGAAAGGAGGAATACACCGTGAAGTATTGCAGACATTTTACTTTGCCCTCCTGATTGTATGTTGGCAGAACTTCTTACAATAACTTGTGTGATTGGTAGGCCACCAATGAGTCCAGAAAATATGTTTCCTGCTCCTTGAGCTAATAATTCCCTGTCGGTGTTGGTAATTCTTTTTTGTGGGTCAAGTTTATCAGTTGCTTCAACGCTCAATAATGTTTCTAAACTTCCTACTACGGCTATGGTAAAAGCAATTATCCATACATCATAATTGCCAATAGCTGTAAAATTTGGGAGGGTAAATTGGCTCAAAAATTCTGAAAAGTCACCCGCTACTGGTACGGTTACCAAATGTTGAGGTTGAATGGCATAACCAGGAAAGTATGTTGAGGTGATTGACTGGTAGAATATACCTGCCGCAACCGCAACTAAAGGCCCTTGAATAAGTTTGAAAATCTTGTTCTTTTTTACCAAGTAAATTTCCCATAAAAGAAGAATACCCATTGATAGAAGGCTCACAGCTACAGCCCCAGGAGTAATATAATCGATCATGTGAAACAACTCTGTAAACGTGTTTTCGCCATCAGGTTGCAAAAAGTCCATGTCTCCTTCGTAATCGCCATCATAACCTAAAGCATGGGGTATTTGTTTCAGAATAATAATAATTCCGATTCCCGTTAGCATACCTTTAATTACTGATGAAGGAAAATAATAACCTACAATTCCTCCTTTGATTAATCCCAATATGATTTGAATTCCACCGGACAGCACAACCGCCAATAAGAAAATGTCGAAAGCACCTAATGACTGGATTGAAGTAAGGACAATAACGGCTAAACCGGCAGCTGGCCCACTAACACCTAGAGCTGAATTACTTAATGCTCCGACGATAATTC
>Ga0115567_10006299_pt1 | contig 11357 bp, 6 predicted proteins | sample COGITO_mtgs_1204_2_FD_88679 | JGI IMG/M metagenome (GOLD analysis project Ga0115567, IMG submission 88679) | Pelagic marine microbial communities from North Sea - COGITO_mtgs_120412 | ecosystem: Environmental > Aquatic > Marine > Epipelagic | place: Germany:Helgoland, sampling site Kabeltonne...
GGCCAACTTTTATAAAGCGACTCTCACACACAATCTCCACTCTAAACAGAGCGCCTCGACGAGGCGCCGCTCGAGCCTCTGCCCAAGCAGAGCAGCGGAGCATACAAGCAACTACCCTAAACCCTAAACCCTAAACTCTTCCAAAAACATGAGGAGGGTCAAGGAGGGAAACAGGTTTCTATTTCTAGGAGGAGCGAGGTGGAAAACAGGTGTTCGTTGTGCCGTCTCGGGGTCGCAAAATGCAGTCTCATCCAAAAAGCAACCGGTTCATCGGCCGCTGACACTCACGCTGTCCTCTCGCCTCGGCCACATCTCTCTCTGCAATTTGGCTTAAGCGGCTCAAACGTATCTATTCGGCACGGGCTGCTGCGCCGCGGCCGAGCTCCCGCGGGGGGCGTTGATTGGCACGTGCCGCCGCGCCGTCACCGAGTACTCGCGGCTCTCCCGGTTGTTGCGGAACGTCATGCGCACTAGTGTGTCGACCGCGCCAGAGACGCGCTGAATGACCTCGCCGACGACCATGGTACTAACGTGCACGCCGTTGATCTCAACGAGCTCGTCCCCGAGCCCTACGCGCTCGTTGATGATGTCGCCGTTCTCGTCCATCAGCTCCGTCACGCTCATCACCTGCCAGCGCGCCACCCCCGTCAGCCCCGTGCCCCCGTTCCCTCGCGCCGCCCGTCCGACAGCCGCCAAGAGGCGCGTGCGCGCGGCGGACGAAGGGGAGGGCGGCTCCACACGGGCGCACCTTGTGCGGCGCCTTGTTCTCGATCTTGATGCCAATCACTCCGCGCTGCGGAGCCGTCTTCTTGGCCTCGCCACTCGGCGGCGGAAGCGGCGCCCTCGCCGCCTGCTCCGGCGCATCGCGCGAGCGCAGCGCCAGCTGGCGCTGCAGGTCTGCAATCTGCTCCTTGAGCGCGGAGATGATGCCCTGCAGCCGCCGCAGCTCCGCCTCGTACTCGGCCTTGTCCTGCTGCTGCGTCAGCTTCCACTGCTCCTGCAGGCTCACCACTTGCTTCTGCAGCACAGCCACCGCCTCCGACTGCTTCTTGGAGTCCGAATTCGCCTGCGCCGCGCGCAGTGCTTCCTCAAGCTCGGCGATGCGCGCGCGAAGCGACGCGTTCTCGGCCTCCACCGCGGCCACCCTGCCGTCGGGGTCCGCTCCGCGCTTGGTCACATCGCGCTCCAACGCCGTTGTGATCTGCTCGAGCTCGCGGACACGCTGCTCCTGCGAGCGCAGTAGCACATCCTTGCTGGACAACTCCTCCTGGAGCTGCTTCACGCGCGCGTCGTCCTCCTGGAGCTCCTCCTGGAGCTGCTTCACGCGCAACCGCTCGAGGTCCGCCTCCTTGCCCGCGTACGCAGTCTTGAGCGCCGCCAGCTCGTTCTCAAGCGCGCGTGACTCCCGGCTCATCCGCGCGAGCTCGGCGTCGCGGTCCGAACCGCCCGCGCGGTGCTGCTCCGCCTGCTCATCCATCGCACGCAACTGGCGTGCCAGCCGATCCGCTTCTTCGCCCTTGGTCGCGGCGTCGCGGCGCGCCACCTCGGCCTCGTCCTGCGCACGCTGCGCCTTCTGCAGCAGATCCTCGACGCGGCGGTGCAGCTCCGCGAGCTCCTGCGCTTGTGCGTCTTTCTCCTTGGTCAGCAGCGCGCGGTCCTCCGCCAGCTGGCCCTGCAGGCGCGAAACCTCCTTCTGCAGCTCGTGCACCTGCTCTGTCTTGTCGCGCACCGACTGCTCCAGCCGCTTGGACGCCTCCTCCGCGCCCGTCGACGACTGCGTCATCTTGTGCAGCTTGTCTGTCAGGTCGTGCTCCAGCGATGCCATCCGCGCATTCGCCTCTTCGAGCTTTCTTGACAGCGTCTCCCGCTCCCGCTCCGCCGCCGCCTTTGCCTCGTCTAGGCGCCGCTCAGCCGCCTCGCGCTCCTTTTCCCCCTGTGCCGCGGCGCGCTCCGCCGACGCCTGCAGCTGCTGGATCTGTGACCGGAGGTCGGACGCTATTGCGTCCTTGTCCTTCTCTAGCGTGGCGAGCCGCGACCCCGTGTCCCGCTCAGCCCGCTCGAGCGCCACCTCCCGCTCCCGCTTGGCCTCCGCCAACGCGGCCTGGCGATCCTGGCGCGCCTCTGCAACTGCGTCCTCGCGCTCCTTGAGCCGCTTCTCGTTCTCTGCCTGCGCGCGCACAGCCTCTGCCTCCATCTTGGCGAGCTGCTCGGTCTTGTCCCGCACCAACCCCTCGAGCTTGGCTGCGAGCAGCTTCGCGTCGCTCTCTGACGTGCCTTTGGCTTCGCGCAGCGCCGCTAGCTCCTGCTGCATACGCTCAATGTCCTTGGTCCGCGCTTCCAGCTCCCGCTTCAGCTCCGCAGCGCTCGCGCCACGCGCCTCCGAGGTGGCCTCAGCCTGCGCCTTCTTGTCGCGCACCTCTGCGAGCTCGCGCTGCAGTGCCGCGAGCTCGTTGCGCAGCTGCGTGCGGTCGGCCTCGAGCCCCTCCAGCTTCGTCTGCAGCTGCTTCCCGAGCGTCTCCGCCGAGGACCGGCTGTCGTGCTCCGCGGAGAGCCCCTTGCGCAGGTCCGCGAGCTCCTTCTTGACCTCCGCCAACTCCACCGACACACGCTCGATCTCGCGGTCCTTGGCGGCCGCCTCCCGATCCTTGCCTGCCAGCTCCTTGCCATGCGCCTCGCGGAGCGCTGCAAGCTCCTGCGCCTTGCTCTCCGTCAGCGCCGTCCGCTCCTTGTCAGCCGACGCCTGCTGCGCCTTGAGCTCCTTGGCCGAGGACTCCTGCTGCGAGTGGAGCTCCTTGGCCGCCGCCGCGCGTTCCTTCTCCGCCGTTGCCTCTAGCGCCGCGCGCTCCTTCTCCAGCGCAGCGATCTGCGCAGCCAGCTCCAACCCGCGCTTCTCCGCGGCGGCGCGCGCCTCGCGCTCCGTGGCGTGCGCCTTGCGCTCGTCCTCCAGCTCGCGCCGCAGTGCGTCGATCTCGCGCGTCTTCTCTGCGAGCGCGCGGTCGCGGTCGCGTACGAGCGCCTCCTTCTCCTTGCCGAGCGCCTCGAGGCTGGCCTGCCGCGCCGACGACTCTTTCTCCGCCGCCGACTTGTCGCCCCCCATCTCCTTGAGTTGGTGCGCCAGGTCCTCCGCCCGTCGCACCGCCTCGGTCCGCGCGTGCTCCAGCTTTTCAAGCTGAGCTTCCAGCCCCTCGATCTTGGCTGCCTTGGCCTTTCCGTCCGCATCCGCAGCCGCGCGCCCCTCCTTGCTGACGTTGAGGTCCACGCGCAGGCGCTCCAGCTCCTTGGCGTCCTTCTCGCGATCCGCCTCCAGCGCGCCCACCTTCTCCTGCTGCAGGCGGATCTTATTGGTCAGGTCGCGAACCCGCACGTCCGCACTCTCGCCCGCCTGCTTGAGGAACGTCTCCTTCTCGCGCAGCGTGCCCTCGAGCTTGGCCTGACGCGCGCGCGCGTCCGCGTCCGCCTTCTGCGCCTCCTTGCGCTGGTCGAGCAGCTCCTGCTTCACCTTGGCGAGCGTCGACAGCAGCTCTTCCACCTTGGCGTCCAGCCGCTTGCGATGCTCCTCCGCCGCAGCCGCTGCCTTGGCCATCTGCGCCTCGAGCCGCGCCTGCTTCTCCGCCGCGCCGCGCTGCGCCGCCTCGAGCTGCGCCTTGAGAGAACGGCCCTCGGCCTGTGCCGACGAGCGCCCCTCACCAACCTCCTTGAGCTCCTGCTTCAGCTCCGACACCTGCTTGGACAGCTCCTCGATACGTGCGTTCTTGGTATTGCGCTCCTCCTCGAACAGCCGCTTCTCCTTCTCCAGCATGCCCTCAGTCTTGCTCAGCTGCCCCTGCACTTCAGCGATCGCCGCGTCCTTGCGCTTGATCTCGGCCATGGAAACCTCGCGCGCGCCCGTGCGCTCGCCCTCAATCGTGTCGATGCGCGTCTTCGCGTCCGCCAGAGCCTTCTTCAGCGCAAGCACATCCTCGCCTGCTAGCTTGGCCTTGCGAGCCTCCGCATCACGCTCCTGCGTGCGTGCAGCGGTCTCTGATGCAGCGCCCTCAAGACCCTTGACGGTCGCCTTTAGCCTTTCGATCTCCTTCTTCAGACTTGCAGATTGCGTCGCTGCAGTCTCCTTGGCCGTATCCAGCTGCACCGTGAGCTCCGCAATCAAGTCGTCCTTGCTCGAAACCTGCGCGCCCCAGCGTCAGTCAATGCCCAAGCAACCGCTCGCGACCTGGGCGCGGTTTAGGGCCGCACCTCGTCCTCGAGCTCCGAGATTTTGAAGGCCTGCTGGTCTCGACGCGCGCGGTTCTCCGCCAGCAGCGCCTCCAGCCGAGGCACCTCCGGCTTGAGCAATTCGCACTGGCACTCGAGCGCTGTAGCTTCCAGCGTGTGCTTGGCACCCTGCCGGCACACGCCCCTCGGGCCGTGAGCGGCAGCACGCACCACGGCTCGGTCGGGGCACCAGCACACGTCACCCAGCACAGCAGTGCAGGAGACTTGCAAGTGAACTAGAGTGCGGGTGCGTACCTCAAGCTCCTTGATTTGCGCCGCGAGCTGCTCGATAGCGGCGCGCTCGGCCTCCAGCTCTGTGCGGAGGGCCTCGATGAGCTCTGCCTGCTTCACGATCACCTCCTCACGGCTCGCCGGGTAGTTATTCTTGCACAGCACCATCTCGATGCGCGCCGTGTTGCCGTCAGCGTCGTGCAGCGCCTTGCCCTCGTCGTCAACGATCTCGTACGCCACAAGCGATCCGGGCGCATAGGGCAGGTCGTGCAGCGCCACCTTGCAATGCCCGACAAGCTCGCCCGGCTGTCCACGTTCCGAGCAGTACACCGCCGCGGTCACCTGTACGGGATGGCGTGTTAGGGCCCGCGGCGTGCACTGGGGTGAAGGGGCGCGAGGGCGCGGACGCGGGGGCAGACGGGGCAGACCATGCGGGAGGTCTTGTCGAAAGCCGAGGTGTAATCCTTGTGAAAGTGCGGGTCTGCGCCGCGCACCTTGTGCGTCTGCGAGACCTGGTGCTTCTCGTCGATGGCCGTCATGACGAACCACTCAGCGTCGTCGCCCGCCTCCCCGGGCAGGTGCTTCGCCGCCACCACCGACACCTCCAGCAGGTCGCCTTCGCGCCAGGGCGCTTCAAGCACGTGGCGTTCGAGGTCCTTGATCTGCACCGCGTTGTCGGCAGCGTGCTCCCGCGCGATCTCAGCCTCCTCTTCGAGCGTCAGGATGCGCTTGAGCCTCGTGTCGAGCTCTGCATCGCGCTCAGCAAGTGTCGCATTGAGCAGATCCAAGCGCTTGTCCCTCTTGGAAACCTCCACCTCAGTCGCCTCCAGAGCCTGCTGGCGCGCCCGCAGCGTCGCCTGCAGCTCAGCCATCTCGGCGTCCTTGACTCGTGCCATCTCCTCAACGCGGTCAGCGATCGAGCGACGCTCGACCTGCAGCTCCGCCTCCTTGGCCGCGAGAGCCTCGCCCTGCTCCTCGAGGTGCAGCTGCAGGCCGTGGATCTTCTGCTCGAGGTCGAGATCCTCGACGCCGCGCTGTCCGAGCTCGTGCGCTTGCGCCGCCAGCTGTGCGTTGAGCACGTCGATCTCGGCGCGCATGCGCTCGCCGTCCGCCGTCATCGTCGTCATCGCAAAGTCGTGCTGCATCGCTGACTCAAGCGCCGTTGCGAGCTGTTCCTTTTTGGTCTCGAGCTCCGTCACGATGCGGTGCACGTCGTGGTCCGTCAGGTGGTGCGCCTTCTTGTAAGCGCCAAGGCGGTCCTTGAGCTCCTTCTCCGCGGCCTTCTCAGCAGCCACCGTCCCCTCGAGATCTGAGATCTTGTCGCGCGCGTCTTTGAGCTCTTGCGTCACCACCTCAAGCTCTCCGGCCATGCGCGTGATCTGGACGTGGTAGCGATCCGCCTCCGCCCCGAGCTCGCGCGCCATCTTCTCGCGCTCCTCCTCATTTTCCACTGCGTGGTCCTCCGCAACGTTGCGGTCCAGCTGCGCCTGCAGACGGTCAACCTCGTCATATGCCTCGAGCAGCGACGCGCGGAGCTGCTGATACAGCCCTTGGAACTTGCTGCGATGCTCCGTGTCGGCCATCATGCGCTCGCCCTGGATCTGCGTGACAAGCGCCACCACCTTGTCGACGAGGTCGACCGATAGGTCCTGCTCGGGCGGAAACGCCTGCCGCTCAAGCGCCTCGATGTTGGCGCCATTCTGCTTCAGCTGCGTCAGCAGCTCGAAGAGCTTCACCATCGTCGCGATGTTGGCCTTGGCGACGCGTTGCAGCTCCACCTCGACGACCTGTCCGTTGGAGCCCTTGAGAACCTTCATGCGCAGCAGCGAGCCGACCTGGTCAGAGCCGCGGATGAGGCCCGTCACATTCTCCGCCGTGACGCGCTGCCCGTCCACCTCAACGATCTCGTCGTCCTTGGCGAGGCGCTGGGTGAGGTGCGCGGGCGCGCCCGGCACGAGGTAGTCGATCACCGTGCCGTACACCGAGATGCCTACCGTGCTCTTGCTGCCCGCGCCTTTGGCATGCACGCTGCCCATGCTGCCCAGCCCCGCGGGAAGCGTGTCTCCTGTCTGCGGCGCGGGTGTCCCGAATTGCCGGTGCCCGCTCACCTGTGCGTCGCGCGCTTCAGCCGCTTGATCCACGCCGCGCGCGCATGCTCCGGCGCAGGGGTTCGCGCCACCAGGGACGCCTTTGCGAACCTGCTCGAGCCAGTTGTTGGAAAGAAGCGCCTCTACGCTTCGGCGACTCTCGGTCGCCGGCATGCGCGCCGTACCGTTTGTGCCGTTGGTCGGCGCGTGGCGCACCGCCTTGCGGTGCAGGACCAGGTCGTACTTGCCTCCCTCGCCGGTCGCAGCGGCCGGGTCGCTCCCTCCGTGGTCCCAGCGCACAGCAACAGCGCGGCCCTCAAGATGAACTGGGTACCATACAACAGTTGTGTCAGCTTCTGTGACAGGCGTGACGAGCGGACCAGCAAATGCTCTCGAGGGAGGGCCTCTGCACCTGTGATAATGGTGCCAACGCCCTTCACGCCGGCCGCGTCTTCAACGCGCATGCCAACATCAGGCGTAATGTCGCGCCCAACGGAAGACATGCCTGCGCCTTGCCCAATGCCACAGCCCTGCGCGCAGGAGAGCAAGCGGCAGTCAGCCTCACGCGCGTCCCTCTGTTGAAAACAAGGAGTCACGCGCACGCCTCCATCATTCGCAGTGCGGTGCTACAACTTGGCTGCCCCGTTGTTGAGTCGTTACATAACACTAGTCCACGGGGGGCAGCGCGCCCATCCCTTGCTGTGCAGGCATGAGCATGCGGGTGTGCGCAACAACATCGGTAACGTTGAAAGTTTGTCTTGGCGGCCCCTAGGACCGGGGTAGCGCGCTGCCTCGAAATGAGCATTGAAGGTGGTTCACGCAGTTGCAAAACACTCGGGTGGGGTAGAGACTTGGCCTGGTTTCCCGTGCCTGCTCAACGGGGCGCGCGATTCCAGCCCGATGCCCTCTCGGCGATGCTTGCAGAGGACTCCTCGCTGACGAACACTTTGCTACCACAAGTCAACCGATCTTGGAGCTGTTTGTTGACCGTTTACTCACCTGTGGTGCCGCTATGCTGTCGCCGCCGCAGAGCCACTAGCCCAGGTAGGCGCGGGTGCTGTGGGCAGCATACAGCGGGTAAGAGGGGTTCGGGGCGAAGTGCATGCCAGCTGAAATGGCGGGTGGTAGTGTTTCCGGGAAGGGTTCGCTGAAGCTCCCGGCGATCGCTCCGGGCGTGCGGGCTTCCCCTGGCGGCGGCGGCCCGAATGGTGGCTCATTCAAGGGCTTACCCGGTGTGGGTGGTGGCTCGTTTAAGGGCTCACTCGGGGCAAACGGAACGAGCGAGAAGAGGCAGAAGAGCGGACATGTTCCCCGGGCAGTGATCAAGTTCCAGCCCGCGTCCCCGGGCCAGGTCCTCGAGATGGCTGCCTTCCTCGGCGTGGACTCTGGACGCGAGTTTTACTTGCTCCCAACTGTGAAACGCGCTGTCGCCGCACCATTTCCGTCTGACTGGGCGGTCGGAGAGGACCAGAACGGGGAGGTGTACTACTACAACAAGTTCACGATGAAGGTCATCGCTGTGCACCCGCTCTCGGATGCCTTCATCGGATGGGTGCAGGAGGAGCGCAAGCTTAAGGAAGAAGAGCTAGCCGCTTTCATGCGCGAACGGGAGGAGGATGAGGACGACCCGCGTTTCCGAGAGGAGATGGAGGAGCGCATGGGCACCCCGTGGATGCGCTTCACGACGGACAAGGAGGGCGAATTCCTTTGGTTCAACTTCAAGACGCGCCGGCTGCACACGCCGCAGCAGTATACTGTGATCATGGCTAATGAGCTGGAGGAACGGCGACGGCGCGTGCCACGCGAGGACCCCAACAAGGTGGCGAAGCTGCAGATGGATCTCAAGGTGCGTCGTGCGATGGAGCGCGCGTTCGCGACGGGCCTGCGCAAGTACTGGCTGCGCTGGACGGCGGTCATCCTCGAGCTTCGGACCAAGCAGGCACAGGCACTGATGAAGGCGGGCGTGCTGACCGGCCGCAACGAGGCGCGTTCGTTCCGCCAGTGGCAGCACAAGATCGAGCAACTCGCGCTCGTGCGCCGCGCGATGGCGCCGCTGGGCGGGCGGCGCGACAAGGGCCTCAAGCGCGACGTGTTCCGCGCGTGGCGCGAGGCGATCGCGGAGCAGCTGCAGGCGGCCAAGGACGCGGAGGAGGTACGCCTGGTGTTTGCGGCGTGGCGCGAGAGCGCGCGGCGCTCGTCGAACCTCAGCCACGTCAAGGAGGTGATGCGCGCCATGGTGGTGGGGAACTCGCTCTCCGTCAGCTTTGACGCGTGGCGCGACCTGTGGGCCGCCAAGAAGGCCGGGTCGCTCAAGGCGGTCGAGTCCGCTGTGCTGCGAATCCAGCGCGGGTACCGGCAGCGCCGGCAGCGCAAGCTTGAGAGCCGCCTCGCGGTGTCGCAGCGCAAGCAGATCAAGTTCCGCATGCTGCGGCTCTGCGAGGGCCAGGAGACGACCGCCGCGCTCAGCGAGGTGCCGCGCCCCGCCCCCCGCGCCCCGCGCCCCGCGCCCCGCGGTGAGCTCCCCGCAGCCGCTGCTCGCGGGGCGCGGGGCGCTCACCGCGCGGCGCGGGGGGGCAGGACGACCCGTCGCTGGCGTGGATGCACGGGGCGCTGGCGGAGCCGCCGACTGAGGCCGCGCGCGTCGGCGGGTCGCTCGCCACGTACATGCTGCAGGGCGCGCTGCAGACCGCCACCGACGACGCCGAACGCGCCCACCTGCGCCAGATGGTCCGCCCGCTGCCCCGCGCCCTCCGCGGAGGGCGGCGCGTGCGCGTGCCGCTGAGGCGTGGCGTGGCAGGCGCAGGTGATGGCTTCGGCCAAGGCCTCGGTACTCCCCGGCGAGCCGGGTTTCGGCGCGGCCACCGTGCGCGACGACATTGCGCGCGTGGTGCGCCCGCGCCCGCGCCCTGGGCTGTGGCGGGCCCGCCTCGGTGCCGCGGGCCCCTCGCGCGCCGCCGTTGCCCGACCGCGCGGGCGGCGCGGCGACTGAGCCCTCCGCGGGAGCGGACAGGTGGACCTGCTCGACCCGGTGGACTCGATGCGCCTGCGCGCGACGTTGGAGGCGATGCGGGCGCAGCGCGAGGCCAAAGAGCAGGCGCTGGCCGTCGCGGAGCTCCGCGCGGCGGAGGCGGACGCGGCGCCTCCCACGCCCGAGGTGGACCTCGCGCCGCTCCCCGTCTCGCCTGGCCACCTGCAGCAGCTCGCCGGCGCCGTCAAGACCATGGTCTCGCGCCTGACTGCCAACAAGGTGCGCCCCGCCCCCGTGCGCCCCGCCCGCTTCGCCAGCCCCGCGCTCCCGGTCCGAGCGTTTGGGACACGCTCACGGCCCTCCCGCGTGTCGGCCTTCACGGCGCCGATTGACGCGCGCGCTGTCCGTTGCGCCGCCGCAGGAGCCGCAGGGCAAGGTGCAGGGCGACTTGGAGCTGGAGGGCGACGGCGCGGCGCGGGAGCGGGCGGGGCCGGACGCATCGCACCTGCTCGCGGTGGCGGAGCGCGCAGACGCCTTCCTCTCCGAGGTGGGCCCGCCGCGACTGTTTGACTGGGAGAGAGTGAGAGAAAGAGCGAAAGAGAGAGAGTGAGAGCGAGAGCGAGAACGAGAGCGAGCGAGCAAGAGAGAGCAGCCGCCGGGAAGCTGCGGGGCACGAGGGCGGCGTCGCTGCCGCGCCGCCTCGCGCGGCGTGCGTTGGCTGACGAGGCCGGCGCGGAGCCAGGTGGTCAAACCGGAGAGCAAGTCGAGCGCCTTCCCGGGCGAGCCGGTCCCCACCCCGCCTTACCCTGCCGCGCGCGCTGCCCGCGCGCTGACCGCGCGGTGGGCGGCAACGGCTCCAACAGGCGTTCGACGCCGGGGCGGTGACGTTCCTCGAGGACCTCGACGCCGCGTGCGAGGCCTTCATGCTCAAGGTCGAGCGTCGCAAGGCGCTGCAGGGCCAGTGGGACGAGTGAGCGCGCGCGCCCCGCGCGCCGTGGAGGCGCCGTGTACAGTGAATTGTGACATACTTGTGCACCTCGCGCCCGCCGCACGCCCTCGCTCGCGCGCCCTCCCCGCAGCGTGCGTGCGCGCCGAGGGCCCAGGTTCACCAAAAGAAGCGCGCGCCTACGGCTGCCCAGCCGTGCCTCACGCGGGCGCCCACGCCTTCCCCCGAAAACTTCCCCCGAAAAGGCCGCCGGGTCGGGGCGAGAACGTATCTTGCTCTCTAGTGAAAGGGTGGGCGCGCCGACGCTGTGCGCCGCGCCCGCATGGGGCTGCGCTCGCCCCTTACCCACCGTTCCTGCCTCGCTCACTGGCTAGCCTGGGCATCGGGGCCGCCGGGCGCCGCGGCAGCTGCATCCTCTGGCGCCGCCACCTCCGCCGATGCCGCCACTGCTGCTGCAGGCGGCGCCGCGGCCGCTACCGCTGCAGGAGCGGCAGCGGGCGCTGGGGGGGCGCCGCTCGGGGGGCCGCCGCTCGCAGGAGCACCAGCTGGAGGGGCGACGGGCGCCATGGGCATCGGCGGGCCGGCGCGCGGCGGGGCACCGTACCCCGGAGGGGGGCCGTAGCCCGGCGGGGGGGCCCCGTAGCCTGGCGGCGGGCCGTAGCCCGGCGGCGGGCCGTAGCCCGGCGGGGGGGCCCCGTAGCCCGGCGGCGGGCCGTAGCCGCCGTAGGGCATCCCGTAGGGCGACGGCGCGTAGCCTCCGTACCCCGGCGGGGCGTAGGGCGCGGGCGGCAGGCCGGGCGCTGCCCCGACGGGCGGCGGCGCCACCTGACCAACACCGCCCAGGGTCAGGACTGCGCACAAAGGCGCGCAGGAA
>Ga0115567_10006301_pt1 | contig 11356 bp, 11 predicted proteins | sample COGITO_mtgs_1204_2_FD_88679 | JGI IMG/M metagenome (GOLD analysis project Ga0115567, IMG submission 88679) | Pelagic marine microbial communities from North Sea - COGITO_mtgs_120412 | ecosystem: Environmental > Aquatic > Marine > Epipelagic | place: Germany:Helgoland, sampling site Kabeltonne...
TCAATAATACTCGTAGCCCTGGCTGTCATCCATGTGGCGGCACGAGTTCAGGACCATGCCCACCACGTTGGTGTATTTGGCAATTTCCTTTTCGGATGTGTCGGCCTGTGTCGATTTGGTTTCCTCGGCCCGCAGGACCAGCAGGGCGCAATCCACGTTCTTCAAAAACGCGCGGGTGTCGTCGCCGGTCAGCAGGGGCGGCAGGTCGAAAATCATCAGGTCGGGTTTGTACGCTTCTTCGATCTCGTCGAGCTTTTCGGCGGTGGCCTGATCCAGCAGCAGTGACGTCGGATCGGCCATCGGCGTGCGCGCCATAGAGATGGCGACATTTTCGCCTACGCGCAGGGCCTGATCGGCAAAGTCGATCTTGCCCTCCATCATCTCGCGAATGGAATGGGCGGGGGTGTGGCCCAGCGTGCGCGCCACACCGGGGCGGCGCAGGTCCAGATCAAACAGCATCGCGCGCAGATCGGGTTGGCGCGTCATGCCCATCGCAAGGTTGCACGCGATCGTGGTCTTGCCACAGGCGGGCTGCGGCGAGGTGATGGCAAGGCGGGTCCAGCCGTTTTCGCGCATCTGCAGCAGCAGCTTGGTGCGCAGAATGTCAAAGGACGTCGCGGCGGTACCGGCGTTCAGGCTGACCACGCGGTTGCGGGTCAGCAGATCCGCATCGGGGCTGAGTTTCTCCAGCACCTGCCAGCGGCTGTTCTGACGGCCATTGCCGGTGCTTTGCGGATTGCGCTTGGGGCGCATGTCGGTGCCGAGATCGCGGGTGGCCTTTTCCGTAAGGCTGTCGGCGCCGCGTTTTTCACGCGCCTTGGCGATGGCGTTTTGAAGTTTTTCCATTGATCAGCGTTCCATCACAGACCCAGCTGCCGCAGCAGCCCGTCATAAATAAGGTCGAGGGGTTTATAATAGGTGTCGATGGCCAAGAGCGCCAAAGGCACCGCGATGATCACCGCAATCAGCAGCAGCAGTTTCAGCGTGCGGCGCACCCAGAAATGCTTGCGCGTCTGCATATAGGGAATGGTGGCCATCGGTATGACGCCCAGCGATTTGGTCAACTCAAAGGGGCGGCGGATCGTGCGGTTGAGGATTTCGAGCAGCACGAACAGACCTGCCATGCCCAACAGCCCGACGCCGACGCCTCCCATCGCCACAAGAGGACGGTTGGGGCTGGACGGGCTGTTGGGCACGGTCGGGGGTTCGATGGTGCTGATGCGTCCGATATACCCGCTGTTATTGGCATTCTCGTTGAGCTGGGCATTGTCGCGCCGTTCGATGGCGGCGTTATACTGGGACTGCGCGTTATTATAATTGCGCTGCAACGCGTCCAGCTTAATGGCATTTTCCCCGGTCGCCTCGATTGCGGTACGCAAGGTTGCCAATTCTTCCATGTCTCTGGCGCGTTCCTCGTCCAGCTCTTCGACCTGTGCGTCAACTTGGGACATGGTCAGATCGAAGATCGTCTCCTGAGAGACCTCGGCCTGCGTCGCGCCGCCCGCCGCCGCGACCTGCGCCTCAAGCTGGGCAATCTGGCTCAGCAGGATCGCGACGCGCGGATTGGTATCGGAAAACCGCAGGCGCATGCCTTCCAGCTGGGCATTCAGCTTGGCCAGCTTCTGTTCCTCCGGAGACATGCGCTCCTTTTGCCCGGTCGGGAGACGGCCCGTGGCCTCGAAGATCTCGACCGCGCGCTGGCGCTGTGCGTTGATTTCGTCGATTCTGCGTTCGGTCCGTGCGACACGTTCCTGCAAGAAGCTTTCACGGTTGAGGCTATAGGTCAGGTTGTCGGGCAGAGCGTTGCCGTTCGCCTGCTTGAAGACAAGGATAAGTCCGCTTTGCTTGGCCAGTTCCCGATCGAGGCGCTCGACTTCTTGCGAGAAGAAATTGAGCGAGACCCCGGTCCGGCTGTTTTGCTGGCGCGCATTTTCTTCGAGGATCAGATCCAGATATTTGTTGACCACATTCGCCGCCATGCGCGGGTTGCCCGTGTTGAAGCCGACGGTCATTGTCGTCGCACGGTTGCGCCCCGATTTGCGGTCGATATCGGTGGCCGCGCGCATGGCGGCGACGACCTGATCGGGATTCATACCGTGGTTGCGACCGAACACCTGCAGGTCATTGGCGATGTCGATGAGATTGGCGCGCGTCATCAGCGCGTTCTGGATCGTCTCCAGATGTTCGCCGCCGCGCGAACCGCCGATACCTTCCAACCCGGTGATAAGGGGTTCTTCCACCCGAATCCGCGCCTGAGACGAATAGGTCGTGGGCAGCTTGAACGCCAGCGCCACGCCAATGCCCGCGCACAGCAGAAACACCGCAGCCATCGCAGGCAGGCGGCGCAGAAAGAGGGTCCAGTAGAAACGGAAATCTAGGTTCATTCGGCGGCTTTCCCGGTTTTGTCGAGCGGCTCGCGTAAAAACAGCGGCAGGGGGTGTGTTTTGATCAGGATTCCGTCGCGGATCAACTCCTTGACGGTGGGCAGGCCCACCTGATGGCGGTCCGAACTGGCGGCATAGACCAGCGCCAGATCGCACATCTTGTTGACGATGCGCGGGATACCGTTGGCGCTTTCATGGATCATGCGCATGGCGGCGGGGCTGAATTCCTGACCGGTGCCGCTGACATGGATCAGGCGGTGGCGGATATAGTCGCGCGTGGTTTTCAGGTCCATCGGATCGATGTGATAGGACGCCGATACCCGCTGGGCGAATTGCCGCAGGTCGGGCCGCGAGATCATCATGCGCAATTCGGGCTGGCCCACGAGGATCAGCTGCAACAGCTCGTCCTTGCCGGCGTTGATATTGGTCAGCATCCGCAGTTCTTCGAGCAGTTCGGTGGGCAGGTTCTGCGCCTCGTCGATGACCAGCACCACGCGGCGGCCTTCGGCATAGCGTTCGACCACGAAATCCTGAAACTGCTGAAACAGCGACACGTAATCCTGATCCGGCGTGGTGCGTTCATCAAGCGAATTGAGCACCCAGCGCAGCAGATCCCCGCGCCCGCCCTGGGCATTGGAGATCAGCCCGATGGTGATGTCGTCCTCCAACCCTTCCAGCAACTTGCGCACCAGCGTCGTCTTGCCGGTGCCGACCTCGCCCGTCACCACCGTGAGGGGCGCGCGGGTCATCAGGCCATATTCAAGAATCGAGTACGCCTTGGAATGGGCCGGGGACCAGAACAGGAAATCGGGATCGGGCAGCAGCGAGAACGGCCGCTCCGTAAATCCGAAATTCTCGTTATAAAGGTCGACACTCACGGCTTAATACTCGCACTCAATTGTTTTGCCCGCTCTACAGGCGGGATCTTGCCCGCCAGGCAGGCATGGCTTTTGCCCCGTTATAGTCCCGATCACACGACCCATGCACGGCATAAACATGGCATCTTTGGGGTTTATTCCCAGAATTATCCTGCAATTTCCAGATACCAGAGCGGTATGCCTCAACGATTCGCATCTTTACCGCAACAATGGTGCAGAGTTCGTGCAGACGCTTCCGTATTAGAAACATAAGCTGCACGAAAGTAGTTTTGTTTCTGGCCGCCTCGAAGGATGTCTACCACTGGTTGTGTTGCTTGATCTTGCTTCCCCCAAAGCCTGCACTGAAATCTTAAGAAACAGATAATTTTCTTTAATTACGGATAGATTTTTGATCATCCGGGTTTTGAGGCTTTGATTAAAGATCCCAAAATGTTAACCATGGCCCTCAGAAAGCGTCCTGCTGGGTGGTTTTCTCGCTGTTGTCTTTTGTCTGTAACAAACATGACGCAAGCTGTTTTTGTGCCTGCGTGTTCAAAATTGGGAGTCGGCCTTTTTCAGCCGGACAATACCTATGACACTTCATTTTCAAAATTTAGAAGATTCGACGGAAATTTCGCCGTCTTCGACCAGCATCCCTGCACGGTCGCCCGCCGCTTTCGCGCGGTCGCCCGGTATCTACCGGAGCGGGCTCAAGCGCGTGTTCGATACAACATTGATCGTGATCGCCCTGCCTATCATCCTGCCGCTGATCCTGATTTTGGCCGCCTGCGTCACCTCGGATGGCGCGCGGCCGTTCTATACCCAGATTCGGATCGGCAGGAACGGGCGCAAATTCCGCATGTGGAAATTGCGCACCATGATGCCGGGGGCGGAAAACTATCTGCGCGACTATCTGGCCGGCAACCCTGTTGCGCGCGCCGAATGGAATGCCACACAAAAGCTCAAGGATGATCCGCGCGTCACGCGTGTGGGCCGGTTCCTGCGCCGCTCTTCGATCGACGAGCTGCCGCAGCTGTGGAATGTCCTGACCGGATCGATGTCCCTTGTGGGACCGCGCCCGATGATGGTGGATCAGCAGGCGGTCTATCACGGGACCAGCTATTACAACCTGCGCCCCGGCATCACCGGCCTGTGGCAGATATCGGACCGCAACGAGGGCGAATTCGCGGGCCGCGTCAAGTATGACGACGCTTATGACCGCGATGTGTCGTTCCGCACGGACATGTCCATCCTTGCGCGCACCGTCAGCGTCGTGCTGCGCTGCACCGGCTACTGAACACTTTATCCTGATGTGACAACCAGCCGCTTCCTTTGGGGTGGCCGCCCGGCGTTTGTGGGGCTATTTCTTGCGACATGATATCATCTGACGGCATGACATATTGTTGCCAGAGATAAGTTATTTACCCGTCAGGTGTATGCAGACGCCGCAAAGGAGACGCCCCCGTGATGCTCAAATCCAGCCTGAAAATGGTTTCCGTCCTTGCCCTCGTGGGGTTTCTGGCCGCCTGCGAAAGCTCTGAAGAGCGTGCAGAGGGGCATTATCAAAGCGGCCTTGCGCTGCTTGAACAGGGTGACCCGGAACGCGCGCTGGTGGAATTCCGCAATGTGTTCAACCTCAACGGTCAGCACCGCGAGGCGCGCAGCACCTATGCCCGCATCGTGCGCGAGCAGGGCAAGGACCGCGAGGCTTATGGCCAGTACCTGCGTCTGGTAGAGCAATATCCCGACGATCTGGAAGGGCGCATCGCGCTTTCGGAACTGGCCTTTGCCTCTCAGAACTGGGAGGAGTTCGGCCGCCACGCGAGCCGTGCGATGGCGGCGGCCCCCGACGATCCTGCCGTGCAGGCGATCGCGGTGGCGTTCGATTACCGCAAGGGCGTGATCGACGAGGACACGGCCCTGCGCGATGATGCGTTCGAGCGTGCCGTGACACTGATCGACACGCAGCCTGAAAATCTGTTGCTGCAACAGATCACGCTCGACGGATATCTGCGCGAGAAATCCTTTGACAAGGCTCTTGCCGCCATCGACAGCGCCCTCGCGCTGACGCCACGAAACCGCCAGCTTTATGATACGCGCCTCAAGATATATATCCAGACAGACAATCAGGCCGGTCTGGAAAACCTGCTGCGCGAGATGATCAGTCTCTTCGGGAGCGATGCGCCAATTGCTCCCAACAAGCCCACAACGCTCCTGCAGGCGTTGAACCAATACTACCTGGGGCGTGGCGAAGAGGACAAAGTCGAAGTCTTCCTGCGCGAGATATCTGATCCCGCGGCCGAAGATCCGGGACTGTATCTGTCGCTGGTGCAATTCATCGGCAGCCAGCGCGGACCGGATGCCGCGATCGCGGAGCTTGAGGCGGTCATTCCCACTTTGGATAACCCCGATCGCTATCGCGCGCTGCGCGCCGGTCTCATCTTTGACAAGGGCCAGCAGACCGAAGCCATCGACGATCTGCAACAGATCATCGCGGCCACCGAGCCATCAGAGCAGCAGCGCGAGAACAAGGTGACCCTCGCGCGTATGCTCTTGCGCACCGCCAACGAGGTCGGCGCACGCCAGCTGATTGAACAGGTTCTGGTGGAGGACCCAGGTCAGATTGATGCGCTCAAGATGAGCGCCGCCTGGCAGATAGAGAGCGATGATACCGAAGCCGCCATCGCCACGCTGCGCCGCGCATTGGATAGCGCCCCGCAGGATGTGGCCGCCATGACGTTGATGTCACAGGCTTACCAGCGTGCGGGCAACCGCAATCTGGCGAGCGACTTCCTGGCGCTCGCGGTGGACACCTCGGGTCAGGCCCCGGTGGAATCAATGCGTTACGCACGGTTTCTTGCCGGAGAGGAGCGTCTGATCGAGGCCGAGCAGGTTCTGGTCGCGTCGCTGCGTCAAAACCGGACGAACCCTACGTTGCTCAGCGAGCTGGGCCGCATCTATCTGGCGCTGGACGACATGGCGCGACTGCGTCAGGTCATCTCGCAACTCAGCGACATGGACACCGCCGATACGGACCGCGCTGCCGCCGCGTTGCAGACCGTGCTGATTGAGCGTGAAGGCAGCTCTGAAGAGGCGATCGCCTATCTCGAGGAAATCTCGAAAGACTGGGACAACGCGCAGATGGCCTCGGTTGCCGTAATCCGCGCGCGTCTGGCCAGCGGTGACAGTGCCGGCGCCGTCGCCGGTGCCGCGGCCATGCTGGCGGAAAATCCCGACGATCCAAACTTGCGCTATCTGATGGCCGGCACACAGACCGCCGCCGGCCGGTTTGACGAGGCCCAGGCAGGCTACACCGCCTTGCTGGAAGAGAACCCGAAGATTGCGAGTGCCTGGCTGCAACTGATCCGCATTGCGATCGTTCAGGACCGTGCGCAGGATGTCGCAGGCCTGATCGAGAAAGGACTGGCGGCGAACCCCGGGAACGGGGATCTGTTGCTGGTGCGCGCAGGCATCCTTGAGCGCGCAGGCGATATCGACGGGGCCATCGCGATCTACGAAGAGCTTTATGCGCGCAACTCCGGCAACTTCGTGCTGGCCAACAACCTTGCCAGCCTGATCGCCACGCATAACGACGACGCAGAAAGCCTTGACCGTGCCGCTGCTGTGGCTGCGCGCCTCAAGGATATTCAACAGCCCGCGTTTCAGGACACCTATGGCTGGATCGCGTTCCGCCGGGGTGACATGAAAGGCGCGCTGGCGCATCTGGAACCTGCGGCCAGGGGCCTGCCGGGCGATGCGCAGGTGCAGTACCATCTGGGCCGCGCCTATGAAGCGGCGGAACGCCCCGACGACGCCATCGCGCAATATACCCGCGCGATCGAACTGGCGGGTGAAAACAGCGTCGTGCCCGGCATCGAGGACGCCCGCAGCCGTCTGGCGGCCCTGCAGGCGGAGTAACGCGCACCCCGTGACACGGCGGGCACAATGTTAAAAAAATCCCCGTCGGGACTTGTCAAAAAGTCCCGATTAGCCCCCTGTGGGGGAAACGCGCGGCCGCAGCGGCGGCACAAGCTGACATGAGGACGATATGAGAGCATTTATTCTGGCAATTATTGCATGTGTTATGGGCAGTGCTGCCCTGGCGCAATCGGACTATGTGGTGCGCCCCGGCGATACGCTGCGCATCGAGGTCCTTGAAGACACCACACTGAACCGCAACGTGATCGTGCTGCCCGACGGGCGCTTCAGCTTTCCGTTTGCGGGCACGGTTCAGGCCGGGGGCCGCACGCTGGGTCAGGTGGAAAGCGCCGTGGCCGGTGCCATCGGGTCGAACTTCGCCACACCGCCCAATGTCTTCGCCTCCATCGTATCCCTGCGTCAGGCCGACCCTGCGCTCGGTGACGGCAGTGCGGCGGCCCTGTCAACAGGTCCCATGATCTCGGTCTTTTTCCTCGGGGAGCTCACGGCACCCGGCAAGAAAGAAGTCGCTCCCGGCACCAACCTGTTGCAGGCCCTGTCCCAGGGCGGCGGGTTCAGCAATTTCGCCGCGACCAAGCGCATCCAGATTCGCCGCACGGATCCACGCTCAGGCGCGCAGTCGCTCTTTACGATCAACTACCGCGCGCTGACCCGGGGGGCCGAGTTGCGCAGCAACATCGTTCTTCAAGAGGGCGATGTGATCCTGGTGCCCGAGCGGCGCCTCTTCGAGTAAATCATGCGGGCAAGGGCACGCAGACGTATCGCGCTGGCAGCGGCTGGTGCGCTGGCGGTGGGAATCGTCAGTATCGCCAGCGCGCAGGAGCGCTTTGGCGGCAAGACGCTGGTGTTCACGCTGGGCCAGAGCCTGCGCTACAGCGACAACATCGATCTGGCCGAAAATCCGGAGGATTCTGTGCTGCAATCGCGCACCTCGCTGGATTTCGCCTTTGACAGTGTCACCCGCATCCAGCGGCTGAGCGTCGATCTGGGCGGCATCTATGAGATCGACACCGACGGTCTTAAGGATCTCAGCAATCCCTATCTGAACTTTTCCTATGCGCGTGAAGGGGCCAACAGCCGGCTCGATCTGGCCAGCCGCTATCGCCGGGTTGATCTGAACGATAGCGTCGCCACCTTCGTGACCGGTTTCGATCCCGATACGGGCGACGTGATCACCCAGATCGGGCGGATCGAGGCCGGCATCCGCACCAACACGTCCAATTCCCTGCGCTTTGAGACCGGGCTACGCAGCAACATAGGCTTCACGCTGGATATGTCGGAAAACAAGCGGAGCTATTCGGGTGCCGCCAGCGCTGATCTTCTTGACACCAGAACGCGCCGTGCCTCAGGGGTGATCACGTTTCGCATCGACCCGCAGGTCTCGGCCCGGCTGACGGCCTCGGCCAGGAAATTTGACGCCAACGACGAGGATGCCACCGACCGCCGCGAGCGCAGCTTTGGCGCGGGGGCCACCTATCAGGTCAGCCCCACGCTGAGCCTTGATGCGGATCTGCGCCAGCAGCGGATCGAGCGGAGGAATGTCAGCGGCACCACCCTCACCGAGGGGCTGGCGTATGACGGGACCCTGCGCCAGGACCTGCGCAACGGCAGCGCGACTGTGGATTTCGACAGCCAGCCGACGCTGAATGGCCGCCGCAACACCCTGCGTGCCAATCGTGCCCTGACCCTGCGCCGTGACGGCACGCTGTCCTACGGCCTGGGCGTGACCAAGACGGATGGCTTTTCCGCCGAACCGCTGCTCTCGCTGGCCTATAACCAGCCGCTGAAACGCGGCCGTTTCGGCGTGACCTTCAGCCAGGAGGCCCGCACGAACGAGTTGGACGACGAGGCGGTGATCCTGACGCAGCTGGAGGCGAATTACGCGCTGCCGCTGACATCCACGATCAACTGGTCGATGGGGCTGCGCGTGAACGACGTGGCCGCGCGCGATGACACCGGCGAGGACCGCCGCGGGCTCAACCTGCGCGGCAATCTGACGGGCCAGATCAACGACATCTCAAGCTGGTCGGCAGGCGTCACGCTGAGCGATACGGACACCTCCAATCTTGCCGGCGCCGCGAACCGGCGCCGCTATGGCATTATCTTTGGCTACCGCCGCCAGATGACCCGTGACTGGGACCTGATCGCCAACTACAGCCACAACGCCATCCGCGACACCGCCGCCACAGACCGCACATCCAACACGATCAGCATCGGCGTGGAAAAAGCGTTTTCGTTCCGGCCCTGAAGGGGGGTGAGCGGCGGATATCGCCCGTTTACCGCGTCTTGTATCCGCGCTGGATAAACAGTCTTGCGAGCGTGATCACGAAAAAGAAGGAGATCGCACCGAGGTACCGCTCGTAGATGCCATCAATGGTGTCGGGCAGGAAAAAGAATACCGGTGCAGAAACGATCCAGACGATTGATATACCGGTCAGTATACGGCCGTAATGCCCGCCCGCACGGCTTGCGCCGCTGGACATGAGCCATGGACTAGCAGCCATCAGCAGACCGATCGCGTAAACGAGATAAATGTGGATGACGACCCCTTCGGAATCGTTGTCGCCGTATTCGTTGCGCGCGCCCACCAGAAAGACAATCAGCCCAACAGGGCGATACCGATGATCCCCAAGCTCCATCCCCATCCGCCCATATGCACGTGCGCCGCCAGCAGCGCGATGCAGATAAGAGAGGTGGAAAAGGCGTAGATACCGATATCGACGATGAATTCGTATCTTCCCGCGCCCAGATCGCTGATCGTATCGGCGGTCCAATCGTGATCCGGCACGACAAAATCGGTGATCAGGATAGACACCGCAAAGATAATACAGCCCGCTACAGCGTACCAGCCAAGCGCGATCATAAGCGCAGGCTCGTCTTCGATCTTTGGGGGGCTGTTTCATCGTTCATCGGCAATCCTGATCCGTTCGGCCGTTGCAGAAAAAAACAAGGGGGGTTCGAAAGAACCCCCCTGATGCGTGATTGTCAGGACTGGACGATCAATCCCACCAAGCTTCGTCGACCGATTCCCGCTCTTCAAGCTGCTCTTCGGTCAACCGCGTCACGTAGACGTAGGTCTTGTCGTCGACCGGCGTGAGGCGAATGTCATCGATCATGATCATGACGTGCTTGTCCCCGATATCGAGAAAACCACCGACTTCGGCCACGATGCCGATCATCTTGCCACTGCGGTCAAGGATGACGTCTTCGATTTCGCCGATGTCATTCCAGTCCGGGCCGACGCCTGTGGCCTCATAGTTGCCCCAAGTGTCTTCGTCCATCGGACCATTCAGCGTATAGATATCACCGCCGATTATATCCCGCGCGCGGATCATGTTTTCGGTGTCCGTGTGCGTTTCTGCCAGTGCCGGTCCTGCTGCCATTGCAGCGACCAAGGCAAGAGATGCAAAGCGTGTCATGTGATGCTCCTTGTTTGATATTTATCGACGAACCAATGCGGAACGCGCCGCTTTGTTCCAGATTGTGGAAAAAATGTCCGGGACTGCCGCCGATCACCACTAAGGCATTACCTTGGGTTACCGCCGCCAGATTGTAGGTCAAATGCGATCCACATCGGTCCACATCGGCGTGGAAAAAGCGTTTTCGTTCCGGCCCTGAGGGGTTGGGCACCCTTTCGCTTCGGGTATCTGATTGCGCTGTTTAATCTCCATTTTAGGCTCTTTAGAACGACATGATGCATGCTGCGCTGTTGGCCTGCACCTGCATTTCGTCCCTGTTCGTCTCTGGGGACAAGCGATTCTGGATCGATATCCATGACGCCTATCACGGCAAGACAGACCGGAAGATTCGCCAGTTGGCCCTGATTAGAGCCTTGTAACGGCAACAGAATGCTAATTTGCTCTCGATTTTGGCAAGAAACAGCCATTTTCAGACCTCTGGAAATTGGAGAGTTGTCACAAAGCAGCATCCTCTGCCAAGTGGTCACATCGATAAAAAGATTCGCCCACGGGGAGGTGGGGGAAAAGGCAGTCGACGCAGCCAAAGGGCTGATCCGGCATGGGACCTGTCCAAAAATCGTCAGAAAGCCGCTCGCAATTGGCCACACTCTGGATCGAGTAATAACAAATTAACATCTCCGACATAGCCAACTGCTCAGGAGAGGCGGCGTGGATCTTTGTCGAACATAGTAAAAAGGGAACAGAATGCACCGTAAAA
>Ga0115567_10006305_pt1 | contig 11352 bp, 8 predicted proteins | sample COGITO_mtgs_1204_2_FD_88679 | JGI IMG/M metagenome (GOLD analysis project Ga0115567, IMG submission 88679) | Pelagic marine microbial communities from North Sea - COGITO_mtgs_120412 | ecosystem: Environmental > Aquatic > Marine > Epipelagic | place: Germany:Helgoland, sampling site Kabeltonne...
GCAAGCAAAACATTTCCATACGCATCTGTAATAGCTTTTTTAACTTCGAGATTTGTTTTTACATTACTGTTTTCAGAAATCTGAAGCAACGTTTTTGCAGATTGAACACCAACAATATACGAACCATCGAAAATTAACTGGTTCCAGACAACATTTGCATTTACCGCTTGTTTTGTGCCAAATGTTACCGGTATAAAGGAACCTGGAGGTCCGCCATTAAACACAGCAGGAATTAAGGTTATTGGTTGTATAAGGTTATTTGTATAGCTACCGTTTGCGCTAATCTGTGGCAATCCTTGAGATATTATTTCCCATTTTTGCTTTAAAGCAATTGCAACGTCCTTGTCTGAAATACGGCTGTTGTAACCGTTGTTTAGACCAAATCCAACGGCTTCTTCTAGTGTAAAAGTAGTTTTTACAACAAGTGTACTATCTTGAGCTTTAACTAAAAAGCCTGTCAACAGAACAGTTATTAAAATTAGTTTTTTCATTGATTTTGGTGGTTGGTTATAAATTTATTCAGTATCTGTAAACCTTTTTCTGTTACGATTCCGCGTAAGTGGTACTCTAAATATTCTTCAAAAAGTTGTGCTTTTGGGAAATCGGGAATAGGAAACATCGCATCATCCTTAATACCGTTCATCCCTATAAAATAGATTCGGGAAACAAATTCCACATCTAGATTCTTTCGATACAAACCAATATTTACGCCTCTTTTTAAATTTGCGATTGTACAGGCATACATTTTGTCAAAGTGTCTGCCCTTAAGTGTTTCGTGGATTTCCGGATAATACTTTTGAAGTTGATATTGGGGAGAGGTTTTTTCATTTTTTAGCTGAAGCATTACGAATTTTTTAATCTCGTAGAGCTCTTCAATCGGGTTTCTCTCAGCTTCTTGAATCGTATCTATCCCACAAATAATATTACCGTACAATGTTTCGATCACGGCGCGCACCAATTCGGTCTTGGTCTTAAAGTGAGCATAGATCGTTTTTTTAGAAATGCCCATTTCTTGGGCGATATCGTCCATGGTAACACTCTTAAAACCAAGATTCAAAAAAAGTTCAGAAGCTTTATGGATTATTTTTTCTATCATATTGCCGGCAAATATACAACAGGAAACTTTAAAAACAATAATAGTTTCCTAAGTTTTAAGGAAAAGTTTGATTTTATTTCTTCGGAAAAATATTGCAATTGTAATTTTCAAGATTATTAACGGTCTTTTTAATAGCAAACCTTATTTTTGGACAAATTTTTTTGAATGGAACTATTGAGTGATTATAGTGAAATGCTTCAAAAGCATCTTGAAGAAACAGTAAAGGTGAAGCAACCTGTCCAGCTTTACGAACCCATACATTATATTTTGCAGCTTGGCGGAAAGCGGTTGCGCCCTATTTTAACCTTAATGACTTGCGATTTTTTTGACTGTACCCCAGAAAAATCCATGAATGCAGCTTTGGCGATAGAATTGTTCCACAACTTTTCTTTAATACATGACGATATAATGGACAATGCGCCTCTACGTCGTGGGCAACAGACGGTACATGAAAAATGGGATCTCAATACGGGAATACTTTCTGGTGATGCAATGCTGATTCTGGCTTACCAACTGTTTGAAAAATACGAACCGCAGATGTTTCAAGATCTTGCGAAACTATTTAGCAAAACCGCCCTTCAGGTTTGTGAAGGCCAGCAGTACGATGTAGATTTTGAAACACGTGACGATGTGACACAGTCTGAATACATAAAAATGATAGACTACAAAACCGCAGTACTTATTGGTGCGGCAATGAAAATGGGAGCTATCGTTGCGGGCGCTTCAATAAGTTGTAAGGAGAATATTTATGAATTCGGAAGGAATCTCGGTATCGCCTTTCAGCTTCAAGACGATTATCTCGATGCTTTTGGCGACCCAAAAACTTTCGGAAAACAGGTTGGTGGCGACATTATAGCAAATAAAAAAACATTTTTATATTTAAAAGCTATTGAAAGAAGTGAACCTTCAGATGCAGAAACGCTGCAACATCTTTTCAGTATTTCTCCAAAGGACGCTTCAGATAAGATTGAGACCGTAAAAGATATCTTTAATTCTTCTGGTGCAGCCAAAGCAACTATTTCAGAAATCGAAAAATATACGTTAAAAGCAAATACTGTTTTGGAAGAAATAAAGATTTCCGAAGATAAGAAAATACAGCTTCGTGAATTTGGCAATTGGTTGATGAAAAGAACTGTTTAAGATTGCAGGTTGAAGTTTTAATGAAATTTAAAAAAGGGACAAATAATTTGCTTAAAAATAAACCCTAATAAATGGCGCATAAGCTGCTGCATAAATGCTTTTATCGGCATCGTATAAAACATCGTACCGAATGCCAAGTGTAATGTTGCCAGTAGTATATCCAACACCCATAAAAAGTGCTGGATACAAATAATTTTGGTCATCAATATTTAAACTGCTTTCATAATTTCGACTCACGTTGAGTTCTTCGAATTCGACAGATAACTGTATTTGAGGGATCGGATTATAAAGTCCCAAAATACTACCACCCAATATCGTACTATTATAAGTGTTTTTAAGGCTATTGTAGGTTCCGTTAAGGCCAACTCCTGCCGCAAACTGACGGTTAAATTGATAGATTGCACTTGGCGCCAGCGTACCGCTAAAAAACCATCTCCAAAACTCAAGCCAATTCCACCGCCAAAATGAACTTGTTCCCAAAAATATGTCTGCTGGTTTTGGGCATTTAGCCTATTGGTAATCGATAATAAAAAACTGATCATAAAAAATTTAACGAATAATTTTATTTTGTCTCTTTTCATTGGGAATATTTTAGGTTTTAGACTCTATAAATATATAAAATTGAATACGGTAGTTGGCGTATTTGTTGTATTTTTGTAACGTTTTATAAAAAAACTTCCTAACGTTTATTATGGATAGATTTTCATTTCTTAACGCGGTACATCCGTCATACATTGCAGAACTTTACGATAAATATTTACAATATCCAGATAGTTTAGAACCGAGCTGGCGTGCTTTTTTTCAAGGTTTCGACTTTGGTCAAGAAGGTGCAACGCCACAGGATTTAGGTTCGGAGAATGAAATTGACCAGAATTACGGTGAAAGCTGCGATGATGTAATAAAAGAATTCCGCGTAATTCAATTAATAGATGGCTATCGTTCACGTGGCCATTTGTTTACAAAGACAAATCCCGTTAGAAATCGACGTCAATACACGCCAACACTTGATATAGAAAATTTTGGCCTTACCAAAAATGATCTTAAGCTTAACTTCAAGGCGGGCGAAATAATTGGTATGGGCGAAAGCACGTTAGAAGATATCATCGCACATCTCAATTCGATTTATTGCGATTCTATTGGTGTCGAATACATGTACATCCGTAAACCCGAAGAGCTTAAGTGGATACAAAATAAGCTGAATATAAACGATAACCAGCCAAATTTTTCTTCAGAACAAAAAAAACATTTGCTTACAAAGCTTAATGAAGCTGTTTCCTTTGAAACCTTTTTACATACAAAATATGTTGGGCAAAAGCGTTTTTCTTTGGAAGGTGGTGAAAGTCTCATTCCTGCGCTCGATTCGCTAATCGAAAATGCTGCCGATAAAGGTGTTAAGGAATTTGTAATGGGTATGGCGCATCGCGGCCGTTTAAGTACACTTACAAATATTTTTGGGAAGAGCGCGAAAGATATTTTTAGTGAATTTGATGGTAAGGACTATGCGCAGGATATTTTTGATGGAGATGTGAAATACCATTTGGGATGGACCTCTAAGCGCAAGACAAATTCAGGTAAGGAAATAAACCTAAATATCGCACCAAACCCTTCGCATCTAGAAACTGTAGGTGCCGTAGTTGAAGGTATTGCTCGAGCAAAGCAAGATGATCATCATAGAGATAATCCATCTTCGGTACTACCTATAGTAGTTCACGGCGATGCGGCGATTGCAGGGCAAGGCATCGTTTATGAAATTGTACAAATGGCATCGCTCGATGGTTATAAAACTAATGGTACCATTCACATAGTTGTAAACAACCAGATTGGGTTTACCACTAACTATCTTGATGCACGTTCATCTACATATTGTACAGATGTTGGTAAAGTTACACTTTCACCTGTGCTTCATGTTAATGCAGATGATGTGGAAGCTGTAGTACACGCGATGAATTTTGCGCTGGATTTTAGAATGGAGTTTAAGCGTGATGTGTTTATCGATCTTTTAGGATATAGAAAATATGGCCATAACGAAGGTGATGAGCCACGATTTACACAGCCAAAATTATACAAGGCAATTGCCAAACACGATAATCCAAGAAATATCTACGCTGAACAGCTTATAAAGGAAGGCGTTATAGATAAGGATTTTGTAGAAAAAATAGAGCTAGAATATAAGGATAAATTAGAAGAGAACCTCGAGGATTCAAGAAAAGAAGATTTAACTACGATTACTCCGTTTATGCAAGACGAGTGGGAAGGTTATGATTATGCAGAGGAAGATAAGATGATGGAAGCGGTAGATACAACCGTAGATTTAGATGAGCTTACCGCAATTGCTGAAGTAATAACCAAACTGCCAAAAGATAAGAAATTTCTTCGGAAAATTTCAAAATTGATAGATGCGCGTCGTACCATGTATTTTGAAGACAATAAGTTGGATTGGGCTATGGGCGAACTATTAGCGTACGGAACGCTTTTAAAAGAAGGTCACGATGTACGTATGAGTGGTCAAGATGTTGAACGCGGTACGTTCTCGCACCGTCACGCAGTTTTAAAAGTTGAGGATAGTGAAGAAGAAATTGTTTTGCTGAATGAACTTAAAGGCGATCAAGGAGACTTTTTTATCTATAATTCTTTATTATCTGAATATGGTGTTGTAGGTTTTGATTACGGTTACGCAATGGCAAGCCCAAAAACACTAGTACTTTGGGAAGCTCAGTTTGGTGATTTTAGCAATGGTGCACAGATAATGATAGACCAATACATTTCTGCTGCCGAAGATAAATGGAAACTTCAAAATGGTTTGGTAATGCTCTTGCCACACGGTTATGAAGGGCAAGGAGCAGAGCACTCGAGTGCAAGGATGGAAAGATATCTACAATTATGCGCCAAGGATAATATGTTTGTGGCAGATTGTACAACACCAGCCAATCTGTTTCACCTTTTACGTAGGCAAATGAAGACCGATTACCGCAAACCGTTGATCGTTTTCACCCCAAAAAGTTTATTGAGACACCCAAAAGTTGTTTCTACAAAAGAGGAATTTGCTACTGGTTCTTTCCAAATGATTATTGACGATGAAAGCGCTAAGGTTGCCAAGGTCAAAACATTGGTTTTTCTAACAGGAAAATTTTATTACGACCTTTTGGAAAAAAGAGAAGAACTTGAAAGAGAGGATGTAGCGTTGGTTCGTGTAGAACAATTGTTCCCATTACCAACCGAAATGATGAAAAAAATCATTAAAAAATATAAGAATGCAGACGATGTGGTTTGGGCACAAGAAGAACCTCAAAATATGGGGGCTTACTCGCATTTAATGATGCATTTTGAAGAAGCGCGCAGCTTTAGGGTTTGCAGTCGCAAAATGTACGCCGCACCAGCAAGTGGAAGTAGTGTGCGATCAAAGGCAAGGCACGCCAAGGTTATTGAAAATGTGTTCGATAAAAACATGGATTCATAGAATATTGTAGTTAAAATAAAATGGATTGCTAAACAATTATAGCCTTCCAAAAAGCAAAAGGTTGCGCATTGTGGCTTTTTCAGAAAATAGAAACTAACATTAATGTTCCGCATGGCGGAAATAATTATAGAGTATTATGGCATACGAAATGAAAGTTCCCTCACCAGGAGAATCCATAACAGAAGTAGAAATAGCACAATGGCTCGTTGAAGATGGCGATTGGGTGGAAAAGGATCAAGCAATTGCCGAGGTTGATAGCGACAAGGCAACTTTGGAACTTCCAGCGGAAGTAAGTGGAATAATAACATTTAAGGCTGAAGAAGGTGATGCAGTTGCCGTTGGTGACGTAGTATGCTTGATTGATACGGAAGCTGAAAATCCTAACGAAAGCTCTTCAGATAAAAAAGATAAATCTACTTCGGAAAAAGCAGAAAAATCTTCCGAAGAAAAAAATGATAAGAAAAAACCTTCTGGTGATGAAGGTGGTGATGGAGATGCAGAAGAAGACCTTAAGGAAGCAGACGAAAAGAAGAAAAACACGAACGAAAAAGCGGAAGCTTTAAAACAAACACCTTCAAAAGGTTCTACCCAAGATCAGGTTCAAGATAATAAAACGTATGCAACGGGAACTCCTTCGCCTGCTGCAAAGAAAATACTTGACGAAAAAGGTATGGACTCCAAAGACGTAAAAGGGAATGGTCGCGACGGGCGTATAACCAAAGACGATGCGGTACAAGCGCAACCTTCAATGGGAACACCAGGAAAAGGAAATAGAGGAACAGATCGCAAAAAAATGTCTATGTTGCGCCGTAAGGTTGCAGAGAGACTAGTTACTGCAAAGAACGAAACTGCAATGCTTACTACGTTTAACGAAGTAGACATGTCTGCTATATTCGACCTACGAACACAATATAAGGAGCCGTTCAAAGAAAAACATGGTGTTGGTCTTGGCTTTATGTCATTCTTCACTTTAGCAGTAGTACGCGCCTTAGAACTTTACCCAGATGTTAATTCTATGGTTGATGGCGATTATCAAATTAAACATGATTTTATCGATATTTCTATTGCGGTTTCAGGTCCAAAAGGGCTTATGGTCCCAGTAATCAGAAATGCAGAGAATCTAAGTTTTAGAGGTGTTGAAGAAGAAGTAAAACGACTTGCATTGCGCGCAAGGGATGGTAAAATTACTGTTGATGAAATGACGGGCGGTACATTTACAATCTCTAATGGTGGTGTTTTTGGAAGTATGCTTTCCACACCAATTATCAATCCGCCACAATCCGGTATTTTAGGGATGCATAATATTGTTGAAAGACCTATCGCTAAAGATGGTGGCGTAACAATTGCACCTATAATGTATGTGGCGCTCTCATATGATCACCGTGTTATCGATGGCCGTGAATCTGTAGGCTTCTTAGTGGCAGTTAAGGAAGCCTTGGAAAGCCCTGAAGAATTGTTGATGGGCAAAGATGTTAAGAGAGCCTTGGAGCTTTAATCAAAAAAAAATAGTATAATAAAAATCCGGCCAAGTGGCCGGATTTTTATTATACTATAAATCTATCAGCATAAAATTATAAATGCTATGATATTTAACAATATCACCGCAACTACAACGACAACTATTATAGAGTAGGTTGTTTTTCTGTTCTTTTCCTTTCTTGATTTTTCTTTTTCGTACAAAATATTCTCGTTCATCTCAATTATTCAAGTTAAAAAACTAGAATCCAATTGAGGAGCAAGTGTTGGATACTTTAGATAAAGATATGCTATTATCTTGTAGCATCAAATAAGGGCAAACACGTATATCACCTTTAAACAGGTAGTTTATAAAAGTTTATCGTGGTTTTCTTTTGCCCAGATAAGCAAACTATTGGTCTTTGGTTCTAACTTTAGCTTATTGATAATGTTGCTACGGTGCTTCTCTACTGTACGATAGGAGATAAAAAGAAATGAAGCTATTTCCTTACTTGTCTTATCATTTGCAATAAGTTTTAATATTTTTCTTTCTGAGGGCGTTAATTCCCTCAACGCACTTTTGTCATCGGCGTTATAACCTATTAAACTTTTGATCTTTGGACTAAAAAAATTATTGCCCGCACTAACTGTTTTAATACAGTGCTCTATTTCTTCTAAAGCAAATTCCTTAAGAATATAACCAAAGATATTGAGGTCCTGTGCTTGTTGGTAAAGATCCTTTTCCTTGTGAAGTGTAATAAGAACTATTTTGGTCTTGATGTTATTCGTTTTGCATTGCTGTGCAATCTCCAAACCAGACAAAAATGGCATCTGTATATCTAAAATAGCGATATCAGGCTTTAATTTAGTGATGAGATTGTAAGCCTCGCGGCCATCGTTGGCGCTACCAACAATATTGTAATTTCTTTCCATCAAGAAATCGTTTAGTCCCTTTAGCAATAAAGGATGATCGTCTGCAATGATTATGGCGTTCTGTGTCATACGGTTGGAAATTGAAATTCTACCAATGTACCTTCATTTATCTTAGATTGTATCTTCATATGGCCGTTCAAAAATTTTGTGCGTTCTAAAAGTGTCTTCAATCCCAATGATTTTATATCCTGAAATTTTTCCTGAAAATCAAATCCGGTACCGTTGTCTACAATAATGATATTCACTTTATTCGAAAACCGTTTTACCGAGATTTTGCTAGCTTCCGCTTTAGAATGTTTTAAAATATTGCTTAGACTTTCTTGAACGATCCTATAAATATTTACTTCTTGTTGCTTGTTAAAAATGTTATCTATATTATCTATATCAGAAGAAATAAATAGTGATGTATTTTCATCTATTTGGTTAAGGGTGTGTTCAATAGCTTTGGTGATGCCAAGCTCCTGGAGCTGAAAAGGATGTAGATCGCGTGAAATCGTCCTTATTTCATCTATTGTGCTGTCAACCATTTGTTTGGCATCGTCGTTTCCGCTCATAATAAGCATATTTTTTAGCACTAAAAGTTGTTGCCCGATACCGTCATGAAGATCCTTAGATATTCTCATACGTTCTAATTCCTGCGAAACGAGCAATTCTTGGCTGTATTTTTCTTGTACAAGCTTATTGTCTCTTAAGTTTCGTTGATTACGGTACAACAAAAGCAATCCAAAAAGACAGACGATTGCAAGGCTTATAAAAAACACCACACGTTTAAAATTATCGTTATCATTCTCCAAAAGTTGGATATTGGTATTTTTTTCTACAAGTTCACGTTCTTTTTTTTCGGTTTCGTAAAGAGTTTGAAAATAAGCAAGCGTGTTGGCATTACTTCGGCTATAAAGTGAATCTTTAATGGCAATATATTCGGTTTTGTTCTCAAGACTTTCTTTATAATTTCCAGAAGCACTATAAATATCTGAAAGTAGTTGGTGGGAATTCATAATTTCATCTTCAACACCTAGATTTTTTGCGTTTTGAAGCCTGTTTTTAGCGTATCTTAAGGCAATATCGTAAGCCCCCATTTTCTTTTGATACACTGCCATCGTTTTTTGGTAGTTTAAAGATGCAAAAGGGTTTCCGTCGAAACGCTCTTTTAGTTTTTCTATAATGTCTATATTTTTTTTTGCATTATCGAGGTCATCTATCTTGCAGTAATATTCTGCAAGCATTCCGTGTACGCCCACAAATGTCTGAAAATCGTTGGGTGCCATTTCCAGATGTTTTTCTGCAATTTTTAACGATTCAAATTCTAGCTTATAATTACCCATTTTCTCATAATCGAGTGCTTGTCCGTAATAAGCAGAGGCTAGGTATTTATTAAGGCCAAGTAGCTTTAGTTCTGCAATTAGTTCATCACGTTCTTTTTTAGCCTTTTCATAAAAACCATTCAAGCTGAACATTGTAATATTGCCTCGTTGCGCTTGCATCATTTGTGCATATTTCTTTTCTTGAACAAAATAAAGGTAAGAATTTCTAAAGTCTTCTGCTGCCGGAACGAATCTGCCCAGATTTGAATTTGCCTGTCCTCTATAAAGCAGGGTATTTGCTATTTGTAAGGAGTCTTTTGCACTGTAATTATTTATTGCATTAGAATAATCGGCAATTGCTTCCCTAAGATCGATCGAAGCATTTGCTCTACCGCGACTTAGGTAAAGTCCGCCCAAGATTTTAGTATTTTTTATCTTGTATTTGTGTATTAAAACTCCATTGATGATCTTGACCGCTTCTTTAGCATTGTTCTTTTCGCTGGTAAGTATCGGTTGTAACTGTATAGCTTTTTTTGCCGCATCTTCGATAAAGTCGAGGTCTTTTGCCAGTTCTATGTACTGCATGCTGTAATAAACGAACTCATCTGAGTTTATCTTGTAGGTTTTCGAGATAACCGAATCCAATGCTTTAAGGCGTTGTACGTTTTTACCTAAAGTGCCAGCAATCGACTTGTAAAAATTTATATCTTGGGCTTGGCAAGCTATGTTAACCGCAAAAAGAAGACATACGGTAAATAATAGCTTTCTGTACATAGGTCTGTAACATTTGGTAATGCTAAATTTACTAAAATAATAGCATTGTATATCTCTTATTTAAGGTAAAGACAATTTCTTCCATAATCTATGATAGCGCGCTGTTGTTTTAAAATATCTGCGCCAATAATTCCATCAACAGCTTCTTCATTAACCTGCGCCAATGCCTGGTTAACGTGCGAGAGATCAAAAAGCACAAAATCTACCGCATTACGCTTCCATTTATTTATGGAAACCATGTTGCTCATGGATATTTCGGTAGCCATGTTTATAGCACCTGCACCGGCCGCCTTGATCTCGCTAACTTCACTTTTTAAAGTAAATTTTGTGGCGCTCTTAAAGCCGATACAACTGGTTGAAGCACCTGTATCTAAAATAAAAAAACCTTTTTTACCATTTATTTTAATCTCGAATTTATAATGTCCAGTTGCCAATTTGGTTAAGGGAATTCTATAAAACGCTTCATTTTCAAGATAAGACCTAATATCTGCCACTTCTTTTTTTAGTAAAGATAGCCAACATTTTGGTTAGCTTTGCAAACTATGTTTACAGATACACATACCCATTTATACAGTAATGCCTTTGATGGTGAACGAGAACAAGTAATTCAAAATGCTATTGATGCTGGTGTTGAGCGTTTTTTTATTCCGGCGATAGATAGCGAAACCACACAGGCGATGTATGCGTTGGAAAATTCTTTTCCCGAAAACATTTTTTTAATGATGGGCCTTCACCCAACTTCCGTTAAGGAAAATTATTTGGAAGAGCTTGCCCATATAGAAGGCGAATTTAAGAATAGAAAGTTTGTAGCTGTTGGTGAAATAGGAATCGATCTTTATTGGGATAAATCAACATTGAAAATTCAGCAGGAAGCCTTTAAACATCAAATAAAGTTGGCGAAAAAGTATCAGCTACCAATAGTCATTCATTGTAGAGATGCATTTGATGCCGTTTTTGAAGTATTGGAAAGTGAGAAGGACGAAAATCTCTTCGGAATTTTTCATTGTTTTACAGGAGATTACCAACAAGCGCAAAAAGCTTTAAGCTATAATATGAAATTGGGAATTGGCGGTGTCGTAACTTTTAAGAACGGAAAAATAGATACTTTCCTGAATCAAATACCTATGGAAAATATCGTTCTTGAAACCGATTCGCCCTATCTTGCGCCGGCACCTTTCCGAGGAAAAAGAAAC
>Ga0115567_10006307_pt1 | contig 11349 bp, 12 predicted proteins | sample COGITO_mtgs_1204_2_FD_88679 | JGI IMG/M metagenome (GOLD analysis project Ga0115567, IMG submission 88679) | Pelagic marine microbial communities from North Sea - COGITO_mtgs_120412 | ecosystem: Environmental > Aquatic > Marine > Epipelagic | place: Germany:Helgoland, sampling site Kabeltonne...
CCTGCGTGGTGGCCATTCCGCTGGCGTTGATCCTGTCGCGATTCCCGGCCACCGCCAAAGGACTGATCTACCTGTGTGGCCTGTTCCAGACCATACCATCGCTGGCATTGTTGGCGCTGCTGATACCACTGCTCGGGCTCGGCGAAGCTCCGGCCATCCTGGCGCTGTTTCTGTATTCACTGCTGCCGGTTGTGCGCAATACCCTGACCGGAGTGGCCTCGGTGGACCCGCTGCTGAAGCAGATAGCGACCGGAATGGGGCTCTCGGCACTGCAACGTTTACGGTTCGTGGAATTGCCTCTGGCTTTGCCAACCATACTCGCCGGCATTAAAACAGCGGCGATCATCAGCATTGGCACCGCAACACTGGCCGCCTTCGTAGGTGCTGGAGGTCTCGGTGAACCCATCATTACCGGGTTGACACTCAACGATCACACGATGATTCTGGAAGGTGCCATTCCTGCGGCCCTGTTGGCACTCGCCACCGAGCTGCTGTTTGAAGTTCTCGACCGGCGACTGATTCCCGCCCCGCTGCGGCGCGACCACACCGCCGCGGGCAGCTGACTGGAGTGTCCAGTCTGCGACTGAGAGTATGTTTCAGGACTGCTCAGCAGCCACCTCCCGGTAGGCTGCCTGAAAGATGGCCAGGCCTTCATTGAGAATGTCGTTGTCAATCGTCAGTGCGACAAACAGCTTGTTGACATGCCCCTCAGCGCCGCAGGTCTCACACACCAGGCCCTTCTCAAACGCCAGCGCTGCTACTTTGTCGGCAAAACCCGCTATCGGAGTGTCTATTCCAATCACCAGGCCCCGCCCGCGAACCTGCGCGTTTAACGCCGGAAATTCCTGCTGCAGCTGTTTCAGTCCGGCGAACAGAATATCCGATTTGCGCCCAACCTCATCAGTCAGCGCGCTGTCCTGCCAGTAGTGTTCGATCAATTCAGTCGCGGCCACAAAAGCCAGGGAATTGCCGCGAAATGTCCCGGTGTGCTCCCCGGGCGACCAGGCGTCGACCTCTGGTTTCATCAGTAGCAATGCCATCGGGTTGCCACCACCAATTGCCTTGGACAGGCAAATCATATCGGGTTCTATACCGGCATCCTCAAAACTGAAAAACTTACCCGTGCGGCCATTCCCCACCTGAATGTCGTCGACGATCAACAGAATATCAAACTCCTTGCACAGAGCGGCCAGCTTCTGCAGCCATTGTTTGGACGCGACATTAATCCCGCCTTCACCCTGTACCGTTTCGAGTATCACCGCCGCAGGGGTTTCCATGCCGGAGCCGTTGTCTTCCAGGTAGCGCCGAAACACATGAATGGTATCGATGTCCTCCCCGAGGAAGCCATCAAATGGCATAAACGACACTGCGCCACGCGAACCGTAAGAAGTATCCCGGTATGCGTCATTTCCGGTAACAGCCAGTGCGCCCATCGTGTGGCCGTGATAGCCGTTGGTGAACGCCACGATATTGGAACGGCCCTTCACCTGACGGGCGAGCTTCATCGCCGCTTCAGTACAGTTGGTCCCCGTGGGCCCCGTGAACTGCATCTTGTAGATATATCCCCGGGGTTCAAGGATTCTACTGACAAAACTCTCGATGAAACGCCTTTTGGCGACGGTCGCTTTATCCAGGCCGTGGGCGATCCTGCGATCCTGCAGGTATCTGATACTGGCTTCGACAGCGACCTCAGGGTTGTGGCCGTAATTCAGCGTGCCGGCCCCGGCGAAAAAATCGATGAAGCGATTGCCATCTTCATCAAACAGTTCCGCGCCCAGGGCGCGATCGAACACCGTAGGAAAGGATCGGATGTAACCTCGAACTTCAGATTCGTGCTGTTCGAAGATTTCCATGTTGGGCTCCTTGATTGTGTGGCGGGTCTGATCGACTCTATACCGCAAACGCTAACCGATTAACTCTCCGCGCACCACCCCCCGGCGGTGTCATAAGCAGGGAGCAACCCGGCGCAGGGGGCCGGATTCGCCGCGCGCTCAACTGAGGCACCGCACCTGGACCCAAACACGACAAATGCAGCAAATCGTGGTTTCAACTGCTATCCTGACCTACGACAGATTCCAATACACACAGTTCGGGGCAGTCTTATTCCACCACACATTGACAATTTACTGGCGCCAAACCCCTGCTTTACTGCTAGCTTGTTTTGGCACCACTATGCGGTGGCTGCTGCAGAGATCGCCTGGCCGGACTGCGAGACGGAAAGTGATGGCTGAGACACTTGCGGAGTTGTTCTCTGCCACCCGGACCCAGTCGGTGAAGCTGTGCCGCCATTTGACGACTGAGGATTTCGGACTCCAGGGGGCGGCATTCGCCAGCCCGCCCAAGTGGCACCTCGCCCACACCAGCTGGTTTTTCGAAACGTTTCTACTCAAACCACACCTGCCCGATTACCCGGAGTGGAACCCGGCCTTCGAGTCGTTGTTCAACTCCTACTACAACGGCGTTGGCGAACCCTTCCCGAGACACCAGCGTGGGCTGTTGTCACGTCCATCGCTGGATGAAGTGCTCGAGTACCGCCAGCACGTTGATTCCCACATGCAGGCCCTTCTGCAAGACGAGTCTCACCCCCAACACAGGCAGGTTCTACAGCGCTGTCGCCTGGGCATTGAGCACGAGCGTCAACATCAGGAGCTGTTTTTTACCGACCTCAAGTTCTCGCTGTCACTGAATCCGCTGCTGCCCGGTGCATTTCCAGCGCTTCCCGCCACTACCGGTTCACACGCGCCACCTGAACTCTCCTGGCAGCATTTCGACGGCGGCGTGGTCGACGTGGGCTACAGCGGTGAGGATTTTGCATTTGACAACGAGTCGCCCCGGCATCCGGCCTATTTACAGCCCTTCGAACTCGCCTCGCGTCTGGTGAGCAATAGTGAATACCAGGCCTTTATCGATGACGGTGGCTACCGGAACCCCGAGCTGTGGCTCGCCGACGGCTGGGCTACCGTTGAAGACCTGCAGTGGCGGGCACCCCTGTACTGGCTGGACCGCGCTAGAGAAGGGGAAGTGTATAGCTTGCACGGTGTTATACCCCGCCATCCGGATGCCCCGGTGTGTCACCTGAGTGCCTATGAGGCCGATGCTTACGCGCGCTGGGCATGCGCGCGGTTGCCCACTGAGCAGGAGTGGGAGCACGCCGCTGCCCCCGAACCGGTCGCGTGCCCGGGGATGGACGACGATATCTATCACCCCTTGCCCGCCAGGGGCCAGCAGCGGCCCCTCGAGCAACTGTATGACAGCTGCTGGCAGTGGACGCGCAGCGCCTACACGCCCTACCCGGGCTTTAGCCCTCCCAGTGGCGCAATTGGCGAATACAACGGCAAATTCATGAGCAATCAGTGGGTACTGCGCGGCGGATCCTGCGTAAGCAATGCCGGCCAGCTGCGTGCCAGCTATCGCAATTTTTTCTACCCTGCCGACCGCTGGCAGTTCAGCGGTCTGAGACTGGCTCGGGATGCCTGAATTCAATGCCAGCCAACAACCAACACCGGAGTCCGCCCATGACCGCCGATCAGGCACCGAAGACCAATGTACACGTCCGCAATCAACATCCCGGCCAAGACAACAGCCGGACGGAGCTGCTGGAAGGACTGCTGCGAGCTGACAAATCGATCAGCCCAAAATACTTCTATGACGCTCGGGGTTCTTTGTTGTTCGAACAGATTACCCAACTACCGGAATACTACCCTACCAGAACCGAAAGGCAGATCCTCAGCCGCTACGCGACTCACATGCACAAGGCCTGTGGCAGTGACTGTGTGCTGATCGAACCCGGCAGCGGCAGCAGTGAAAAAGTCCGCCTGCTCCTGGAGGACCTGCGGCCCTCGGCCTATCTGGCGCTGGATATTTCCGCCGAATTTTTGCGGCAGGCGGCCGAGCGTTTGGGCAGCGACTACCCCTGGCTGCAAGTGTTCGCGATCTGTACTGACTTTGGCCTCGACTGGTCCGTACCTGAAGACCTGCCCGCCGGCCGGCGCATCGTTTTCTACCCGGGCTCTACACTTGGCAATCTCGAGCCAGAGGCTGCACTTGGTTTTCTGACGGCTATGCGCGGTTGGATGAAAGACAGTGGCGGGGCTCTGGTTGGGCTGGACATGCACAAGGACAGTACGCGCCTGAACGCGGCCTACAATGACAGTCAGGGGGTCACCGCCGCCTTCAATCGCAACATTCTCAATCATGTAAACACGCTGCTGGGCGCAAACTTCATCCCGGAAAATTTCCGCCATCACGCGTTTTACAACGAGGAAAAGCAGCGCATTGAAATGCATCTGCTGGCCCAGGGAGCGCAGCGTGTTGATCTGGGCGGGCCGGTGATTGAATGTGCCGATGGCGAAAGCATTCACACCGAGCACTCCTATAAATACACGGTGGAACAATTCAGCGAGCTGTGCAGTGCTGCCGGCCTGCGACTGCGGCAGCGCTGGAGCGACCCGGAAGATCTTTTCAGTGTGTTTTATCTGACGCCCTGAGTCCTGCGGGAGAAAACGACGGCAATAAGCGCTCGGCCCGAACGGTCGCCCGCCCCGGAACAAGCGCTATAGAATAAACACCACGCAGGAGGCCGTGAGCACGCCCATGATGCGATTGAACCACCGCCAGGCGCCGGGCGTGGACAGCACCCGACCCAGCAGAACGCCAAAGGCGGCCCAACTGGCCGTAAGTGGCAGTCCGACGATCAAAAACACTGCGACGATCACCGCTGCAGAAAGCCAATAGCCATCGCCTATCACTGTAAAACTGCCCACGGCAGTAATGCCCATTGCCCAGGCTTTGGGATTGACGTACTGGAACAGCAGCGCCTCAAAGAAACGCATGGGGCGCGGCGTCATGGCAGTAGAATCGATCGCTGCTTCCCCTGGTGGAGGGGCCGACGCGATGCGCCAGGCCAGATACAGCAGGTAGGCGCAGGCCACCAAGCGCATACCCTGTTGCAGCAAAGGAAAGGTATCAAACAAGACCCCGAGGCCAGCCGCAACCGTCGTAATTAAAGTCCCTACACCGATCGATACGCCGAGCAGATGTGGCACGGTCCGGACAAAGCCGAAATTGGCTCCAGACGCAGTGAGCATAATGTTGTTGGGACCCGGGGTGCCCGTCATCGCTGCGGCAAATACCGCGATGGAGACTAATAACGGCAAGTCAGCGCTCATCGATTCAATCCAATTTGTATCAATACAATACTCATGTTCGCTTGAGATTGTCTGCAATGTATAAGATTATCAACGCTAACAGCCCATGAAAATTGACGCAAAAGGTTTATTGTCACCATGACACTTTCCGGAGTTAAGCTCCAACGTGGGGCCGTGCCGATGTATCAACAATTGGCCAGCGAACTGGCACTGCGGATCGAACGCGGCGCGCTCAAAGCCGGTGACAAGTTGCCCACCCACCGCGCCCTCGCGGCTCAGCTAGGTGTTACCGTTGGCACGGTGACCAGGGCCTATGCGGAAGCCGAGCGCCGCGGCCTGGTGGAGGCCCGTGTCGGCGCAGGGACTTACGTCAGTGACCCCGACCAACCGGCCTGGAGTTTTGCCGACAGCGACAAGCATGAATCCACTCTGGGATATAACATTCCACCCGAAGTTAATCGTGCCGATGCCCTGCAGCGAGCCCTGGAAGAGTTGTCCCGGCACAAACCCTCAATCAATCAACTGATGCTGTATCAATCTCCCGATGGGCTCGCCCAGCATCGCGAAACCCTCGCCGCATGGTTGGCACGCCATGGGGTCACACTGGATGCGCAACGACTGCTGTTCACCTCCGGTGCCCAACATGGCGTTCAGCTGGCGCTGCAGATTGTGTGTCGTCCCGGCGATACAGTGCTCTGCGAGAGACTCACTTACCCCGGCCTGCTGAGCCTGGCGCGGCAGCAGCAGTTGCAGGTCAAGCCGGTGGAACTGGACGACCAGGGCATGGTGCCGCAAGCCCTGGCTTTCGCTTGCCGCCAGTACCGGCCGCGTCTGGTTTACCTGACACCCACACTGCAAAACCCCACGACCGTGACTATGGGAGACAAGCGACGGGGGCAGATACTTGAAGTCTGTCGTCACCACAGGGTCCTGCTGGTAGAGGATGATGTTCACGGCCTCCTGACCTCCGAGCGCCCTCCGCCGCTAGTGAACATGGACGCCGAGCAGGTACTGCATGTGGGTGGTCTCGGCAAAGCTCTGGCGCCAGGGCTTCGCCTGGGCTACATGCAAGTTCCCCGTGCGCTCCACAGCGCATTCGTCGGCGGCATACAAAACCACAGCTGGATGATCAGCCCTTTACTGACCGCTCTGGCCAGTATCCTGATCAAGCAGGGTTCGGCCGATGCAATACTGCATGAAATTCGCGCGCAGATGGTTCAGCGCTGGCAGTGTGCAAAAGAACTGCTGCCCGGCGCGCGGCTACGCTGCCATCCAGAGGGATTCCACGGCTGGCTGGAGCTGCCCGAATTATTGCCGCTGAGTGAGTTCCTGATGGCCGCTCGCAGCCGTGGCCTTGACGTCAAATCCGCAGAATTATTTTCTCCGCCCGGCTACCCCGCACCTGCGGCGATACGTATTGCGGTGAGCGCGCCCTCCAACCTCGCTGCCTTGCGAGTCGCGCTGGGGCAATTACAGGAGATCCTCGGGGAATCACCCCCACAGGATGCGTTTACCCTATAGCCGGGCTGCACCCTGGCGCGGATTTTCAACGCCATGCTTGGGAAAGGGGGATTTTTTACCCAAAAAGCATTGCAAACGATAATCGTTCTCATTATCTTTACACTAAATCCATGCGACGAGGCGCCCCTGGTGAAAATGCGTTTTCTCTGCTTGCCACACCGACGTTGGCTCAGCGCCGACTATGCGACGGCCATGTACACCTGGTTCCACTGTTACGAACAGGGCTTGAAGCTGGAGTGCGAGCAGCGCGACGCACTGGCCATCCAGCGGGCGGGCTGCGCCGTGGAAACCGCGGATATCCTGCTGCAGGGTCAGCGCCGCGCCGCGCGCGATGACATTATCCGCTTCACTCACAGTGTGCGCCTTTTAATCCGCCTGCTGCTGCGCCAGCAGCACACGAAACAGGCCAGCGATGTAGCTTGTCAGGCGATCACCAGCCTGCAGCAGTTGCAGGCTGCCGGGATTGAGGCGCACGCCGTTCAATCGGCCTGTGAGCAACTCGCCGATATGGCCGACACAGATGCACCCGCTAGAGTTCAGGAGTACAGGTTCTGTGCCTCGCGACAACTGCACTGACAACCCCCTCGCAACTCCCGCCGGCGCCGTGCATGTAGAGATATCGCTGCCCGTGTTGTGCCGGCTGCTACAGGAGCGCAGCCTGGCAGCCTGTGAGTTTCGCTGCCTGGACCTCGCATCGCATCGCGCGGGCTGCTGGGCGGTGAAGTCCAGCTGTACCGCTTGCGGCAGCCAGTGCCCGAACACAGGGGAACAGCAGTCAATCGTGGCGCCGATCAGGCAGTGCTTGGATCAGCACCACTGCGGCGACTATACTGGAAACTGACTCCCAGCGAACGCCTCACCATGCCGAACCTACAATCCCCGCACGCGCTATCCGCCAAGGTCCTGCCGGCTGCGGCATTGCTGGCTTTCACACCATCGCTTAACAGCGCACCTGAAACACAAGTGTTGTTCGGTGCCGTGCGTGGGCACGCCAGCTACCCGTTTTACGCCTTTACCAACTGTTCCCTCAGCACGCCGGCCGATGCCTACAAGTGGGGACAGGGCACAGCGATCGGGAAGTACTTTGGAGCTGGATGGGCAAGCAACGCTGCTCCGGGGCAACCGTGATGGCGATTCCACACAATGCCATGCCGCGTCGCGCAACCTATGGCACCATCGCACCCCAGATCAAATTGCGCTTCTTTGGCGGCTGGGATAACTCCGCGAACGACGGTGCCAGCCCAGACCTCGTCGAGCGAGGATATCGCAGTGGGGTGCCGATGGGAGGCCAACTGTCTACCTTCTGGAGTGACCCTGATTTCAACGCGGATCAGCACGCATTTTACTATGTGCGGGTACTGGAAATTCCCTCTCCCCGCGGGAGTACTTATGACTCGATAGCAGGCCGGGGCATACCCGCTGGACTGCCGGCCACTATTCAGGAACGAGCCTTCAGCTCACCCGTCTGGTACACCCCTTGAGTGTCCCCCTGGACAGCTCAATAGAAGCGCTTGCCAGCGTCATCCAGATTGCCGTAGCGCCCGTTTTCCTGCTCGCTGGCATCGCCGGGTTTCTCAACGTAATGTCGGGGCGTTTGAGCCGCATCGTGGACAGAGCGCGTATTGTGGAGCGACGGGTTAGCGTCGGTATCGAGGAACCGAGACTGTCCATGACGCGCATGGAATTGCGCACGCTCTGGCGACGAGTGCATTTGATAAACTGGTCGATTGGCATGTGTACCGCTTCGGGCCTGATGGTCTGTACCGTGATTGTCGGTCTGTTCGTGGGGCATTTCTGGCAACTCCACATTGCCCAATCGGTAGTGGTGCTATTTATCCTGGCCCTGCTGTTGCTGATCGTTGCCCTGATTTTATTCTTGCAAGAAGTCCACCTGGCCACCCGCGTACTCCATGTGGGGCGGGAGTTTCCTGACCAGGCGTGACAGGACGATAGCATGGCATTGCGCGACACCCCGCGCTTCCACGATAATCGTGCCATACACTTCTGGAGTTCTGTATGTTCTTTCGTAAGCTGATGTTTGTTTCTGGCCTGCTGGCGCTGTCCGCCTGCAGCAATCCCGTCAAGGAGGCGCGAACCTCCGTACTGGAAGCGGTTGGAGAAACGGCTGGAATCGAGTTCACCAGCACCGTTGAATTCCCGCACAACGTTGTCTGTGGAGAATTCAAACAGGTCGACAAGTGGGGTGAATTTGCGGGCAAAAAACGCTTCGTCTACCGGGACAGGGAAGTCAACCTGCGCCCCGATCGAGACGATATTGCTATTTTTTGTTCCCAATCACCCGCCGATGAACTGCAGCAGCGATTCGGAATTGTGGTGTCTGGAGAGAGCGCGGCGCAAATCAGTCAGGTGCTGGAAGATCTTACGATGCTCGCGGCCACCCTGGAACGCTTTTACGACGACAACGACTTTTATCCACAAACCGGGCAGGGCCTGGCGGCCCTGAAGGAAAAACCCGCGTCACGGTTTGCAATGCGCCATTACCCGCAGGGGGGTTATCTCGATGCACTGCCCCTTGACCCGTGGCAAAACCCCTATCATTACGAGGGTCCGGCCTGGGGCGGTGTAAAGAGCCCCTTCACCTTGCGCAGCAACGGTGCTGACGGGGCGGCCGGCGGCACCGGAGAGGCCGCAGACATTGACACCACTATGCTCCCCTATATTCGGTTCGTAGCCGGCTTACCCAAGCACTGAAATAGCACTGAGTTGACACTGCAATGAATAACATTCTGCGAATTCTAACCGGCTTATTGGGCCTGTTGTTCCTATTGGCTTTCGGCAACTGGCTGCTGAACCCGGAGACCGCCGTCGCTGCCATCGGCATGCCGTTACTGACTGGCATTGCGGGCAACTCCCAGATCGGTGATCTGAGTGCTTTCTTTTTTTGTTGCGCGGTGTTCATCCTGATGGGCGCCTGGCGACAGCAGGCAAGCTGGCTGGTTGCAGCCAGCTTTCTGCTGGGCGGCGCTGCCCTGTTCAGGGTCACCGCGGCAGCCGTGCACGATACCGACCTGTTGCTGTCTGCTGTCGTGGGGGAGGCGGTAGCTACCGCTGTACTGCTTGTCTACGCCGCGCGCCTGAAGATCCAATCCGACGCCTGAAGACCGACAGAAATGCCCGCCAGCTACACTGAGAGGGAGGTTCATTGATATCCAGCTGAATTACCCGAGGGGAGCACAGCGTGACCGAGCCGAGCCACATCACCGAATTGCGCCAAACCATCGAGAAGCTGCCCTCAGGGGAGGCAGCCAGCCGCCTGATGGCGCAGCCTGTACCGATCGCCCAGGCAGTACTCGACGAGTTGCCGCCGGAAAAAGCTTCCGAGCTGGCGGCTTTAATGCAGCTGATTATGCCCGCCGAACGCCCCGACAGGGACGAACCAAGCGATGAAGAGCTGACCAGCGAGCTTGCCCGGGACGTGGGCGGCACGGTGGAATCCCTGGTTGCAGACCCGTTTGGTGTCATGACGCCTGACACAACCGTTGCAGGTGCGCTGGACCAGCTGGTGCATACCGACCCCGTGACCGGTATTACCTACATCTATGTGGCAGACAGCGAACGACAGCTGCTGGGGGTCGTGGCAATGCGCGACCTGTTGCTGGGCCGGCCGGGGCAGACTCTGGCCGAAATCATGACCCGTGACCCCTATACACTGTCGCCGGATACCCCTTTGACCGAGGCGATACAGGCCGCCCTGGCGCACAAACACCGGCTGTACCCCGTCACCGACAAGCAGGGCAAACTGGTGGGACTGGTGTACGGTTGGCAGCTGTTTGAATCGATGGCGACAGAACTGAGTGTACAGAGCGGCAGCATGGTCGGGGTGGACCGCGAAGAGCGCCTTAACACACCGGTACTGCGAGCCTTCCGGATGCGCCATCCCTGGTTGCAGGTCAATCTCTTCACCGCCTTTACCGCAGCCTTTGTCGTGGGCTTGTTTGAAGACACTATTACCCAGATCGTTGCGTTGGCGGTGTTTTTGCCCGTACTGGCCGGCCAAAGCGGCAATACCGGCTGCCAGGCGCTGGCGATCACCCTGCGCGGTATGACGCTGGGAGAACTGGCGGAGTTTCCGGTGCGCCGGCTGTTGCGCAAGGAAATCCTGCTCGGTGCAATGAACGGCTTGTTGGTCGGCTTGGTGGCTGCCGCCGCGATGTGGATTTACGCCAGTAGCACCGACACCGCCCGGCCGGCATTGCTGGGTCTCACGATTTTGATTGCCATGGTCGGGGCCTGCATCGGCAGTGGCGTATTCGGAGTGCTGGTGCCTTTGACTCTGCGACGTTTCGGGGCCGACCCGGCAATGGCCAGCAGCATCTTCCTCACGACCTTTACCGACGTGCTCGGCATGGGTTTAATGCTGCTTTTAGCGACCTCAATTGTGCTTTAGATCGCTGGCAGAAAAGTGCTGGAGTCCGTGCATTACCCGCCCTATTCTCAGGTTTTTAGCGGCGCCGTTTGTCCTTTACCGGCACAGTAACGCTCTATCTGCCACCGTTTGCTGGCGCCCGGTAGGCCGGCCATCGCTGGATTTCTCCAGAGGGAGCTTGTTACCATGCCCAGGCTCGCACCTGTACTGTGGCTTTGCAGAGCCCCAAAGCAGAGAGCATCAGGCGGGACGGCACTACACCTGTAAGGAGACAACTTGCTACGCATTTCCCCC
>Ga0115567_10006309_pt1 | contig 11347 bp, 9 predicted proteins | sample COGITO_mtgs_1204_2_FD_88679 | JGI IMG/M metagenome (GOLD analysis project Ga0115567, IMG submission 88679) | Pelagic marine microbial communities from North Sea - COGITO_mtgs_120412 | ecosystem: Environmental > Aquatic > Marine > Epipelagic | place: Germany:Helgoland, sampling site Kabeltonne...
AACCCGACCATGACGGAAACGTTCATCCAGCGCGAGATGGGCTATTCCATCGCCCGCAAACATTCCCTGAAGCTCCGCCGCATCGCCTTCCTCGGCTATTGCGCGATCCCGTTCGCCCTGACGCTGCTGACCAGCGAGGCCGAACCGATGATCGCCATTCCCGGCACGCTTGCCGCAGCGATCTGCGTCTCTTTCGGTGTCGTCGTCGAACGCTGGCTGTTTTTCGCCGAAGCGAAACATGTCAGCATGCTGTATTACGGGGCGCAGACTTCGTAGGCACTTCGCCTTTCTTTAAGGCAGATTTTTAGGCACCTGGAGAAATTCTGCCTGAATTTTTTGCGGGCCGTCCCCCGTCGGACCAGCGCACGTTCCCTCCAAAATATCCACCTCGTCGAACGCACTCCGGCGAATCCGCCGAATAGCGAAAGAATACCGACCCTCGCCCGAGTCTGGCACGCATTTTGCAGTGTAGAGATCGGATGGCAGATCCCGCGTGTCAAAACCATGACGCCTTCGGCGGATGGAGGACACGCAAGAAATGTGTGAAGAGGTCAATGGCCGCTCTACTCGAAATTCGCGATCTGCAAACGTCGTTCTTCACGAGCGACGGCGAGGTCCGCGCGGTCAACGGAGTCACCTTCAGCATTGAAGCGGGCAAGACCATGGGTCTGGTCGGTGAATCCGGCTGCGGGAAAAGTGTCACCGCCCTCTCCGTTATCCAGCTTCTGACCAAGGGCACCGGGCGTATCGTCGGCGGCGAAATCCTCTACGAAGGCCAGAACATCGCTGCGTTTTCCGAAGAACGCATGCGCTCCATCCGCGGCAACGATATTTCAATGATATTCCAGGAGCCCATGACGTCGCTGAACCCGGTTTTCTCGGTCGGAGAACAGATCGCGGAGGCGGTCCGGATACATCAGAAACTGAACCGCAGGGAAGCCCGCAACCGGGCAATCGAAATGCTGCGGCTGGTCAAGATTGCCGAACCAGAAAAACGTCTCAACGATTACCCGCACCAGATGAGCGGTGGCATGCGCCAGCGGGTGATGATCGCTATGGCGCTGAGCTGCAACCCGAAACTGCTGATCGCGGACGAACCCACCACCGCGCTCGACGTCACCATACAGGCGCAGATACTGGAACTTATTTCCGAACTTCAGGAACAGCTCGGCATGGCTGTCCTGATGATCACCCACGACCTCGGCGTGGTCGCAGAACAGGCGGATGAGGTGGCGGTGATGTATGCCGGCAAGATCATCGAACACGCCACGCCCGAGACGATTTTCGCCAATCCCAAGCACCCGTACACAGTCGGCCTTATGAAATCGATTCCCGGCATGGGCACACCGGGTCGCAGGCTGGATACCATCCCCGGCGTCGTGCCCAGCCCATTGAACTGGCCCACAGGGTGCCGTTTCCGGACGCGCTGCAAGGACGCCGGCGATATCTGCGCCGGCAAGCAGCCGGAACTGATCGAGATCGAACCGGGGCATAGCGTCGCCTGCCTGAAGGTGGCCTGAGATGGCCCTGGTAGAAGTCCGTGGATTGAGGAAACACTTCCCGCTGAAGAAGAAGCTGTTTGCCGAGCCTGAAAAGGTGAAAGCGGTGGACGGAATCTGGATGTCGATCGAAGACGGCGAGACCGTCGGGCTCGTCGGCGAATCCGGCTGCGGGAAATCGACGCTTGGGCGCTGCATCATCCGACTGATCGAACCATCGGAAGGAGAGGTCTACTTCGAGGGTCAGGAAATCACGTCGCTCGGCGCGCGTGAGATGCGCGACATGCGCCGTCGCATGCAAATCATCTTCCAGGACCCCTATGCCTCGCTCAATCCGCGCATGCGGGTGGGCGACATCATCGGCGAGGGCATGCAGATTCATAACATCGCGAAGGGCGACGACCGCAAGACGCGGGTAAAGGAGCTGCTGGCCCGCGTCGGTCTGCGCGAAGACCAGTATGACCGGTATCCGCACGAATTTTCGGGCGGCCAGCGCCAGCGTATCGGCATCGCCCGCGCCATCGCGGTCAACGCGAAGTTCATCGTCGCCGACGAGGCTGTATCGGCGCTGGACGTCTCTATCCAGGCCCAGGTCCTCAACCTGATGCAGGACCTGCAGGAAGAATTCGGCCTGACCTACCTGTTCATTTCGCACGACCTGCGTGTCGTCGAACATGTCGGCCAGCGCGTCGCGGTCATGTATCTGGGCAAGATCGTCGAGATCGCGCCATCGGCGAAGATATATACCGACGCGCAACACCCCTATACGCGGGCATTGCTGTCAGCCGTCCCGGTGCCGGACCCGACACGCAAGACCGAACGCATCATCCTGGAAGGCGACGTACCGAGCCCGATCGATCCACCCACCGGATGCCATTTCCACCCCCGTTGCCCGTTTGCAGAAAAAATATGCAGCGAAAAAGAACCGGTGATGACGTTCGACGGCGACCACGGTGTCGCCTGTCATGTCTTCGGGCCGACGTCGCAGCCGGTTATCGAAGACGATACGGGACAGCTACTGGAGACGTCGACGTGAGCCGGGGAACAACCCCGCGAGATAGTTACAGGGAGTCTACGCGACCGAGCAACCGGCGCTTGAATAACAACTATGCCGGCACATCAAGTAAACCATCAGGAGAGAGCAAATGAAACCCAATCGCCGCTTTATCGGCGCCGCCCTTGCCAGTGCATCATTGCTGGGCGCCGCCGCCACCCTTTCGCCGGCCTCCGCCGCGTCGACCGTTGTCGTCGGTGCGACCGAGACGATTTCGAGCCATAATCCGCATGGCGACAGTATTTCCATGGGCTACGGCATCTGGTGCGAGGTCTATGGCTGCCTCGGCACCTACAGCTTCACGAAAGGCGCCTATGTCGGCATGCTGGCCGAAAGCTGGTCGGTCGATAAAGCAGATCCGAATATCTGGACATTCAAACTGCGCCAGGGACTTAAGCGCCATGTCGACGGCAAGGAACTGACATCTGAAGACGTCGTGCATTCCATCACCCGGATGGGCACCGACCCGCAGACCCGTCAGAAACAGAACGTCAAACACGTCAAGTCCGTAAAGGCGATCGACAAATACACCGTCGAGGTCGTCACCAAGCAGCCGACCGCGCCGCTGCTCGAATTCCTGTTCGACCGGGTGATGATCACCGGCAAGGACCTGTTCGACAAGCACGGCCCGAAAGTTGCCGACCGTCAGTATCCGCTCGGCTGGGGGCCCTACAAGCTGAAAGAAATCGTCATCGGCCAGCGCATCGTGCTGGAAAAAGACCCGGCGAGCACTTTCGCCAAGCCGGAAAACCCCGATACGCTCATCTTCCGGATCATGCGTGAGCCGGAACAGCGGGTTACGGCGCTGCTGAACAACGAAATCCAGATCGCGCAGTTCATTCCGCCGCATCTGGGACCGCGGATCAAAAGCGCGACCAATGCGAACCTCGTACCGACCAGCTCGGTTGAACTGATGTTCCTTGCAATGAGCCCGAAGAAGAAGCCGTTCGATAATGCAACGGCACGTAAAGCCGCCTGTATGGCAATCAACCGCGATGCCATCATCAAGGCAATCCTCGGCGGCCAGGCCGAACGGCTCGACGCTCCCATTGGCGAAGGTCAGTACGCTTACAACCCTGCTGATGCTGCCAAGATGAAGGTGCCCTACGATCCGGCAGCAGCTAAAGCACTGCTCGAAAAAGCTGGCCTCGTCGGCGCAGAGATCGAGCTTGAAACCCCGGTCGGGCGTTACGTCAACGACAAACAGATCACGGAATCGATGATTCCGATGCTGAATGCCGTCGGCTTCAAAGCGAAGCTGAAGACCCCGGAATGGCCGACATTGTGGGCCAACGTGCAGAAGGGCAACGTGCCGTTCTTCTACATGGGTCGTGGCGGTGTCGTTGATCCGTCCCCTGCCTTCGCCCAGTACTTTGAAACCGGCGGTTCGCCGCGTATCGGGTTCTCGAGCGCCAAGGTGGACGCCCTTCTTCAGAAAGAACGCGCCACGTTCGATCCAGAAGAACGCAAGAAGGTAATCAACCAGGCATTCGCTCAGATCGTCGAGGAACAGCCCGCCTGCTTCATGTGGAAGCACAAGCTGCTCTACGGTATCTCGAAGGGTGTTGCATATACCCCGAACCCGACCGGCAAGGTCTGGGGTTCCGAAATCGCGGTTAAATAAACGGGACAACCGCACCGGGTGGGGGGCGACGCGTTCATGCGCCCCCCACCACCTTCTACCCCTCCATATTCTGGTCGTTAACGGATCACAACTGACATGCTGAGCTATATCGTCCGCCGTATATTGGGAACCATCCCTGTTATTCTGCTGATCTCGCTGCTTGTCTTCATGCTTGTGCAGGCAGCCCCGGGAGACCCTGCGGATCTGCTGCTGTCCGACGAGGCGACCAAGGAAGATATCGACGACGCCCGCAAACGCTGGGGTCTGGACCAGCCTATTCACGTCCAGTACGGCAAGTTTCTCATTGCCGCCCTGCAAGGCGATCTCGGCACGTCGTTCCGTTATACGGATCCGGTTGTTACGATGATCGTCGACCGTTTGCCGGCCACCATCGAACTCGCCGTGGTCTCGATTCTTATTGCGCTGATTGTCGGCGTCCCACTCGGCGTCTGGGCGGGCGCCCGACCCAATTCATGGATCGACAATGTCGGCTCGTTTGTCGGTTTTTTTGGCATCAGCATGCCGAATTTCTGGTTCGGCATCATGCTCATCCTGGTCGTATCGGGCTATTTCAACCTGCTTCCCTCAGCCGGGCGCAGCACATACGGTGTCGGCGGCCCGCCGATCACCGGGTTCTTTATTCTCGATAACATTATTCACGGCGACTGGAACGCCGTCCGCGACGGGATTTCCTATATCATCCTGCCGGCGGTCGCGCTGGGGACGAACATGATGGGTATCCTGATGCGCGTGACTCGCTCGTCGGTGCTCGAAGTCATGCATGAGGATTTTGTCCGGACTGCGCGCGCCAAGGGTGTTCGCGACACGGTCGTACTGTGGCGCCACGTCGTCCGCAACGCGCTGATCCCCATCATCACCGTCGTCGGGCTCGAACTCGGCACGCTTCTATCGGGCTCCATCATCGTCGAGACCGTCTTTTCATGGCCGGGCAGCGGCTCCTTGCTGATCTCCGCGATCACCAGCCGCGACTACCCGCTGATCACGGGCACTGTTCTGACCTATACGCTCGCCTTCGTGATCATCAACTTCATTATCGACATTCTATATGGAACGATCGATCCGAGGATCCGTTTTGACAAATAGCGCCCTCCCCACACCCGACGCACAGAACGTGACGACCATAGATGACGCACAAAGCGTCATGCCGGATCTACCGCGGCGCGCGCGGATACTGAAAACGCTGCGTCCGTGGCTGAAGCCGAAAATCGTGCTCGGCGGGACTGTCGTCTTCATGCTGGTTTTTATCGGTATTTTTGCACCGGTGATCGCACCATACGACCCGAACGGCCAGAACCTCATCAACGCCCTCCGGGCGCCGGGCTGGTTCAGCGAGCCGCATTTTCTCGGCACCGACCATGTTGGCCGCGACATCCTCAGTCGTATTATTTACGGCGCCCGCATAAGCCTGGTGATAGCGGCCACTGTTGTCGTGATCTCGGGCGTGATCGGTATCGGCCTCGGGGCGATCTCCGGCTTTTTTGCCGGCCGGACCGATTTCCTGATCCAGAAACTGGTCGAAGTCGTCTGGGCGTTTCCGCCACTGCTGCTCGCCATCGCGATCATGGCGTTTTTCGGACAGAGTCTCCTGATCCTGATCGTCGCCCTTGTCGTCCAGCGCTGGATTCCCTATTGCCGGGTCGCGGGCGGTCAGGCGCTGTCGCTGCGCACGCGGGACTTCGTGGATGCCGCCCGGTCCCTCGGCGCTTCCAATACACGGATCATTACCCGGCATGTTCTGCCGAACCTCATTCAGGCCGCCATGGTCATCGGCACTTTCGCCATGGCGACCGCGATTATTGCCGAGGCGAGCCTCAGCTTCCTCGGCCTCGGCGTCCCGCCCGCGATTCCGACATGGGGTAGCATGCTGGCGGATGGGCGGACCTATATCAGCACGTCGTGGTGGCTGGCGCTTTTCCCGGGTCTGTGTATCTTTTTCACCGTGCTAGGCATCAACATGTTGGGCGATGGCATGCGCGACCTGTTCGACCCCCGATTGAAACGCCCCGGCCAGGGCATGGGCTGACCCCCACCCCGGCTCCAAACGAACCAACTAACTGAGAAAGGCGACATCATGACCGAACGTATCTGGGACAAGTTCCTGACCGAACGTGACAAGCAGGTCTTCGCGAAAGGCGGCTGGGCCGCGAATGCCGGCGGCGGCAAAAAACCCGCATTGCTGATCATCGACGTGAACTATGCGTTCTGCGGTGAACAGTCCAAGCCGATCCTCGAAGCAGTAGAAGAATGGCGCACGTCCTGCGGCGAGGAAGCCTGGGAAGCCCTGCCCCACATCCGCACGCTGATCGACAAATGCCATGAAAAAGGGATTCCCGTTATCTACACCACCGGTACCATTCGCGATGATGGCTGGGACAAGGGCAGCTGGGCGTGGAAAAGCTCGCGCAGCGACGAAGACACTTCGGACGGCGCGCCGCCTGCCCGGACAAGCAACCGGGACGGCAACGACATCATGGATGAGATCGCCCCCTCGCCGCAGGACATCGTGATCCGCAAGCTGAAGCCGAGCGCGTTCTATGCAACGCCGCTTGTGTCGTTTCTCAATGACCTCGGCGCAGATTCGCTGATCGTCACCGGCACGACCACCTCGGGCTGCGTACGTGCCTCCGTGCTGGATGCTTTCAGCAACAACTATCGCACCGTGATCGTCGAGGAAGGCTGCTTCGACCGCTCGCAGGCGTCGCACGCCATCAACCTGTGCGACATGCATGCGAAATATGCCGATGTGGTCCAGATGGACGAGGCGATGGAGTACATCGAGGGCATCGATGAGACCTATAACCTGCCGACAGGCTGAACACGGCAGGCAAAGCACAACAATACGAGGAAGATATGGCATCGAAAGCAGAGTTCGAAAACCATTGCTGGGCCGATATCATGAAGCCCGAGGATCTGGAAACATATGCGCCCTATGCCCGCGAAACGGGCATAGGTGATAACCCGGCCCTGCTTGTGATCGACCTGTACAACCTGGTCTACAAGGGCGGGCGTAAATATCCCCACGAACTGGAAAAGGACTTTCCCAATAGCTGCGGTATCTATGCCGATGACGCAATCGCGCCGACGCAACAGCTGATCGCCGGATGCCGCGCGGCTGGCGTGCCGATTTTCTACATCACCACCCAGTTCAATCCGCACCGCGTTGCGTCGACCCGGCGCACGAATATCAAGATGGTCGCCGAGGATTGCGAAATCCATGATGCCTTTGCGCCACACCCGGAAGACACCGTGTTCCGCAAGGAACGCCCCAGCGCCTTCTTCGGCACGCCGCTGATCGCCCATCTCAACGAACGCCGTATCGACAGCCTGATCGTGTGCGGCGAAAGCACATCGGGCTGCGTCCGCGCGAGCGTGCTGGAAGCCCACATGTACGGCAAGCATGTCTCCGTGGTCGAGGAATGCTGCTTCGACCGCTGCGAAATCACCCACAAGGTGAACCTGTTCGACATGCACCACAAATATGCCGACGTGATGCACCTGGACGAGGTGCTGTCCAGCGTGTCGCTTATGAAGGCGGCCTGAAGCCGGTTTCATCGCCGGTACAAACGCAATAGGATCGACACTCTAAGCTCGTCAGGAGACGTCGATGGCGGTCGAGACTATTCACACCTATTGCGCCATGTGCACGTCACGCTGCGGCGTGATCGCGACGATCGAAGATAACGTCTTCACGAAGGTCACGGCCGACCCCGATCATCCCAATGGCTGCATCTGTATGAAGGGGGCCGCGGCGCCCGAAATGGTCTACTCGCCGGACCGGTTGCGCCAACCGATGAAGCGTACCCGGCCCAAGAGCGATCCCGATCCGGGCTGGGAGGCGATCTCCTGGGACGAGGCGCTCCGCACCATCACCGACAGGTTGACCGGGATCAAAGCCGAAAGCGGGGCCGAGGCCGTTGTCTTCGGCTGCGCCACGACGGCAGGGGCGGCGACAGAAGACATGCGCCCCTGGCTTGAACGTCTCACCGGCCTGTTCGGCAGCCCGAATTATCTCGCCCCCGGACATGTCTGTACCTGGAACCGCACCTTCGGCTCCAAGTTCACCTATGGCGCGCCGACGCCGCGGATCGAGCTGGACCGCACGGAGACGATCCTGCTCTGGGGGGTAAACCCGCAGGTGACGGAACCGGCCCACGCAAAGCGCATCAGCCGGGCCATGAAGCGCGGCGCGAAACTGATCGTGATTGATCCGCGTGAACACGCGCTGGCGAAAAAAGCCGATTGCTGGCTTCGTGTCCGTCCCGGTAGCGACGGTGCGCTGGCGCTGGCGATGACCCACGTGCTGTTTGACGAGAAATTATACGACGAAGCCTTCCTGCGCGACTGGACCAACGGGCCGTTGCTCATCCGCGACGATACCGGCACGCTGCTGACCGGCGCAGACGTCGACCGGGAAGGTAGTGCTCGGAACTACTTTGTCGGACGGGATGGCACGGCCATACCCTGGACAGGAGACTCCAGCACTACGGAGCAAAAAACCGACGTATTTAGCCGATTTGACGTAACCCTTGCCGACGGTACGGCGGTGTCCTGCCGTACAGCGGCACAGGCTTTACGCGATCTCGCCGCGGGGTATGCCCCGGAAATCTCGGCCGGTATCACCTGGGTCGCCGCTGAAGATGTCCGCCGGGCTACGCGGATGTTCGCGACGGACCTGCCGTCATGCTACGAAAGCTGGACCGGCACCGAAATGCATTCGGACGCCATGCAGATGAACCGCGCGATCCACTGTTTCTATGCGCTGACCGGTCAGTTCGATGCCCCGGGAAGTAACGTGGAATTTGCGGCCCCGGCCATCCGCCCGGTCGGCGCCGCGGAATTCCTGTCACCGGAACAGGACGCCAAGCGCCTCGGCCTGGCGGAACATCCGCTCGGCCCGCCGCGGGACCCGGGGCTGGTTCAGCATTCCCGGGTCTACCGCGCCATCCTCGACGCCGATCCCTATCCCGTCCGCGGACTGGTGCTGTTCGGCAGTAATGTTCTGATCGGCCATGTGGACCCTGATCGCGGACGCGCCGCGCTCGAAGCACTGGACTTCTATGCCCATATCGACATGTTCGACAATCCGGGTGCGGCCTATGCGGATATCCTCCTGCCCGCAAGCACGACATGGGAATCGCCAGCGGCGCGGGCGACGTTCCGCGGCGATGCCGATACCGGGCGCTGGGGCCAGTACAAGGCAGCCGCCGTGCCACCACAGCACGACTCGCGCCCCGACCTCGATATTATTTTCGATCTCGCGGCACGGCTCGGCTTCGGCCCTGAATTTTTCGACGGCGACCAGGATGCAGCGTGGGACCATCACCTGTCCCCTGCCGGGCTGACCATGGCGGGCTTGCGCGCGCAGCCATCCGGCGTGCGCTCGGATCTCGCAACCCGCTACCGCAAATATGCAGAGACCAGTCCGGATACCGGGAAAGCGCGCGGTTTCGCAACACCGACAGGCCGGATGGAACTATACGCCACAGCTTTCCCCGCGGCCGGGTACGATCCGTTGCCGCGCTATTCCGAACCGGTCGACAGCCCGATGGCGGAACATTCGGATTATCCACTGGTGCTGACCAGCTTCCGTATCATGCAGTTCATCGGCCCGCAGAACCGCAACACACCGCGCCTGCGCGGGAAACAGCGCGATCCGTTCATGGAAATTCATCCCGACACGGCAAAGGCCGCCGGTATAGCCGACGGCGACTGGGCGATCGTGGAAAACACGAACGGCCGCGCACAGCTCAAGGCGAAATACACAGCGTCGATCCATCCACGCGTGATCACCGCCCCTTATGGCTGGTGGCAGGAATGCACCGAGCTGGACCTGCCGAGCCATGACCCGTTCGGTGCGGACGGCGCAAACCTGAACCGGCTGGTCCCCGATGCGGATATCGATCCGATCAGCGCATCGGTGCCGCACCGGTCGCGGATGTGCCGGGTGATGGCGTTGCCCCTGTGCTAATCCGTTTACCTCAAGATCGCCGCTGCCCGACGGATATCGCAATCCTCCCTCAGGCAAATCTGCGGCGAACCAGGTCAATCACCACATAAAAATCATCTTACGGCTATCGTTGCCTTCAAACAAAGCGCATACCCTGCAGACAGCTCTTTTTGCAGGAGCAATCAATAAACATAGTTGGGTAGTTGCATGCGTCTTTCCTTTCAAGTTTCGGGCAAAATTTTCAGACAGAACATCGGCAGGGCTCTGGCCGCGGCAGCAATTCTGGTCGCCGGCGCGACCATGAGCGAGGCGCCTCACGCTCAGCTCTTTGGACCCGGACCCGATAATCTGGAGGATTGCAGCCGTCTGAAAGGATACCAGCTCAACGCGTGCCACGCGATGAACGAAGCAAAAAGGCAACAACACAGGCAAGAACAGATGCAGCAGGTCCCCAAAAAGGGGACGCCCACAGCAAGTAAATGCCCCTCCTCCAGGCTGAACAAACCGGGTGCTTTGGCATGCAAAATTTCGAACAACGCGGCCCCCGGATGCAGAGCGCTGGCACCTAAGGGATGGAAAAAACTTTCAGGCAATGCGAAGGACGTCGGTGCCGGCCCCGTCGGCAATATCTGGGCGATCAGCAACGCCGGTGAAGCAAAGCGTTTTTCCTTCGGCAAGTGGATTGGGCTGAAGAAGAAAGGAACGCGTATCGACGCCGGGCGAAAAGGCCTGGCGTGTATGGTTGGCGCCAATTCGGAGGCCTACTGCTTTAAGACAGGCGGGGGACAAAAGTTGCCCGGCAAAGTGACCGATATCGGTGTCGGACCCAAGGGCGAGATCTGGGCGCTCAACGCCAAAAAGGCGAATTGCAATTATGGTATCCAGAAATGGACCGGCAAAAAGTGGGAAAAAATATCCGGTGGCGCGGTCCGTTTAGATGTCGACCCCAAGGGCATGCCATGGGTGATCAACTCGAACAACAATATCTTCCGATACGATGGCCGCAAGTGGCACCAGCTTATCGGCAGCGCCTAGGATATCGGCATCGGCGCCAATGGGGATGTATGGGTCATCGGCTCGGATTACGCCCCCATTAATATTAAGGGAAGTTACTGGTTCGCACCCCCCGGCCAGTTGGCCGGAATAAGCGTCCGGCAGGACGGCAGGCGGGAGGGGCAAAATTGCAAAGGAAACGTTACAAT
>Ga0115567_10006311_pt1 | contig 11347 bp, 9 predicted proteins | sample COGITO_mtgs_1204_2_FD_88679 | JGI IMG/M metagenome (GOLD analysis project Ga0115567, IMG submission 88679) | Pelagic marine microbial communities from North Sea - COGITO_mtgs_120412 | ecosystem: Environmental > Aquatic > Marine > Epipelagic | place: Germany:Helgoland, sampling site Kabeltonne...
ATCTAAGCCTAAAAATGACGATCCCTCTCGCACACTGGCGAAGCCTAAAGCAAGCTCAGCGTGTTGATAAGCAGCATCTATTAAGACTCTGCCCATTCTACCATTAGCACCAAACACACCTACTTTAATCACTACATTTCCTTTCTCTAATTTATTTCCCATGCCACTACACACAAGGTACACACGAATATCTTATGTTTTATTGTGCCCGAAAACGGTGTTGCAGGCAAAAACATCTGCCATTAGACTACTAGAATATTATATTATTTGTACAATAACGCTCAAGACAGCATATAAATAAGAACTTAATAATGCACAAACATAAAGTCTGGGATTTACCAGTGCGGATCTGCCACTGGGGTTTTGTCATCATCATCGTTTTTCAGTACTTAAGTGCAGAGATTCTAAATGACGATTGGCTACCGAACACAATGCAGTGGCACTTTTATGCCGGATATACATGTATAGGTTTGCTAATATTTAGATTATGTTGGGGTTTGTTTGGCACTTATTATGCAAAATTTAGTCAATTTATGGTGTCTCCGTCGCTAGCATTCTCGTATTTGATAGATAAGAATACCTTCGGCCAATTTGTCGGTCATAATCCCGCCGGGGCGTATTCGATAGTCGTACTTATGACCCTTCTATTTAGCCAAGCCTTCAGCGGATTATTCGTGAGTGATGAAATATTTACCGATGGCCCATATTATGGCGTATTAGGCGATACAGGACAAAGCATAGCAAACTTCTTACATCACAACGTTTTTAACATTTTGCTAGGGTTTATCGGGCTCCATATATTGACAATAGTTTATTACAAGTTCAAGCACAAAGACCCATTAACTAAGGCTATGCTGACCGGTAACAAAGAGCTGACTGAACGGCAAAATATTGTTGTTGTGTTTCCGTGGATTGGATTTATCGTGAGCTTATTGATAACGGCTTTAGCCTTGTACTTGTTAATTGAAGTACTACCGCCGGCTCCCGTAGATGATTTTTATGGGTACTAGTGTGTGATGATTGACACGATGAATTGCAAAGCGAGGATATTGCCGGTTTCGACAATATCCTTTAGCAGCAAAAATTAGCTTAGAAGTCTGCTTCTAATACTACTCTGTATCTAGCCTTACCCGATTCCACATGTTTTATAGCATCGTTTATCTTGCTCATGGGAAATACTTCAATTAAGGGCTTAATGTTATGCTGATTAGCAAAGTCTAACATTGTTTTGATAGTATCTGGACTGCCTACCGGCGAACCCGACACGCTCTTTTGACCACCTAATAAAGAGAAAACACCAATATCTAAAGGCTCTAAAGTTGCCCCAACGAAATGTAAACGGCCTTTTGCCTGCAGAGTAGATAAGTATAAGTTCCAGTCTAGCTTAACGTTAACCGTCGAAATGATTAAATCAAAGCTATTGCTTGCTGCTTCAATTTGTTTAGCATCTCTGGAGTTAATTATGTGGTGAGCACCCATTTTTTTAGCTTCATCGGCTTTGTTTTCACTAGATGTGAATGCAGTAACTTCACAGCCCCAAGCGTTTAAAAATTGCAGTGCTAAATGTCCTAAGCCACCAATACCAATCACTGCAACCTTGTCAGTTGGCTTAATATCGAATTGCACTAATGGATTAAACACAGTTATACCCCCGCAAAACATCGGCCCAGCAGATTTAATATCGAGACCAGGCGGTAAAGCAACAACGCTCGTTTCAGACGCTTGCACATATTCAGCAAAACCACCGTGACGCTGCATAATGGTAGGTGTAGCATCACCGCACAAGTTATGATCGCCGGTGTCACAGCTTCGACATGTTTCGCAATAACCCGCATGCCAGCCAAGACCCACTACGTCACCAACACTATGTTTAGTCACTTTTTCGCCAACTTCGGCTATTTCTCCAGCTACTTCATGACCTGCCACTAAGGGATAAGCCGAAGCACCCCACTCGTTATTGATCATCGACAAGTCTGAATGACAAACGCCACAAAATTTAACTTTGATCTTTACATCATTTGGTCCTAAGGGGGGCAGTTCAAGTTCAATTTTAGATAATGAACCACCTGCATCATTTGCGGCATATGCGTGCATAATATATGTATTCCTTTTGTTTGTGATTAATCTTTTTTATATTCATCATGGCAAGCTTTGCAGCTAGCACCGAGTGCACCAATTCCTTCTCTAAAGTCACTTTCTTGTTTGTTAGCAACCAACACTTGTAAATCTGATGCAGCTGTAACCAAATCATTTATTTTACTTGTAAAGTCGTCATGATTTTTCCACACACTATCTTTTGCATCAGTCTCTACGGAAAACGCGGTGGTATCTAAGGCGAAGTAGTCGTGCATCATTGCGCCTAAAAATTCAATTCTAGACGCGTTCACCGCAATGACTTCGGCGTCCATTGGTATTTTCCCTTTTGCCATTGCACCTAAAGCGCCCATATTGCTGCGCACTAGCTGTAAAAGTGACTTTCTAAAAGTGACTGCGGTAGCCGCTTGCTTTTCGCTTGAGGCTTTTGTGACCTCAGCAGTACTGGCAACAGGAGAAAATACCAAAGAAGTAGCGCCTGCAGAGCAAAGCGCGGTCATTAAAATAATTGAAGATGTTTTCATGTAGCGTCCTTTTCGTTAATGGTCAAATAACTCGTGTACTGTGAAAATGTCGGCGTAACTAGCAACGCTTATCGAAACATTGAAATACTAGACATTATCTATATTCCTGTATAACAATAGCATGTGTAAAGACTAGCCTAAATTACCAAAATTGACACGCTCCTTCGACCATATAAAAAAGAAAACCCTATCATTTTACGTAATAGGGTTTTCTTCACTGCACTGCATAGTAATAATAACTATTTCGTTAAATCATCAAAAAACTTCTTTACGCCGTCAAAGAAACCTTTTTCTTTAGGTCTATGTTTAGCAGCCTGTCCGTTAATAGACACTTCAAACTCTTGCAATAGCTCTTTTTGCTTAGACGAAAGGTTAACTGGCGTTTCAATAACAACCTTACAAATCAAATCACCCACACTGCCGCTACGAACAGATTTCACGCCTTTAGCGCGCAACCTGAACATTTTACCAGTTTGTGTTTCCGGCGTGACTTTCAAGTTAACTTTACCATCGAGAGTTGGCACCTGAATTTCACCGCCCAGTGCTGCAGTAGTGAAGCCTAGTGGTACCTCACAGTAAAGATTATTATTATCGCGTGTGAATATATCGTGGTCGCGCACATTGACCTGTACGTACAAATCACCTGCTGGTGCGCCCGCTTCACCTGCTTCGCCTTCACCCGACAAGCGAATTCTGTCACCGCTATCGACACCTGCAGGCACTTTTACTGATAAGGTCTTGGTTTTTTCAGTTCGTCCCTGCCCTCTGCAAGATGTACATGGGTCAGAAATAATTTTACCTTTACCCGAACAAGTTGGGCAGGTTTGCTGCACCGCGAAAAATCCTTGGCGCATTTGTACTTGACCATTACCTTTACAGGTAGGGCAAGTAGTAGGAGATGAACCTTTTTTAGCCCCCGAACCATCACATGGTTCACATTCGACAAGGGTGGGCACACGAATTTCAACTTCTTTTCCGCGTACAGCTTCCTCTAACGACATCTCTAAGTTGTATCGTAAATCAGAACCTTGACGCGCTCTAGAGCGTCCGCCGCCACCTCGACCGCCGCCGAATATATCACCAAACACATCGCCAAAGATGTCTCCGAAATCGGCAGCACCACCGCCTCCACCGCGGTTAGGATCAACGCCCGCATGACCATATTGATCATACGCTGCGCGTTTTTGACTATCGGTCAAAATTTCGTAAGCTTCTTGGATCTCTTTGAATTTTTCTTCTAGCGCTTTATCACCTTCCGTGCGATCTGGGTGATACTTCATGGCCAGTTTTTTATAGGCCTTTTTGATATCACGTGCATCGGTATCTTTCGCTACACCTAGCACTTCATAATAGTCTTGTTTAGACATAAACCACCCATTTGGAACTTAAATACACAGTGGCAAGTGTGTTTGCCAAAACTGTTTAATTGAAGTTTGCCTATATTTTAGCGCAAACATTTTTTAATTCACGTGATTAAAATCCCGCAAATTTATCGTAATAAAGGCGCAACACTCTTAGCGAGTGTCGCGCCTGTATTTTTTATAGATGCTTGTAAGCAAACATCTATAATATTTTTCGAATAACGACTATTTCTTGTCGTCTTTCACTTCTTCAAACTCGGCGTCCACAACATCGTCGCCAGCTTTGCTAGATGCATCGCTTTGCTCTGACGCATCTTCGCCTTGAGCACCTTCGGCTTGCGCCTTAGCTTGAGCAATTTCCATCAATGGCGCTGATGCTTCGATAAGCGCTTGGGTCTTAGCATCAATGGCTTCTTTATCTTCGCCTTTGCGAGCCGTGTCCAAATCATCAAGAGCCGCTTCGATTTTTGTTTTGTCTTCTTCGCTCAATGCATCGCCCGCTTCTTCAATTTGCGTACGAGTAGCGTGTACCATGCCATCGGCTTGGTTACGCGCTTGCACTAGCTCTTCAAACTTTGCATCGGCATCTTTGTTGGCTTCAGCGTCTTGCACCATTTGATTGACTTCATCTTCACTTAAACCCGAAGAAGCTTTAATAGTAATTTTCTGCTCTTTACCGGTGTCTTTATCGGTGGCAGACACGTGCAATATGCCATCGGCGTCAATATCAAATTTAACTTCAATTTGGGGGGCTCCACGTGATGCTGGACGTATCCCTTCGAGGTTAAACTGACCTAATGATTTATTACCTTGGGCTTGCTTACGCTCACCTTGCAGCACATGTACCGTTACCGCAGACTGGTTATCTTCAGCCGTTGAGAAGGTTTGCGCCTTTTTCGTAGGTACGGTAGTATTTTTTTCAATCAGGGTGGTCATGACGCCGCCCATTGTTTCAATACCTAAAGACAGTGGTGTTACATCTAGTAATAGCACATCCTTAACTTCACCCGAAAGTACGCCACCCTGAATTGCTGCACCTACCGCAACCGCTTCATCAGGGTTTACATCTTTACGTGGCTCTTTGCCAAAGAATTCAGTCACATATTTTTGTACTAATGGCATACGGGTTTGGCCGCCCACTAGAATAATTTCGTTTATTTCGCCTACACTTAAATCTGCATCTTCAAGTGCTTGCTTGAGTGGCGCAAGCGATTTTTTAACCAAATCTTCAACTAAAGACTCAAGCTTCGCACGTGTCACTTTAATGGCTAAATGCTTAGGTCCTGAACCGTCAGCCGTAATATATGGCAAATTCACTTCAGTTTGCTGGGCAGAAGACAATTCGATTTTTGCTTTCTCTCCAGCTTCTTTTAAGCGCTGCATAGCAAGCGGATCTTTACGTAAATCAAAGCCTTGGTCTTTTTTAAATTCGTCAACCAAGTAGGTGATCATACGGTTATCGAAATCTTCACCACCTAAGTGAGTGTCGCCGTTAGTCGCTAACACTTCAAATGTATGCTCACCGTCAACAACATCAATTTCAATGATAGAAATATCGAAAGTACCGCCACCAAGGTCATACACAGCGATAGTGTTGTTACCCTTGTTTTTCTCCATACCGTAAGCGAGTGCTGCTGCGGTTGGTTCGTTGATGATACGTTTGACTTCTAATCCCGCTATTCGACCAGCGTCTTTAGTTGCTTGACGTTGTGAATCGTTAAAGTAAGCTGGGACCGTAATAACAGCGCCAGTTACTTCTTCGCCTAAATAATCTTCGGCTGTTTTCTTCATCTTTTTCAAGACTTCAGCAGAAATCTGTGGCGGTGCCATTTTTTGGCCATTCGCTTCAACCCACGCATCACCGTTGTCTGCTTTCATTATTTTAAAAGGCATAATGTCGATGTCGCGCTGAACTTCTTTGTCTTCAAAGCGTCTACCAATTAGACGTTTTATAGCGTACAAAGTATTTGTAGGGTTTGTTACCGCTTGGCGCTTAGCAGGTTGACCCACTAGTGTTTCGCCATCTTTCGTATATGCAATGATTGACGGAGTAGTACGGTCGCCTTCTGCGTTTTCGATTACTTTTGCTGTTTTACCATCTAATACTGCTACACATGAGTTAGTAGTACCTAAATCTATACCAATTATTTTACCCATTTGATATCTCCAAATTCTTGTAGTGCCTCACTTTCGATGAATAATAAGTGGGGCTAGTAACCCTATTTTCAATAGGTGATTAAATAAATATTTAACTTTTTTTGATTATTTGGTGTTACGTAAGAAAATACTCAGCAACACTCTTTCAATCAAATAAACACTAAGCTTGCGTATCGACTGAATTAGCACCTCCACGGGAAACCATTACCATTGCTGGCCTTAATAGTCTGCCGTTTAGCGAATAGCCTTTTTGCATAACCGCCATAACTGTGTTTGGCGGTAACTCTTCGTTTTCTTGCATCGACATAGCTTGGTGCAGCTCTGGATTGAAAATATCGCCTTGTGGGTCAATCACTTCCAAGCCAAATTTTGCAAAAGTTGCTAAAAACGATTTTTGCGTAAGCTCTATTCCTTCTAACAATGGTTTAAGTGCTTCATTTTCGGTGTCTGCTGCTTGCGTGGCTCGTTCTAGATTGTCCACTACCGGCAACAAATCACCTGCAAACTTTTCTAGCGCAAATTTTCTTGCCTTGTCAACTTCTTGCTCAGCACGACGTCTAGCATTCTCGCCATCTGCTTTTGCTCGCAGTACACTATCTTTCTGATCGTCTAGTTTTGCTTCTGCGGCGCTTAACTTAGCTTCAAGCTCGTCGGCATATACTTTCCAATCAATAGCATCTGCTTGAGAAGCATCTTGATCAGCATTCACAGTTTGAGCGCCGTCATTGCTCACTGACTCTTCATGAGTCGCATCATCTTGATTAGCATTGCTTGGTGCTGCATCGCTGGCAGACTGTTGTGCATTTTTATTAGAAGCATTTTCTTGCGTCATTGGGCGCCCCACCTTTGTCTTTTAAATAGTTAAATAATGCTGTAGTAGGCTATAGTGGGGACATAATTAGAGGCTTCAAGCCGAAATAGTGATTTTATCCAGCTTTTTAATAGACAAAAAAAGAATGCGCGAGAAATGTATCATCAACAATTGATTCTTGATTTAATCGGCGTTTACTTTATTTCAGTAAATTATACTTGCAACAACAATACAGTTACGTATACCTTTACTTCATTGAATATTCAGGTCAAATAACTATATGCGCTATAAAACTGTTGGATTAATAGGTAAGCCGAGTCACAGTGCAACGCATGCGAGTTTGACTGTATTAGTGGAAGAATTGACCCAGCGTGGCTGCAACATATTAATCGAAAGTCGCATCAAAGATTCTATCGACGACAAAACACTGACCGTTTGTTCAATGCAAGATATTGGTAAGCAGGCAGAATTAGCGATTGTAGTAGGAGGCGACGGGTATATGCTTGGTGCTGCCAGAGTACTAGCAGGTTTCCCTATCGATGTGATTGGCGTAAACCGAGGTAACTTAGGGTTTTTAACCGACATCAACCCTGAAGACATAAGCCGACAGCTTGATCAAATATTCGCAAATGAACTGCACAGAGAAGAACGTTTTTTATTAGAGGCACAAGTACATAGTAATAATGAGTTAAAAAGCACGCACGTTGCTATAAATGAAATTGTGTTACACCATAGTAAGGTTGCGCACATGATGGAATTTGAGCTATATGTCGGCCACGCTTTTGTATTCAGCCAGCGCTCAGACGGCCTAATTATTGCCACCCCTACCGGTTCTACCGCCTATTCACTCTCTGGCGGTGGGCCTATTTTGGTTCCTCACTTAGACGCCTTAACACTTGTACCGATGTTTCCTCACAGCTTAACGAGTCGGCCTATTGTTGTTGATGCTAATTCGCCGATAACTCTTAAAGTTTCACATAATAATGCTGATAATGTGCAAATAAGCTGCGATAGCCATGTTGTCATCAGTTTAGCGCCCGGTGATGAAGTCCACATAAAGAAAAGTCCAAATTTACTAAGCCTAGTACATCCACCAGAGTATTCGTACTTTAACGTATTAAGAACGAAATTAAATTGGGGCAGTAAGCTGTTTTAATGCAAAACTGATCTTTACACCTGCGTAACTACTGTATATATTATCAGTATTCATGTGAAAAACTTGAATACTGCATAAATAATATTGTTTGTTAGAAATTCATAGGTAGGTAAAGTTATGTTAGTTCATATCGCAATTAAAAACTTGGCTATAGTAAAAAAAGTTGACTTAACACTTGGGCTTGGTTTAACCGCTATTACTGGCGAAACTGGCGCCGGTAAATCTATTGCTCTTGATGCATTAGGCTTGTGTTTAGGAGACCGCGCAGAGTCGAACATGGTTCGCGATGGCGCTGACAGAGCTGAAGTAGTTGCTCATTTCGATGTCGCAAAGGTAGCAAGTGCTCGTACTTTCCTTCAAGAACATGAATTACAACAAGACGACAATTTAGACGAATGTTTTATTCGCCGCGTTATTAACCCGGAAGGTCGTTCAAAAGCTTTTGTTAACGGCATTCCTGTGAATTTAAGCCAACTTAAAGGACTTGGCAGTAAGCTCGCATTTATACATTCACAGCATGCACACTATCAATTTTTAAAACCTGAGTTCCAGCGAAAAGTACTCGATCAATATTCTCAACACAGTGACCTGTTAAATAAAGTCGCTGCCGGCTACCAAACTTATCATCATACCTATAAAGAGCTAAAATCCTTAGAAGCCGAGCAGCAACAACGCCTTGATAGAAGCCAATTACTGGCTTATCAAGTTAAAGAACTCGACGATTTTAGTATTGGTGAAGACGAATTTGATAATCTGGAAAACGACTTTAAAAAGCTTAGTAACACACAAGAACTAATTGACAACACCGAGCTTGCACTTCATTCGTTGAAAACGAACGACGACGCAAGCGTGCTTTCATTACTGCAACAAAGCGTAAAGTCACTTTCAAAAATAGCTAATTACGACGATAGCCTAGACGACACTATTGAGAGTTTGCAAAATGCGCTCATTCAAGCCGAAGACGCTTGCTTAGAATTGGAGCAGTATCAATCGCGAATAGAGTCAGATCCAGAACAGCTTGCCAATATAGAAAATAGATACAGCGAATGTATGGAGTTGTCCCGCAAGCATCATGTCCGTCCTGAAGCTCTGTATGAAACTCACGAAACCTTATCGCAAGAATATAAATCGCTTGTTGCACAAGAGGATAGTTTAGAACTGTTAAGCCAAGACGTAGAAAAGCACTTGCTAGAATACAATAAGATCAGTGCCCAATTATCCAAATCCCGTATTGCAGGCGCGAAACGACTATCTCAGGAAATACAAAGTTCGGTTAGAGAAATGAATCTGCCCCACGCTACGGTTGAAGTAAGAGTTAGTCAGGACACCAATTCAGTGCCTAGCGCTATTGGCAACGACATCATTCAAATATATTTATCAGTCAACCCTGGGCAAGCTTTAGACCTCATGGATAAAGTAGTATCTGGCGGTGAATTATCGAGAATTGGACTTGCACTCCAGGTTATTTCGTCTAAAGATACCTTAATACCTACTATGGTATTTGATGAAGTCGACACAGGCATAAGTGGTCCAACAGCTGCATTAATTGGAAAATTACTTAGAAGACTTGGCGAGAAAGCTCAGGTAATGTGCGTGACCCACTTACCTCAGGTAGCAGCCCAAGCCCATAACCAATTATTTGTGAGTAAGGTCACCGATGGCAAAACAACTGAAACGACCCTGCTAAAATTAACCAAAGAAGAACGCATAAACGAAATTGCTAGACTACTTGCGGGTGATGAGTTAACAGATACTGCGATTGCTAATGCTAAAGATTTACTTAAGGTATAGCAATGATGACCAACCAAAACTTGAGAAAAAAGTTTTTTAGTAGTCAAACGAGCTTGACTGCGGCGAACTCAGGATTTTTGAGCCTTTTAGATTTGAATCATTTATAAATTCGAACCATTTAAAACTTGAATGGTCGTACGCAGGTAGGGTAGGATGCCTGCGCTAAATTTAATAAAGGTAAAACATGAAATTTGCTCCCGTTATTATCATCGTGCTTGCGACGCTATTCACTTCGGCTTGTAGCGATTGGATTTACAGAATTGATGTACCGCAAGGTAATTATCTTGATCAAAAAGATGTCGACAAGCTGCGTATTGAAATGTCGAAAGAACAAGTACAGTTTGTATTAGGCAACCCTGTGGTTGAAGATAGTTTTAATACAGACACTTGGTATTATGTCTACGACATGAAACGAGGTATGAGTAAGCGTGGAGAAGATGTTCGCCGAGAGCTTATTCTAAAGTTCGATGCGGGTAAGTTGAGTTCTATGACCGGCGATTTTGATAAACCTGAAGAGTTTGATATACCGCTTGATGTTTAATAGTTCCAAAGTTCTTTTTTTATCTCAGAAGCTTTTATAGCGCAAGTCACTTTTAGATATCTGCTAGCAGTGACTTGGCCTCATCTTTTTGTTCTTGTGAACCTAATCTAACAACTTCTTCTAATAACTCCTTAGCAGCAATAAAATCTTCCATATCGATATAAACCTGTGCTAAGTCCAAATTACTTGACTGATTAGTTTCAACATCGTTGTGGTCAATTGACGTATCTTCGTCAAGGGGTCTATCTGACATTAATTTGCTCAAGGAACTGTCTAGCTTAAGTTCTACATCGTCATCATCTAAAGACGTCGTTGAATCGCTCTCTTTAAGCAAGTCGTCAACATCTACAAAGTCACTGGGAGCTTGCCCAATATTATCTGTCGTATTCGCCTCACTTTCAGGTGTCATCAAGGCATCTAGATTTAATCCGGCACTGGTTAGAGGGTCGTTTTTACTTGTGTGCTGTTTATCATTTTGCGCGGCGTCTATTTTTAAATCGCTATCTTCGCCGCTATCGTCTTCCAAATCATTGAGCATATCGTCAAAATTAACGTCGTCTAAATTCTCAATTAAATCATCTTCATCCGACTTAGTGTTACTCATAGAGTCAAGATCATCAATATCAAGGTCCAAAGCAGATAAGTCCAGTTCATCTTCTTGTGCACGTTTAGAAAGTTCTTTTAACTGAGCTTCATCGTCTTCATCTAACCAATTGTCTAGTCCTGGCAAACCTGAAAGCATCTCTTCGTCAGATTCATCCTCTATATCGATAGGCACTTTATCTGGATTCTTTTGCTTTATCTCAGGAGAAGCATCAGTGTCATCGGTTTCGTTTTCATCAAGCGTTTTCTCTAATGTTGACTCTTTCTCAACATCATTTGAGGTTGCATCTTCATCGTCATCTTCACTAG
>Ga0115567_10006322_pt1 | contig 11339 bp, 7 predicted proteins | sample COGITO_mtgs_1204_2_FD_88679 | JGI IMG/M metagenome (GOLD analysis project Ga0115567, IMG submission 88679) | Pelagic marine microbial communities from North Sea - COGITO_mtgs_120412 | ecosystem: Environmental > Aquatic > Marine > Epipelagic | place: Germany:Helgoland, sampling site Kabeltonne...
GCGGCGTGTCCACTTAGTACGAGGAGGGGGGGGGGGGGGCCCCCGTGCCCGTGAAGGGGGTGCGAACGCCGCCCTCCTCGACGACAAGGCGCGTGCGGCCCGGGCCGTTGAAGTCCGGGTACGAGCGCGCGTCGAACGGCCACACCGGCGACATGCACGTGAGCGTCTTGGTCGACGCCGGCGCCTTGGGCACCACAGACTGCGCAGGGAGAGAGGGATGCACCCAAATCAGTCCGTGCGGGGTGGGCCCCCCCCCCCTTCCCTCCCGTACTAACTGGACACGTCTCGTCCCTTCCTCGGGGCGCAAAAGCGGGAGCAGGACGTCCGCGGGCGGAGCTGGACCTGCGCGAACGTCGCCTCGTCGCACGCGGGGTTATCGCAAAGGAACTTGCCTGCGGAGGGGAGGGGGGCGCCGCGGCGGGGGTCAGGGGGAGGGCAGGACGCGCGGCTGCGGCAGCAGGCGCGGCGCTCCAGCGTGCCAGGTCATGGGGCTCCGTGCAGGCGTGCACGCCGTTGCGCGCTGGCGCTGCGTGCCGCGCGGCGCCGCGGGCGGCTCACAGGTGTAGTCCTTGGAGGACTTGACGACGGTATAGTCAAAGCCGTAGCCCGCGACCTGGACTGTCGTGCCCCCGCTCGCTTTGCCCCCTGTCGCGATGCGCGCGGTCCAGTGCGCGATCCACGAGACGACCTCTGCCATCCCCCCCGGTCCATCGATGTATGACGCGCCGTCCTTCTCGACAGAGAGACGCGAGCGCCCCGCGCCAGAGATCCACTGGTCTGTGGTACAGAGGAGCTGCGTGTTCCCCTGGTGGGCGAGTAGACGGGGCGTCACGCTTGGTCAGCAAGGTATGGACCAGCTCTGGGTGATAGTCGGGCTGTGCACTGTGAACAGCAGCAGGTAGCGGGCTGGCCAGTGGGACACGGGCGACCCCATCAGCCAGCGCGTGGGAAGGCACCTCAGTCGGGGCTATCGCCGTCTCCACAGAATACTTGGTGTAAGTGACAATGTCAGTGCGTGTTGAGTCGAAGCGACAGCGATACGTCGAGCCCCTGCGCGGTAGGGAACGCTGACTCTCACTGCAGCGGAAGACAGCTAGCTGCGGGGTCTGGATCAAAGGCGTTGTGCGCTCGATCAGCGTGCTGGCGGGACCGGGCTCGCACCCGTCGAAGCTCCCCGTCACAGTGACTGTCCAGCCTCCCTCTGCATAACCTTCCCTTGGAAACACCTGTGACCACGACTCTCCAGCCGCACCCGCAAGATCCAATAACAGCAGTAGCGCGGGAAGGAGCGCGCCGGCCCATGAACGGATGCTCATGTGCCTCACACTTCCCCGCGCTGCTCTCACTAAATACTTTGACCAACGGCCACCTATCACACTACTTTCCCCAGGTGCGTCTTCAAAAGCACCGGCTTGAGCACTGTGCTGCGGCGCTGGGGGCGGCGGGTGGCCGCACCCCCGCATTTCTGATCCACCTACGGATCACGAAATCGACAACTGCCCAGGAATCTGCTGAGGCGGGCCCGTCCATCGAGCTGGACACTCTCGCTGGGGCCAGCGATCGCGCTGGAGCGCCAGTTTGGGGAAGAGCACGGTATCTCTTCAGTTTGAAGCTGTGCTGGCAGGAAAGAGCTGGTGGCCGGGCTTCCGCCCCTACCAAGTTGCGCTTGGCGCTTTGCGCTTCTATTGATCCTGGACGCTTCGACCAGACAACTTGCCGGCCGGAAGCAGGCATCGGGCAGCTACGGTCGAAGGAACGAGACGAAGACGCCTTTGCAATGACATCTGTCGCCGCGGGAACTGTTGTTGTCCCAGGCAAGTGGCCCCCCCATAGAGTGCTGATCTGCACCGCACTGGAACCTTGCAGAACTCTGAATTCCACCCGCGCGGCAACAAGGAGGGTGCTGTGCCGGCGCAACTCTTGCAAATCACCGCCTCCCCGCAGCCGGAACTGAGCAGTACACGATTAAGCAGGAGATGCGTTGGGGCCAGTGATCGAAGCTGAAGCTGGGGCGGGCTGCTACACCGCAGCCGGGGTTGTCTACGCGTCCATTCTCGGAACAGTGAAGCGCGTCCCGGACACGGCAGGCGGGACAGGCGCCCGTGTCGAGGTTGCGAGGGGCTCGCGCGCAGCGGCACTCGTTCCAACGCTGTCCAGCATCGTGCTCGCCAAGGTCCTCAGCATCAACTCCAAGCAAGCAAAGGTGCCACCTCCCGCGCCGTTGGCCTGGTGGACGAGCCCCCCTGCGCTCAACGCTGGCCCACAGCTCGTGGCTAGCCCACGCGGCTCACCTGCAAAACTGCGTCGACAGGTTCATATCTTGACTGTGGATGGTGCCCCATGCCTCCAACCGTTCCCCGCCGTCATCCGGTCAGTCCACTCGGCCCAGGCGCTGCGCCGCGCCCGCGGAGCTCGCTGCGCCGCCGCAGACGCCCTGACCGTGCGCGCGGACCCCCACAGAACGCAGGACGTGCGGGCAACGAACCTCGACACGGTCAAGATCGCCGAGTCGTTCCGCCCCGGCGACCTCGTGCGGGCCGCGGTGATCTCGCTTGGCGACCAGCGCTCCTACTTTCTCTCCACCGCGCGGGCGGACCTCGGCGTCGTGCACGCCCAGCTCGGCGGCGAGCAGATGGGCGCGCTCGACCAGGACACGCTCATGTGCCCCACCACCCGTGTGACCAAGCGCCGCAAGGTCGCGATGGCGCCGAGCTGAGGAGGCGCGCGCGCGCCATCCGCGCCTTGCGATCTGTTGAAATGAAAATTGCGTGGCCTGCACTGGACAACGCTGGGCTGTTCCGTCCTCGGGGACGGACCCATGTGGTGCAGGGATGAGATATGAATCGTGGGTAAGAGTCCAAGCACACGCGCACACAACAAAATAGCACAGAGCCATCCAGATTTTGTGAATTTGTACATTAGTCATGCAGTTCGAAGGGGCCGAACGACCCAGGGTCACAACCCTGCAACCTTCTACAACCACGACGCTCTGCTATGCTTGCAGTATACACCGCGCTGATCTATCCGGGCACAACACACGGCCCCGAGCCCATCTACACACGCACTCCCTCCGACGCCCCATATCTAAACAATCGCCCAGACCGCGTACGGAGCTATGCGCTTGTTCTCCGGGTCTGGCTTCTCGAAGGTCAGCACCTTGCTGAGGTGCGCAACCTGGTGGCGGCGCATCACGAAGCCGGCCTCCTGAAAGAGCTTGACCATGTCGGTGTTTTCAAAGTAGGATGTGTAGTACGGCTCGTGGTAGTTGGCCGGGAAGCGCCTCCCGACGTGGTCACGTTCGGGGATGTCGCCGCGCTGGAACGAGTCCGTGATCACGCAGACGCCTCCTGGAGCCATCACCCGGAACATCTCGCGCGCGATCTGCTTGCGCACGGGGAAGGGGACCTCGTGGAAGAGGTACGTGCAGGTCACAATGTCAAACATCCCGTCCTCGAACGGCAGGTCCTCCGCAGCGGCCTGCACAAAGTCGGTGGGGGTGATGTCGCGCCCCGTGACTCGCTTCGTGAAGTCCTCGAAGTACTCCATGTTCTCGCGCGCGCGCTGGAGGTAGAAGGGCGAAAGGTCAGAGGCTACTGTCTTCATGTTCGGCCAGTTGTCCTTGATGAAGGTGTGCAAACGCCCTGTGCCGCAGGCCACTTCGAGCAGCGAGATCTCCTCTTCTGTCCGGATACCACGATTCAACGCCACGTATTCAGATATCGACACAAAACCCTGACGCTGCATTGCGTCCTGCGTCCCCTCGAAGAGCACCTCAGTGGTGTACTCGTACGACGCCGCAGAGCTGGTCGACATCCACCCGTCTGTCTGCCAATGGAAATTCTGCAGGTAGTAATCGGGGTATTTTTTCATGTCCCCAAGTAAGTATCGGTCGTTGAAGATGTTGTCGCGTCCCTCAAACATGTCTTCGACCAGCACAACACCGGCATCAGCCTCGAGCTCGCGTAGAAAGAGGCGATCCAGAACCTCGCGCTTGCCGTTCTCCCCCTTCGCGCGCCGCTCGCCCGTGCGAATCGACTCCTCGAGCGTGCGCAAGAACTGGTTGCGCACAAACAGCGGGTTGAATTGCCTGTGTAGCAGCGAGGCATCGTATGGATACCGGTAGATCCCATTGTAGATGTTCTGGCAGTCCCGACGGTACAGCTCGAAAACAGAGCCAAACAGCCGAAGAATGCGCTCAACGCCACGCAACCCTTTCCGCTTCTTGCGCCGGTCACGCTCCCCGCTCGTGGCGATGCGCTTGAACGCCGACTCCACTTCGCGACGCCAGTTGGCACCCGCGACCCAAGGACGCCAGTCCGGCTCTGCCTGGATCTGGAGCAGCGCAACCAGCACTGACGAGGTGAAGAAGAACGCGGTGCGGCCCAAGGCATAGATCCATGCGTTGCGCTGCACAGGGTCCGAGAGCACCATTTGCACGTCGGGGAGGCGCAGCGCCATTTGGAGGTCGTTGAACGACCGAGGGATAACGACCGGGACCCACTTGTCGCGCGGAAGCCCCTCCAGGTAGATGGTCCGCTGCGGCTTCGAGTGCCGCCAAGTCGCCTCCCACTCGCTCCTGACGCTCGACGGGCGCCACTCGCCCTTTCCTGAAACACCCTCGTAGATCCGCGGGCCCGTGGGCTCCTTCTCGCTCTTCGCGTCTACAGCGTCGACCAGGGGTGGCGCCACGAAAACCTCGTCCTCGCTATCCTCCTGCGCGGTGAATCTCAAGTCAACACCAGCGCGCACCCTGAGCGCTACGCGTGTGCCACTGCTATATCCAGTGCGGGCGAGGCGCGTCACCGTGCTGTCTTCATCCTCGTCCTCTAGCAGGTCTAGTCCGATGTGAAGCATTGGAGGGCCTAGCTTCAAGCGCGACGGGGGCTTCTGCGTGGCCACTACACCGTCCGCGCCCTCTTGCCCGAGCTCATCTGCCGTCCTTGCTCGCTGCCCGGAGAGGTCTGCACCAGGCCAGTCTTCAAGCATGAGTTCCATGTCGATGTGGTGCATGGGCGGCCCCAGAAGCTGAGTTGTTGTTGCCCGTGGCCGCGCAGGCTCTTCAGAAACGGATGCCCGCAACTCGAGGTAGCTACGCGCCCCACGCACACCATTGATACTATCAAGCCTCGGCATACAGCCTCCTGGAAAGCGGCAGACGCCTGTTTGGCCTAGCACCGCGCCCCTGTAGAGCGTGCCTCCGGCAAGAGTTTGTGACCTCCCTGGTGCGTGGACCGAAGGCATTTGAAAAGCCTCCAGAACCGGGGCGAGGGCGAGAAAACAGCCCATGATGCGAGACGTTCGTCTCACGTCCATCTCCATCACTGCCTTCCCTGTGGGGTGCCCCACGCCGCATGCATTTTCAAAAGCCGTCCTACATACATGAGTTGAACGTTGGATGGGTTGCAGCTGCACCAGGGCACAAGCAGGAAAGGGATAGGCCCTTCCAGCGCAGCAAGAAGGTGTCGGGATGAAACCTAGTGATGCAGGCGACCGCCAAAGGCGATGTGCAGTGCCGCCCGGCCCCTCTTCGTGGAGGTAGCTCCTCCCCTGGCACAGACGGGCACTTAGGTGGTCTGTGGCTAATTCGCCGGTGATCACGTGACCACTTTCGAGGGAGGCGCTGAAGTTTACGGATTGCTCCCGCCGGTCGCTCCGTACACACGCGGACGAGACCAATTTACCGTTTAGAGGTAGTTTACATTCACTTCTAAAAGCGCGAGGCAGTTTCACGCCCGGGGAAATTTGCGGACCCGAGGAGTCCTTAGAGACCCAGCACGCCGTCGTCACAACCGGACCTCTACGATGCTGCCTATGCCAATGTCGCCCTCGGGCAAGGAGTTCTACATGATCAATGACGGCGTCGCCAACGGCCAGTTGTACAACAACACCGACAAGCCGCCCCCCGTCCCCCAGGCCGGCTTCGGCTACGTCTGGGAGTACGCTGGATACCGGAACAAGGACGGCACCATCACGCCTGGTGCGAGATCCCCGATTTCCCTTCTAGTCCCTATCAACCGCACGCATAGCACTTGCGGCGAATTCCTCTGGACTTCTGGCACCGGTCTCCAAGTAGCGCCGCATGCACAGCCGCGACCCAAAACGTGTTCCACCGGACACGGAAGGGTTGTGGGGGCCGGGGGAAAGGCGCGGCGCGCCCGGCGCGGTCGAACGTCCACGCTAGACCCGTAGTTGCAGTCACAATATGTTTCGGTACATCTGACAGTGCTGGCACGGTTGCAGCTCCCACGATGATGTCGATGCCGGTCGCGGCCGCGCCTGCCGCCGCTTCGGCGTCCGGCTCTGCGCCGCCGGAGAACACCGAGGCTCCTGCAGAGGAGGAGGGCCAGCTCATGTCGGCTGAGGACTGTCAGCGCTTTGGCGTTCCCATGGGCTCGCGGTGGAAGGGTGCATCGGCGCCCGTCGGGTCGATCCCCGCTGGTGGTGCCGCTGGCCAGCAGATGCTTCTCCCATCGTGAGTCTCCCGCGCCGCCCCTGAGAGTGGCTTTGAAGGAAGTGCAAGCATGTATAGCTTTCTAAGAAAGGAAAGTGCGATAGAACGCGTGAGTCATGTGCTCTAGCCTGCTGTCCTCCTGACATGCGCGTGTCTGCCGACACAGAAATGAGGCCCTCCACGCATCGTTCGCGGCCAACGCTGCGGCGACGCCGATGATGTACGGCGGCTACATGCCGCAGGCGAGCTTCGTGTCTGGAACAGCGAAGCAGCCGGAGGCTGCGCACCAGTGAGGCGATCAAGTCTGCGGGAATTGTTGCGGCCAAGGTGCAATTGAGGGTCCTTTGGTCATGAGGGGGTGAAGGATGAGTGACGGAGTCGAACGAATGACCTGTTCGTTAAGATGTTAAAGCGTTTCTGAACGGACAACACCAGAGCGCTGCGAGCAGCGCTGCAATCGCGCGACCCTTCCGTGTTTCGCTCGACACGCTACTTGTTCCTGTACTGGTTCCCACTCTGTCTCTCAACAACTCTGCTCGCTCTCAAACTCGTTTCCGCACAGCTCTACATGCAGTCCCCTTCCCCGTCCGCGCCTTGCATAGCGAGGCTACGCTTGGGCCTGCGAAGCACATGCAGCGCGGACTTGCGCGAGATTTGGCCGCGCAGAGACGTCGATCTTGATCATCGCGTCCACGAACGCACGCATGTCTGGTCCGTAGCCCTCATCAACCGGTGCGTAGACGCCTGAGGAGATCTTCTGGTACAGTTGGTAGAGCCCGAGGTTCTTCTCCCAGAACGGCGAGACGAGGTTGCACAGCTCGTAGACGACGCAGCCGAGGGACCATATGTCGGCGGGGTACGAGTAAGGCGAGCCCTTCATGACCTCAGGCGCCATGTAGTACGGCGTCCCGACAACCGTCGTCGCCTCGAGGGTGCGCGAGCTGAAGGACCGCCCGAGGCCAAGGTCGCCCAGCTTCAGAGTGCCATCTTCGCCGAGGAACACGTTCGCCGGCTTGATGTCGCGGTGCATCATGTTGCGCTCCTGCATGTGCAGCAGCGCGTCGGATAGCTGGAATGCGAAGGCCCAGATTTGGGGAGGCGGGAGCCGCGATCCTGCCTGCTGCTGCGCCTTAATTAAGCCCGCGAGGTCTCCCGAAAGGCACAACTGCATGAGCGTGCGCGATGTTCAGCCCCCGCCGCGGACAAGCACACCAAGATTGTGCCCTGTTCTACCAGACGTGTGCAGGGTGCTGGTCAAGCACCTCAAGAGAAACGTAGAATTCCGAATTCTCAATCCATGAGTCGTAGCACTTGATGATGTTGGGATGGTCGACCTTCTGCAGCAGCTTTGCCTCTCTCACCACCTACTCGGAGCCGCAGAAGTCAGCGGCAACCACTGTGAGGGTGCAGGAAACGCACATTGGCATGCGCCACGTCACGGATACACCTCACACACCTCATGACGTTCCTTCTTGTCCATGATATTCATGAAAATTTGCACCCGCTTTAGCGCCACCATCGTCCCCGTCGGTGCATGTCGTGCCCTGAAGAAAATATTGCATCAGCCACATGAAAATCGGACATACGGTGCTGGTCCGCGGTCCAATTGCTGCAGGCATGGGGTCAGGAGCGAATGATGCGGATCAGAGGACAGCTTGCACGCGTTGTCTGCGTTTTCAGCTCCTCATGGACCCATGCCCATGGAGCGCTGGCAGAAACAGGCGCTGTGGAGCTGGTCCAGCAGGTGAGCGGCTTCCACCTGTGCACAGTTGCAAACTTCCCCGCCCCAATTGCGTCGACGTCGACATACTCGTGGATCTTTGCCTCCTCGGCTAGCTCCACTTCCTCCATGGCCAGCGCGCGCTGCAACCACGCGGATCTCTCGACTAGTCGAGTACAGATTCCCGCAGCACAGCGGCGACCTCCGCAGCCCTGCCCCCCAAGGAGCTCGGGTTCCGCGACGCCCACCCCTATATCCGCGGTGCAGCGTAATCCGCGTGTCTGAAGGAGTTCGTCCAGCGGCGCCTTGGAGGTCGTTCTGCGTCCTCGCCCACCCCCCTCCACGTCAGCGCTCGAAAGTCAACAACTTTGGAGGAAGATGTTACTCGTTCTTCCCGGGTCGTTTCAGAGGGTCTGATTTCTCACCATCGCGTGGAGAAGGAGGTGGGGCAATGCGGCGCGGCGCTGCAGAGCATGCGCGGCAGCCCAGCCACCTCCCACCACTTGTCGATTCCGCCACGCACATAGCGCGTGACGGGGTCGATGGGCGCCGGACCAGAGGAACGGGCAGAGGAAAAGTGGGAACGGCAATGCGTGTGATGCTTGCAGGAGCGGTCGCATTTTGTTCGGAGGGCTGCTGGGCAGGGGCAGGACCGACTTACCCAAACAGAGCCGGCGCCTCATTCAGTGGGTCTCCACCGACAGCGGTCGCGGCGCGAATGGGCTGGTCTGGGCGTACTGGTCTGCTGCCGAGAATGGCGTTTGCGCCCGCAACAGGCCTGATAGAGAAGAGCGGGGCTGCCCCGCAGCGCGCCGCACTGTCCTGCGGTCAGACGCCCGGGATCTTTCAGTGCCTGAATGGATTCAACAAGAAGGGTCTGTGGAAGCCTGTTGGGGCGAGGGCTCGACTGGCCCCACTGCGCGTTGCGGTCAGGACCCATCCTTTTGCGGAGCCATACGAGATTATCTTCCGAGAAAGCGTGCCCAGCGGCGTTTCCCGTGCGCGCACCTGCCCGCGAGGCGTTGCACTGAGCGATCATGTATCTACGGCAGGTGGACCCGGACACGGAAGAGGCCGTCAGGCTAGCCCTCCAGGGCAGCGAGCTGCCCGGGCAGGTGTGGGAGTGGGAGTGGGGGGGGCACGGCTTCGCGTCGGGCTTTGCGTACCAGTCCGAGGAACTGGTGGACCTCGTGCCGCTCGTGCAGGGCGCAGAGGAGATGGAGCGCGACCTGGCTGCCGGCGTGGCAGAGGAGCTCGAGGGTGACGACGCGCCGGCACCCGGGCAGGGCTCGGTGTACAGCCGGCAGCTGCTGCTCGAGGCGGGGCGCGTCGACACTGGCGAGGGGGAGGGCGATGCGCTGGACGTGCCCGGCGGCGCGACGCACGCGCAGGCGGGGGGGGTGCATGGTGCCGTGCACGCGCCGGGGCGCCGGGGGGGGCGCGTGCGTCTCAAGACGGGAGGCGGGGTCGAGGAGGAGGCCGAGGACGGGGAGGACGCCGATCTGAGCGGCGACCTCAGCGGGTGGCGAGACGGCGAGCTGGAGAGCGAGATGGCGGTGCTCAAGCAGACGGTGGCGGACGGCGGCACGCCGAGCCTCGCCAATTTCAACTTTGGCATGCTGCTGTGCTGCAAGGCGGTATACAAGGGCCTCGGGATGGCAGGCGTGCACCGCGCGCTTTCGCTCCTCGCGCTCATGGACGAGGCGGGCGTGACGCCCAACCAGCGCACGTACGACCTCCTGCTCGATGCGTGCGTGGGCGCGGCGGCGCAGGGCTCCGCCGCGGGGTTGCAGCACGGGGTGACGATCATCGGGCACATGTGCGCGCTTGGCGTGCGCCCCTCGCTGGTCGTCGCGAACCAGCTCATCAAGGCGATGCTCAAGGCCGACGGCGTGCAGCCGCAGGCCTCCTTCGACAGCGCGCTGGGCCTCGTACGCATGATGCAACAGGCTGGCGTGCGGCTCGACGTGTACTCGTACAACTCGCTCGTGTCCTCGTGCGCGATGCAGGAGCGTCGCGGCGTGCAGCTCGCGCTCGGCGTGCTCGAGATGATGCAGGCCAACAAAGTCGAGCCCGACATCGTCACCTACAACGCGCTCATCAACACGTGCGCCAAGTCGGCGGGGCACGCGGGCGCGCCGGCGGTCGAGCAGGCGGAGCGCGTGCTCTGGCTGATCCGCTCGAACCCGAAGCTCGCGCCCTCGGTCATCTCGTACAACGCGGTGATGCACGCGTGCGCGCGCGCGGCGTGCGCCAAGGGCGAGGACTCGATGTCCTGGCTCGAGGAGATGTTGCGTGTGAAGTCGCGCATGGTGGCGGACGGGATCCTCGCAGACGTGCGCTCCTACAGCACGATGCTGCACGGCGTCTCCAAGGTGATGGCCAAGATCGCGGCGCCGCGCCGCAACTCGGCGCTCGTCGCACGGCTGCTGAGCATGGGCCTTGCGCTCGTGGGCGAGATGGAAAAGCAGGGGCTGCGCCCGAACACCATCACGTACAACGCGGTGCTGGAGATGTACGCCAAGAGCGCCGCTGTGGGCATCCAGCGAGCCGACGCCGGGCAGAGGTGCGGGCCCGCGCCCGCGGACAGCTGGTACAGCGAGGCGATGGTGGTCGTGGGGCGCATGGAGGAGCGCGGGCTGCGGCTCAACGAGGCGTCGTACACGGCGCTGGTCGAGGCGGCGTCGTGCGCGCCGCGCAAAGGCTTCGACGCGAGCGTCGAGGTGCTGCACCGCATGGTGCGCGACGGGCTGCAGCCGGGGCCCATGACGTACAACCTCGTCTTCACGGCCGCGCGCCGCGACGGCTCGAGCCGCGCGGTGGAGCAGGCGCTGCAGATCTTCCTGGCGTCGGACGCGCGCTCGCGCAGCAAGCACACGTACACGAGCATGATGGCTGCGCTGTCCTCGGTCGGGCGCTGGAAGGAGGCGCTGCTGCTCCTCGACTCCGCGCGCCGCGCGAGCGTGGTGTGCCCCCCCGCCGCGGCGCCCCGCTGAGAGACTAGACCGCCTCTAGGACGAGGGGGGGGGAGGGTCAAGGAAGTTGCTCCGTGCGCCCCCCGCGTCTGGCGTCGCTGAGCCCCTCCCTCCGGCTCACTGGGGTGGCGGAGCACCCCCCCCCCCCCCACAGCGACCAACATCCCCCCCCCCCCCCCCCCTCACCGGACCA